>Ga0302319_10001154_pt1 | contig 59191 bp, 55 predicted proteins | sample Bog_T0_2_FD_203319 | JGI IMG/M metagenome (GOLD analysis project Ga0302319, IMG submission 203319) | Peat permafrost microbial communities from Stordalen Mire near Abisko, Sweden - Bog_T0_2 | ecosystem: Environmental > Terrestrial > Soil > Wetlands > Peat | place: Sweden: Abisko, Stordalen Mire...
AAAACGTGTCTCGAACCGTTCAACGACGATAAGCAGTTGCTTGCCAAATTAGGCATCGAGTTCTACGCCCTGCGCATCGATGGCGAACATGCCGCCGGTTCTTTATGGAAGAGTCCGGGCGATTATCAAACCTATGCCGTGAACGATGGCGGCGAGAGCCGCTTGGAAAAGCCGGTGTTTTTGTACGAAAAATAGCGGCCTTGGCGCTACTCCGCGCTAATCTGGAAACGAATGGAGACTTCCGATCCCGGCCCGGACCGCGCGCGGCAAAAGCTGGCCGACTTACGGCAGCTTCTGTTGACTCTGCACAAAGCCTTGCTCGATTCTGAACGCACTGCTTACGAAATCGGCCACGGCTCTATCGCCTCGCCGGGCGCATTCTTGCAGCTCCTCATTCACGATCCCGCGTTTCAATGGCTGCGTCCCATTACGACGCTCATCGTGCAAGTGGATGAAACATTGGCCGCCAAAAAGCCCCCCGCCTCCACCCGTGATATCGAACAACTAATTAGCGATATGCGCGCTCTTCTTTCCCCTTCGCGCGAAGAGGCCGATTTCTGGAAGCGTTATTTCGCCGTGGTCCAGCGTGACCCCGCTGTCGCTCTGCTCCATGAAGAAATGGAAGCCGCTTTCTCCATGAATTAACCCCAGTCCTCAGCCTTAAGCCATGGCGTGCAGATAATCGTAATCCACTTTGATCGCCTGCAGAGCGGGCATGTCGACGAAAGGCGGTTCCTGCTCAATGTAGTATTGCTCTATCCCCGCTTTGGCGGCAGCGGCGAAGATCGCTCGGTACTCTGGCTTCCCTCGACCGAGTTCGGTGGGTTTAGGCGCGTTCGACCCCACCAGATTCAAGTTCGCAGGGCCCGCTTTAAAGGCCTTAATGTGCAGCATCCGAATGCGCTCGGGATATTTCTCCAGGAACATCACCGGATCGTAGCCCGCCGCTGAAACCCAACCGCAATCCATCTCGAACTTAACGATCGCGGGATCGGTAGATGCCAGCAGCGTCTCGAACGCGCTGGTATTTCCAAACTTCTTAAATTCGATGTTGTGATTGTGATACGCGTACACGAGACCGTGCTTAGCGGCTTGCTCACCGAGTTGATTAGCCACCGCCGCGCCTTTCTTCCAGTCATCGAGAGTCATGCCTTCGACGGCTCTTACCATCGGCGCCCAATCGCGGCTGGCCCCCGGAATTTTGGCCAGAATCTCCGCCGGCGGATTGAGCGACGAAACTACGTACTTTGCTCCCAACTCCCCGGCAAAACCCATTACTTGGTCTGGCGATTGATTCGCATCGAACATGTGCACGCTCCGGCAATGCAGTCCGCTATTGCCGAGCGCAATCTTCCAATCCGCGGCCGTCTTGCCATAAGTCGCGGCCAGTTCTACCTCTTTGATCCCGATTTGGGCGACCTTCGACAAGGTGCCGTTAAAGTCCTGCTCCAGTTCAGCGCTCACCGTGTAGAGCTGCAGGCCGATGGGCTTGTCTAAAGGATTGGCATTCATACTGCGTAGGGCTAGCCCAGTCACGCTGGTCTTGCGGAGGAATTCACGGCGCGAACCAACCATGTCAGGGAATCTATCATAAATGTTGAGTTACGTTACCCGCTCCGCGCGCACGATAAAGCGGTTCGGCGCCGAGCCTACGAAGTAAAACGGATAACAAGTGACCAACGTCAGTATTTGTTGAGAGTTCGACGCCAACACGGTTAGGTTATAAGGACTCACTACCTGGGTGGACACAACGCGATATTGGTATTTGCCGGCTAGCGTCGTCACGGTGATGATATCGTTTTGGCGGATGTTACGCAAAGGGCGGAAAAAAGTGTCGCGATGAGCGGAAATGCCCACATTTCCTGGCTCTCCCGGCAAAGCGGTTCCCGCAATGTGGCCTGCCGCTTGACTGAGGTCGGCCGCGTTGGATCCTTCTATAACCATCACGGAGACTCCGAGGCGTGGAATCTCAATGCGGCCCAGAAGTCCACCCTCGCGCACAACAGATTTCTTGAGAACCGTTGCTCCACGCTGCTCCGCCAATAGATGTTCGAATCGATGAATCTCCGCTTTCTGAAATAGCCAGGAATTGATGAGAAGATACCCGCAATAACCCAGCAGAGAGAAGCCCCAGACAAAGAAAAACACCTTGGTCCAGCGCCGGAGGCCCTTCATTTCGCCGCCTCGCCCGCTATGTAGCCCGACCGGGTGCGCACCGAAAGTTTACCGTCGCCGGCGGCGTGGGCAACCAGCCGTATCGCGCGGAAGCTGCCGGATTGCTCCGCGTTGCTCGAAGCGTATCCGATGGTGTACTGATTGCGAATATCGGCCGCAATCTGTTCGCAAATGGCCACCACCTCATTCAATTCCCGCGGAAAAAAGGCTTCGCCTCCCGAAATGTGAGCCAGCCGCCGCAAGACGGCAGGATTGCTGTCCGGATCGTCATCGCTGAACAGCCCGATGGTGTAGACCAAAGCGTTTGATTTCTCGAGCAGCGTCAGCAACTGGGCCAAGCTGTGTTTGCTCGCGTTATCGCCGCCGTCGCTGACGATAATGAGAACTTTCTTTTCTGGCGTACCCACTTGCAACTGCTCCACTGCCTCCACCACGGCGTCATAGAGTGCCGTTTTGCCATCGGCCGGACGGCTTGCTATAGCGAGTGCGAGTTGATCGGGGGTATTGTTATGGTGAGTTGCATTCGGGAGCTCTAACGTAACATATTCGTTGAAGTTAACCACAAACATGCTATCGTCCGGCCGGCTGGACTGCGCGAACACACGGGCCGCCGCAATCACTTCGGGAAGTTTTGGCCGCATGCTTCTACTGTGATCCACCACCAGTCCGACTGTGACCGGGATATCTTCGTGGCGAAACAGCTTGATTCTCTGTTGCACGCTGTCTTCGTATACCGCGAAGTCGCTTTCGGTCAAATTGGCGACACACCAACCTTTATGGTCGTGTACCGTAGCGTTCAAAACGACCAAGTCGACGTTTGCAGAAAACAGATAGGACTGGGGCGGAGTCTGAGAGTCAGCACGCGGGGCGAAAGCTACGACCGCAAACAGCGCGAAACTGCAATAACGGTTCATCATTTCCGCCGCTAACAGGATAACTCTCTGTCGCATACTGGTGCCTTCTCGTCTTTTTCCGGAGCGCGGCATCAGTCAGATGCCGCGCTTCACAATATAATACTGCCGGACGATTAGTTCATGCGTTTGTCGAAAGCGCGCATGGCGAAGGCGGAGCCTAACGCAAGAAGACCAAACAGGGCCAACATAGGCACTGGACTGGCCGTGGCCGGCAACTGGGCCTGCGGCGCCGGCGCGACCACTTCGCTGAGCTGCAGTTCCTCGCCGCTAGGGTTCACCGCTGTGATAGGCGCTTCTTTCATGGCAACAACGGCCGGTTCGTCCACCGCTTTAATCGGCTCCGCGCTTTCAGCCGGAATGTCCGCCGCCAGGACGGGCATTTTGGTTTCTTGCGCTAATTGGATGGCTTTTGCTTTTGGATAAACAAATTCCTGGCCGGCATTCATGCCCGGGTAGAACCACGCGCGCAGCGCTTCCGGTTGACCAGCCGGCCGTTCGCTGAAGGTAATCACGGTTTTATCCGTGGGTTTCAGACGATAGTTCGGCACCGCCAGAATCGTGGCAAAAATCTTGGTTTCGTCTTTGTCGAAAATCTGCACGATATGCCGGTCAGACTGCGAATCAAGGAGCTTAAACACGTAAGTGCCGGCCGGCAGAATGCCCCAGCCGGTAACGTGAACGCCTGGAATTTCAACCGGGCCACTAAATGTGACCACGGTTTTCTGATTCCACTCGTCCGCCTTGGAACTTGATACGAGCAATGCGCTCATCAGCGCCAGGCCACACACCGTTGTCACTGCTTTGAATAATTTCATTTCTTTCTTTTCCTTTTGATCCACCTTGAGTCTGCTTCGCGCTTTGGTTGAGAGCAGCGCAGATCTCAGCGGGCATGTCCCACGCTTGTGTTTAAGCATTTGCTTGGCCGTAGGCGAAAGCGTTGTGTTTGCCGTCTCTAACCAGGCAAGCCGCGAGCCAGGATAACGTTATGCGGTCAGATGACCGGATATGGCCAACTTCGCCGAGACACGGCGGCCATAACAAGCGGGGATCTCAAGGGGCAGCAGGCCGCTTGCCTAGTTAGTTCATGGCGCTCAGCACTTCGGCAAGCGGCACTGTTGCGAAGCCCGTGGCGTGATCGGCCAAACCGTACGGAATGATCAGTTCGCCATTGTGTACCAAAGCGCCGCAACTGTAAACGACATTGGGAACATACCCTTCGCGCTCGTTCTTGTTTGGTTTTAGCAATGGTTCGCGAAGTCTGCCAATCACTTTGCTGGGATCCTCCAGATCGAGAAGAAACGCACCAATGCAGTACTTGCGCATCGGACCCACTCCGTGGCTGAGAACCAGCCAGCCAGCCTCGGTTTCAATAGGCGATCCACAATTGCCAATCTGTACCAGCTCCCACGGAAAGCTCGGCTTAAGCAGCGGCGCTTGTTCGTTCCAGAAATGCACGTTATCTGAAAACATCAGTGAGATGCTTTCGTTGTCTTGCCTGCCGAGCATGGCATAGCGGCCGCCAATTCGCCGCGGGAACATGGCCATTCCCTTATTCTTCGCTGCCGGCCCGTTCAAGCTTATGAAGCGGAAGAGAAGAAAGTCGGAGGTCTCAAGTAACTCGGGAACGACTGTTCTGCCATCGAAAGCCGTGAAGGTGGCAAAGTACATAGGGCTAGTATCTTCGTTTTGGAAGCGGACAAATCGTGCGTCTTCGATGCCGTTGCGCTGGGAAGGAGTCGCGGGAAATAAGATGCGCCCGGATAGCGGCTGTTCCGCTTGGAACTGAACTTCATAATTCGAGCGGGCCAGCATCCAAATGCCTCGTGCGGCGGTTAGATCCTCCGACGAAATCCCTTGTGCCAGCTCGAGCTTGGCGTTTCTTAGAGCGGAGCGAAGTTCGCCCAAAGTGAAGGAGTCCGGCAGTTTGCCCATAAGCGCACCGGTAAAGCCACACGTCAAACCCAGCTCGGCGAGCTTCCTCCCAAACAGCGCTTTCTCGTAAGCCGCATGCGGCACTTGTTCCGGCTCGATGAGAAAACCAGCGGGCGCAAAAACCTCAATGCGCTTGTCGGAATGAATCACGCCGATTCGAAAAGTGATGGATGATATGTGTCCTTCGCCGGTGGCACGCAAGCTGAGAATAAAGCGCAGCGCACCCGCCGGGAGACCGGTCTGATCCGGGTGCGGAACGATCGACGGATTGAACAACGCCGCCGATTCAAGCGAATACTCGGCCAGAAAGTAAGCGCCGATCAGCAGCTTCCGCTGCTCTGAAATGGCGTTAGGCTCGCCAATCGATTCGCTAACTTCGTCAAAACGCCGCAAGAAGGCGCGGCAGATTCCTTTGTGGCGCTGCGAGAACTCAGCGCATACATCTTCGATCAGGGGAGCGAGGCCATCTTCCGGGATGGCCAGGATGCGGCTCACGATAGCGGCGACGCGCTCGGAGGTTCCCGGATCGAACCGGCGAAGAAGTACGCGCGATTCATCGGGTTTTAAGATCGTTGCGGCGCGCGTGATTTGTATAGGCATGATGTTGGTACTCGCGTACGGGTTTCTCTTCGGCCTGGATTGGCTTCTTGAAACTCGTAAGGACGTTTTGGGCGGAGCGCATTTCGGCTAGTGAAAGCAGAAACGCCAAAGTGGATTCGGCGCCCTGGTTTCCGTTCACTCGATCGACATGCAGACCGTCGCGGCACCCTCCTGTTTCAGGCGAGTAAACTTCGTATCCGAGATCGTTCGAGCCGATGAACCAGTCAAAAGCGATTTGCGCGTGGTCATACCAGCACATATCGGACGTGGCGCGAAAGGCTTCGAGACAAGCCGAAATGGTGGCTTGCGCTTCGATAGGCTGCTGATCGAACATGGCGCGCACGCCGCCGCGGCGGTAGAATCCATTGCTGCCGATAGGTCGAAAATGACCCTGTTCGGACAACTGCAATTCGGTAAGCCAGCGCAGCGCCTTGAGACCACATTCGAGCACCGCTTGCTGGCCGGTGGCTTGGCCGCTCAAGATAAGGGCGTGCGGCAGTTTGGCGTTGTCGTAAGAGAGATAATCTTCGAACCATTCCCAGTCCGGCCCGGCGCAGGCATCGAACAGCTTCATCAGGCGCCCCGTGAGAGTCTCGCGCATTTGCGTTACAAAGCTGTCGCCGTTCAGACGCCGCAAATACTCGTGGATGCCGATGAGCCCGAATGCCCAGGCGCGCGGTGAAGTGAAGCCGGTCAACGCGGGCAAGGCCAGTGCGAACAACTGGCCCGCCATCATTTGGAAACTCCTGAACGGCGAGCGGCCGACACCGATGCCGAGCGCCCAGAGCGCTCTGCCTTGGCAATCCTCCGAGCCTTGTTGATCAACCCATCGGCGGTCGAAGCTGAGGTGGTTATGGAAGCGTTTCGTATTGCCGTCGAAGGCGTGATTCAAAAATGCCGCCGAGGTCGTAGCCAAGGTCCGCATGCTCTCCGGATCCTCGCCCAGTTCGTCCAGCAGTACCGCCAGAATAAAGGCGCGCGCATTATCGTCGGTGCAATGCCCTTCCGAAAAATTCGGAACACTGAAGTTGGCGTGCTGATAGAGCCCGGTTGAATCCGTCATCCGCCATAAGTGGTTCAGGTTCATCACCGGTAGTTCGCGCGGCTTTTGGTCGAGCGTTTTAGTGGCCAGCGATTTGCGCGCAGGCGAAGCCAGTTGCAGCCGCGAAGATTCGAACGAATGCATGTAGAGCTGTGCCACGTTGCTCCAAATCATCTCCCGGCCCATGCGATAGGCATTCTTGCGGATGGCATTGCGGCGCGTGTCGTCGCGCAACAAGCCGATCACTTCGCGCGCGATGGAACGCGCATCGGCGAACGGCACCAGGCCTCCGCGATCGTCGGCCAGCAGTTCCGCCGCATGCCAATAGGGCGTGGAAACCACCGCTTTGCCCGCCCCAAACGCGTAGGATAGCGTTCCCGAAGTGATTTGCGCTTCGTTTAAATACGGCGTGATGTAAAGATCGGCGGCACCGATAAATTCCTTGAGGTTTTCAAGATCTACGAACTGGTTGTAGAAGATAACATTCTTGTCGACTTTATTCTTCTTGGCGAGAATTTCAAGACTAAGCCGGTACGCTTCACCGTGCTCGCGCAGCTCGTTCGGGTGAGTGGCGCCCAGCACAATGTACACCACCTCCGGAAACTCGCTCACAATGGCCGGCAGCGCGTTCAGCACATATTCGATGCCCTTATTAGGAGACAAGAGGCCGAATGTCAGCAGTACCACTTTGCCTTCCACCCCGAACTGATCCTTAAAATAAGTTGGATCCACGAAGCCAACGTCCGGAATGCCATGTGGGATAAGATCGATTTTGGCCGCTGGCGCTTGGTAAATCGTCTCCAGCATCTGCTTTCCTCGCTCCGCCATAACTACCAAGCGGGTAGACAGCCTGATCAACCCCTCCATCACTCGGCGCTGGTCGGCTGTAGGCTCTTTCAGCAACGTGTGCAATGTGGTGACAACCGGCATGCGCAGTTCCCGCAGCAGCGCCAGAATATGACCGCCCGCGGGACCGCCGTAGATACCGAATTCGTGCTGCAGGCAAACCAGATCCACATTGCTGATGTTCAGGAAGTCAGCCGCTCTTAGATAAGAGGAGAGGTCTTGTTCGTCAATCTCGAAGCGCACCACGTCCGGGTATTCGTAGCCACCCGCGATATCGTTCACCGCAACCGCAAACGAATGACATTGAGGATATGCTCCCGCAATGGCGGCCAGCAGGTCCGTTGTGAAAGTAGCGATGCCACACTTGCGCGGCAAATGGTCGCCAACAAAAGCGATCTTATGGATCTTGGAGGTTTCTTTCAGGTGAACCTTTCGGCCGTATGGGGGACATGGACACGACTGCAACCGAATGGCCGTTGCGCGAATCTTGCGAACTCAACAAGCAACGCTGCGTTCGGGCCATCTTGTAATGCCGGAATGACCGTATTTGGTCAGTCCGACCGCAGCGCCTCCATTGGATCAATCCGCCTCACCAGCGACGTCGCCTGCCAGGCCGCCAGCAATCCCACGCCAACCAACACCGCCCCCCCGCCTAAACACGTCCCGAAACCCGGCCGCGCCACTGTAACCAGCAGATCCTCCAAAAACCGCCCCGCGAAAATCGCCAGCGCCATTCCGCCCGCAACCCCAACCAACAGCGGCTGGGCGCTTTCCCAAATCATCATCCCTCGCAGCCGTCGCGGCGTCGCACCCACCGCCATTCGGATGCCCATCTCGCGCCGTCTTTGCTCCAACGCGTAAGAAGTAGTCCCATAAATTCCAACCATTGCCAGCAGCCCCGTCATCAACGAAAGCAATGCCGTAGCCCCCACGTAAAATCGTGGCCGCGCCAGCACGTCGTCCAATCGCTCATCCATGGTCTTCACGTCGTAAATGGGCACTTGCGGATCAATCCCACGCACCGCATCCCGGCATTTCGCGAGCCCCACCGCCGCATCCCCGCGAACTTTCGCCACCAGCGTGAGCACCGGCGGCGTCTCTTCACCTATATAGAAATAAATTTGCGGCCCGCCTTGATTGTCGGGTCCATTCAACCGCGCCGTCTTCGCCACGCCTTCCACTACATAAGAAGCATCTCTCCACGGGCTCAACACATGCCGCCCCACAATCGCCCGCCCCAAGCCGCTCAAGCGCGCAAACGTCTCATTCACAATCACCCGCTGGTCCGCATCTTTGCCGCTGGCTTGCTCGAAATCGTGCCCACTCAAAAAATCCGTCCCCATGACACCGAAATAATCAGGCATCACCGCATTCGTAACCACCCTCGCCACGCTCTGTCCCGAATCCAGCTTGAAAGAGTTAGCCATGTAAATCTGATTCGCCAGCGGCAGGTAACTGACCGCGCTGGCCGCTTCTACCTCCGGCATCGCCCGCAGCCGGCTCAAGACGTTGCTGTAATAAGCCCATTCCCCTTTCCCGCTATGTGTTGTTCCCTGCAGCGACACGTTCAACGTCACTACATTTCCCGTCCGAAATCCCAAGTCGGTGCCGAGCAGCTTTAAAAACGCATGTCCCAACGCAAACGAGCTCGTCACCAAACACAGGGTGATGGCTGCTTGGATCACTATCAAGACCGCCCTCGCTCTCTTCAGGCCTGCATCCGGCGCTGCCCGTTGAGTGCGCAGCGAGTTCGCTGCCGGCTGCAGCCGCGCCGTCAAATGCGCCGAGGAAAGCCCGAACACCACTCCGGCCAAAATCGCCAGTCCCGCCGCGAACCCAAACACTCTCCAATCGAAGATCGTGTATTCCTGCGTCGCCAGTTCCGGCGGCACAATTGACGTCGCCAGCCGGCAAATCCACTGCGCCAACCCCAGACCCAGCACCGTGCTAACCGTTGTCAACAATACCGCCTCGGTAATCAGCTGTTGCAGCAAGCGCGCCCGGCTCGCCCCGAGCGCCGCCCGCACCGCCAGCTCCTGGCTTCGCTCAGTTGCCCGCGAGAGCACCAACTGCGCCACGTTCGCGCACGCCGTCAGCAGCACCAGCAGCGCCATCCCCGCCAGCACCCAACTCTGTTGGCGCACCGGGCCCGCCAATTGGTTTTGTAGTGAAACAAGTTTCGGCCAATTTTGCGCCTCGTTGCCGTCGTAGGCCTTCGGGTTCTTGCGCAACGCCTCCGCTTTGAACATCTCCTGCGCCTGGCGAAACGCGCCTTCATTCCTCAGCCTGCCGATGGTCTCTATCAGAAACGCACCCCGGTGCGGGATGATTTCGAAGTCGAAAATCGTCGGCATCCAAACCTGCGTTTTCCCGGGATAGTTGAAGTTCGCCGGCATCACGCCAATCACGGTGAATTGCTGCCCGTTCACATGAACCGTCTTTCCGATCGCCGCCGGATCTCCCCCAAACAATTGTTGCCATAGACCGTAGCCAATCACCGCCACGCTGTTATGGCCCGTAATTTCTTCATCGTGCGCAAACGTTCGCCCGGCAATCGCGTCAACACCTAGCACGTGAAAAAAGTTCGCCGAACTCTCGGTACCCTTTACCCGCCAAGCCTCCTGATTGGCCGCCAGATTCATTTCCGATGTCGAAAACGTCGTCGCTTCGTTCAAATAGGCGCTATGCTGCCACCAACTGTTAAATCCGGTTCGTCCCGCGAATGCGTTCACCGGCGAAAGCCACAACTCCACCAGTCGTTCCGGCCTCGCAAACGGCAGGCTGCGCAGAAGTAGCGCGTTCATCACACTGAAAATACCTGTACTTGCACCTATAGCGAGGGCCAGCGCAATCACGGCCAACGTCATACTGAAAGACCGCCTTTGATAGGCGCGCATTCCTTGTCTAATGTCCATCGTCATTTCAGAAAAAATCTGCCGCGGAACCGACGTCGCTAAGTCCCACAAAGCGCCGCTCCACAACCGCACGGCTTCTCCAGGGCTCGTAACGTCTCGATATTCGTCTTGAAACTGCCGCTCCAGCGCCGGCTCATATTCTTCCCTAAACCGCGCCGGATAAAGCTTCAGCAGCCAGCCATACACTCTCATTGCTCTCCGCATCCTGGTTTCCTCTTCACGCCAGCTTGGGGCGTCTTCCCAACTGCGCCTCCGCCAAAACTACCAAATCCCGCAGCCTCCGCGCTTCCGCCTCCGCTGCGCGCCGGCCTAAACTCGTGATCCGGTAGTAGCGCCGCCGTTCGTCATCCAAATGTGGGTCCGGCCGCTCTTCCGATTCCTCGATCAATCCAAGCAACAGCAGCTTGTCAATCGAGCCATACAGCGCCCCCGAGCCCAGCTTGAGCTTGCCATCAGTGCGCAGCGCAATCGCCCTCTTCAGCGCATACCCATGCCTCTCGCCGTCGGCCAGTTCGAGCAGCATATGAAACGCCGCCAGGGGCAGCGGCAGCATCTTTTCAATTTCGTTCGTTCGCGCCATAATATGTCACTATCTGACCTAGTATGCTGGATTTGTCCGATTATGTCAATCCCGTTGGACGAAGCCGCGCGCCGAAGGGAAAAATCAGCGCTCCGCAATTCAAGTCACAAACTGTTTCGCCATTAGTTTCAACAACTTAACCGAAATCGCTTTTTTCTTTGTGCTACACTGACGTTTACGGGATCGGTCTACCCTCCCGTATCTCAGTCTCTAAAAAGCGCCCGACCACGCCGCTGGTCCCGGGCGCTTTTTTATTTGTCAAAGGAGTTTTCTATCATGTCTAGCGACGCTCAAATCAACGCCAATCGCGCCAACAGCCAGCACAGCACCGGTCCCAAAACCGATGCCGGCAAAGCCATCTCGTCTCACAACGCCGTCAAGTCCGCTCTCACCGGCCGCACCATCCTGCTGCCCAACGACGACGTCCCCCGCTACGAAAAACTCACCCAGGAAATGACCGGCTTCCACAAACCCGCTGATTACATGGAAGGCCTTCTCGTCCAATCTCTCATCGATACCGAATGGCGCTTGCAGCGCATCCCCTCCCTCGATGCCGCCCTCTACGCCCTCGCCCAGCGCGAATTGGGCAACACCTTAAGCGAAGATCCCGAAACCATGATGTTGCAAATCGAAATGAAGTACGACCGCCAATTCCGCAACCTGCGTCTCCAGGAAACCCGTCTGCGCCGCATGTATCGCGAAGACCTCGCCCGTCTCGAAAAGATCCAAGCCGCCCGTAAGGAAGCCGCCGAAGCCGAAGCCGAGAAGGACGCCCCCGTGCAACCGGTCACCGCTAAAACCGCCCCGGCCACCGGCCCACAACCCGAACCCGAAATTGGCTTCGAATTTTCAACTGCCCCCAAGACCGGCCAACAGGCCGCCTGACCCCTAAAAACGATGAATTAACCCAACTCAGAGCCACTCTGAATCGGAGCAGGGAGCGTTAGCGGCCTAATCCGGCCCACCCCGCGCCGTCGGGCCAACCCAATCACGCAACAGCCACAGCACAACTCCGCCCAAACCCTCCATGTTCTGGAGCTTCTACATTATTCGCGCCTCACAGGAGGGCGGACTTTAGTCCGCTCGGGTCTTCAGACCCGCACTAATCGGCCTTCTTAGCCGCCTTTCCAACGCTGATGCTGATATACTCTGCCGTGATTGAGACGTTTCAAATCCTGATGCCTACAACTCATAAACTTCCCGCCGTGCACAATGCCATGTGGCCTGGACTGGTGGGCAAAGGTCCCGATTCCGAGCCGCCTATTGATCTCGACACCATGCTGAACCTGACTGCCGCGGCCGAAATCGACGGCAAGCGCTTTGACGGGGTGGATCTGTTTCTTTCCTTGCCGCATACATCTATAGATTCCACGCACGACGACCTAAAACATTTGGCGGATAAATTGTCGGCGCACAAATTGCTCGCGGGTTCCCTGGTGGCGCCGGTGTGGGCCGGTACGGGTGGCGGCTCGGCCATGGGCAACCACGAAGAGCGCGGACGTTTCCTCGAACAGGTTCGCAAGGCGTGCTTGCTGGGCGGCAAGCTGCGCGATTTGGGCGTCCGGAAATATGGTGTAATCCGCATCGATTCAGCGGCCAGTCCGGCCGAGTGGAGCAAAGATCCGGAAGGCAACACCAAGCTCATTGCGCAGACTTTTCGCGAGGCGGGAACGATTGCCTCGAACCATGGCGAGAGGCTGGCGGCGGAGGGCGAAATTTGCTGGGCCGGGATGCATAGCTGGCGGCGCAACGTACAGTTGCTCGAAATGGTGGGCATGCCGGGGCTGGTTGGTTTCCAGGCGGATATGGCGCACACCATGCTGTTCACGATGGGCTACAACGCGCCCGAAGACCGGCTGCTGCCGGAAAATTACGATTTTGGGGATGGGCATTTACTGGCCGAAGCGTACAAAGTAATGGCGGCGGCACTGCGGCCGTGGACGATCGACTTTCACGTCGCTCAGAATGACGGCACGGTGAAGGGCGAGGGCGCGCACGATAAGACCGGCCGCCATTGCCTGCCCAACGATCCGAACGGCAAGCTTGATATCGTCCGCGATGCGGGCGCATGGATGCGCGATGAAAAAGGTGATCCGACCCACGCGTTCGCGCATATCTGTTGGGATGGATGCATGTTTCCCAATGCCGTAATGATGAATCAGCAGACCTGGAACGATGTGCTGCGAGTGATGCTGGCGGTGCGGGATGCGCATGGGTGGGACTAGATGAAGAAACTGAATATTGCCATTGTTGGCTGCGGCTTTATGGGTCGCACGCATTCGAACGCTTTTCGCAAGGTCACGAATTTTTTCGACACTCCTTTTCAGCCGGTTCTCAAAACCATTTGCGCGCGTAATGGCGAAAAGGCCCAGGCGTTCGCGAACCGCTGGGGCTTTGAGAAAGTTGAGACCGATTGGCGGAAACTCATTGATGCGCCCGACATTGATTTGATCGACATCGCGAGCCCTAACGACACTCACCGCGAGATAGCCATCGCCTCCGCCAAAGCCGGAAAAATGGTGATGTGCGAGAAGCCCTTGGGCCGGAATCCGAGTGAGTCCGAGGAGATGGTGAAGGCCGTGGAAGACGCCCAGGTGGCCAACATGGTTTGGTACAACTACCGCCGCGTGCCGGCAGTCACTCTAGCTAAACAGTTGATCGACGAGGGGCGGCTGGGACGAATCTTTCACTATCGTACGTTGTTCCTCCAAGACTGGACGATCTCCGCCGACCTCCCACAAGGTGGCGAAGGACTGTGGAGATTAGACGCGAGTGTGGCCGGCAGCGGAGTCACCGGAGACTTGCTCGCGCATAACATCGATACCGCAATGTGGCTGAATGGCGGCATCGAGGAAGTGACTGCCATGACCGAAACATTCATCAAGACTCGCAAGCACAGCCTTACAGGAAAAGAGGAGCCGGTCAACATCGACGACGCCAGCGCATTCCTGGCGCGCTTTAAGAATGGGTCGTTAGCCACGTTTGAAGCCACGCGTTATGCCCGCGGGCACAAAGCGCTTTACACGCTAGAGGTGAACGGCGAGAATGCCTCGCTCATTTGGGATTTGCATGATCTACATCGCCTTCAGTATTTCGATCATGGGGACGTAAGTAAGCTACGCGGCTGGCGGAGCATTCACGTGACCGATTCGGAGCATCCTTATATGAAGCAGTGGTGGGTGCCCGGATTGCAGATTGGCTATGAGCACACGTTCATTCACCAAACGGCAGATTTTCTGAGTGGCTTGGGCACCGGCGAGCCGGCGGCGCCCACTTTTCGCGAGGCGCTGGCGACAGACTATGTAACGGCCGCGGTGCTTGAGTCGGCGGCTAGCAAGAGTTGGGTAAAGGTTCGTTGAAGGAGAGAGAGATCGAGATGACTGTGAATAAATGGCAGAGCTTGAGGTTGGCGGTGGCACTCGTTTTTACATCGACCATGGTTTGCGCCGGACAGGACTTGTCTAAAATTATCCCGCCCCTCAAAGAGAGTGGCTTTACTTCCATTTTTGACGGCAAGACCTTGGAGGGTTGGGATTGCGACCCGGACTTCTGGCGCGCCGCCGGCGGCGAAATCATTGGTGAAACGCAGCCGGATCACCAGCCCAATCAGAATATCTTCTGCATCTGGAAAGGCGGCCAGCCCGCCGATTTCGAATTGCGCCTCCAATACAAACTCACCGGCAAGACGGGCAATAGCGGAATTCAATATCGTAGCGTCGAGCTGCCCGAAGTTGCCAAATGGGTTCTGAAAGGCTATCAAGCCGACATAGACGGCGAGGAAAAGTTCACCGGTCAGGTTTACGAAGAGCGGCTGCGCGGTTTTCTAGCCTTGCGCGGCCAAATCTCCTATGTGCCCGACGGCCAGAAAGTGGGTTGGATTGGCACGCTAGGCAGCAGCGATGAACTCAAAGCTTTGATCAAGAGCGGCGATTGGAACGATATGACCATCATCGCCCGCGGCAACACGCTGATCCAGATGATCAACGGTCGAGTCATGAGCATTCTTGTTGACGACGACAAGGCGAATCGCAAGATGGACGGTGAGATCGGCATTCAGTTGCATGTCACCAAGGCTGCCATGAAGATTGAGACTCGTAATATTCGGATCAAGAACTTCTAACGTGGGCGGCTTTGCCAACTATTAAGGAAGTCGCGGACCTGGCCGGGGTGTCGGTGGGTACCGTCTCGCACGTTGTGTCAGGTTCGGTTCCCGTGAGTGAGCCGCTGCGTTTGCGTGTCGAAGCGGCGATTCGTGAGTTGGATTATCATCCGAATCACGTGGCGCGCAGCCTCAAAACCAGCCGCACCAGAACATTCGGCATCATTGTACCCGATATGACAATTTCGTTCTATCCGCTGGTGATCCGCGGCGCGGAGACCGCCGCCTGGCGGCAAGGCTATTCGTTGATTGCGGTGAATTCCACCGATGGCGCGGAACGCCAGCAAGAGCTGCTGGCGCTGTTGCGTTCGCAGCGAGTGGAGGGCATCTTGCTCGTTATTGCCGCCGCGCCCGTTCCCATGACGCAGATTTCAAACCTGATTGACGCGGCCATCCCGGTGGTGTGTCTTGATCGCATTCCGGAGAATTTGCCGGTCGATTCGGTTTCGGTAGAGGACACTTCGGCTGCGGCAATGGGCACCAACCATTTGCTTGAGATGGGATACCGCAGAATCGCTATTGTCACCGGGCCGTTGTCGCTCACCAACGAGAAGCGGCGGCTGCAAGGCTATGAACAGAGCCTCAAGCGCGCGGGTATTGCGCTCGATCCGCATTTGATCTGGCATGGTAACGTGCGCCCGGAGGACGTGGCGGTGCTCTGCCGGCAAAAGCTCGCCTCTGTGAAAGTGGATGCGCTGTTCTGCACCAATGGGCCGACGGCGCTGGGATGCTTGCGGGCGCTGCGCGATTGCGGAATGAATACGCCGCAAGACTTGGGCTTCCTTACCTTCGATGAGCTGACGGTGGATGATCTCTTTAAACCGTCCATCACGACAATCGTGCAGCCAGCCTATGAGATTGGTTTTCAGGCTAGCGAAATACTGTTCGATCGTATTCAGAATAAGGATCGGGCCGATGGCGCGCCTCGCACCATCAGGCTGCCCGCGAGTCTCAAAATTCGGGAATCGACCAAGCCGTCAATCTGAGGTTGGGATAATAAGCGGCATTCGTAGTTTAAGGAGTTTGTAATGCGCATGACTTTGAATTTCCTGGCAGTCTTTGCGATGGCGTTCCTGTTTCTGGGGGCGCAGGAGCCGACTCCTACGCCGGCAGCGGGTGGTGGTGCGGCACTCAGCGCCGCGCTCGATAAGCTGCCGGGCATGGGTTCCTCGCAAGGGCCGCAAGCTTACGGCAAGGTGATCACAAAAGACGCCAAGTCAAAGGTGGGAATCTTCACCGTGCACGAGGTGAAAGAGAAATATTATTACGAGATTCCAAAGACGGAGTTGAACCGTGAGTTTCTGCTAGTAACGCAAGTGGCGCGAACCACCTTGGGCGCGGGTTATGGTGGTGACGAACTAGCTAATCGAGTGGTGCGTTGGGAACGCAATGGAAACAAGATCAACCTCCGCGAAGTGAACTACGATTTAGTGGCCGATCCGAAAACGCCGATTTCGCGCGCGGTGAAGGCGTCGAATAACGACACCATAATCATGAGCTTTCCGATTGCGGCGTTCGGCCGGGAGAAAGGCGCTAAGCCTGACCCGAAAGACGAAGACGCCGATGACGAGGCGGCAGCGGCAAAGGAGGCAGCGGCAAAGGAAGCGGTCAAGACCGCCGCCGACGCCGTGAAGGCGGCAGCAGACGCCAAGCCCGACGCGGCGAAAGACGCTCTGGCGAAGTTAGCCGCCGCGAAGCCGCGCGCCGAAAAGCGCGAATATAAAGAAACGGGGCGGGAACCGTCCATCGTTATTGAAGTTACCCGCTTATTCACCAGCGATGTATTTGAGTTGAGCGCCAAGCAGAGCTTGAACGCCACAATGATGGATTCGTCGCGATCATACATTGAGCGCATTTCACCCTATCCGGAGAACATTGAGGTGGAGGCGACGCTGACTTACACGCGCATCGCATCGCCGCTAGGGGCGTTAGGTTCGTCCGTGCCCAATCCTTTCTCGGCGTCTGGTATGCATCCCGGCAGCGCCACTGTGTTGTTGCATCACAGCATGGTGAAACTGCCGGAACATCCCATGATGGCGCGCCTGTTCGATCCGAGGGTCGGTTATTTTTCAGTGCGCCAGATGGATTTCGGCCGCGACGAACAGCGCGCGCCCAAGCGCACCTACATCACGCGCTGGCGGTTGGAGAAGAAAGATCCGTCGGCTGAGTTATCCGAACCGGTTAAGCCGATTGTTTATTACATTGACGCGGCTACGCCGGAGAAGTGGGTACCCTACATGAAGGCCGGCGTAGAGAGCTGGCAGAAGGCGTTTGAGGCGGCTGGCTTCAAAAACGCCATTATCGCGAAGAAGGCGCCCACTCCCGAAGAAGATCCGAATTTCAGCCCGGAGGACGTTCGTTACTCGGTAATCAGATGGCTGCCTTCCACCATTGAAAATGCTTATGGTCCGCATATTGCCGATCCGCGCACCGGCGAAATTCTGAATGCCGACATACGCTTCTTTCACAATGTGATGAACCTGCAGCGCGATTGGTACTTTCTGCAAGTAGGCCCGCTCGATCCGCGCGCCGCCAAACTGCCGCTGCCGGACGATTTGATGGGACGATTGATTGAATTTGTCTGCGCGCACGAAGTGGGGCACACCCTGGGCTTTCAGCACAACATGAAATCGAGCTCACTGTACCCGCAAGAGAAGGTGCGCGATAAAGAATGGGTCAAGAAGATGGGGCACACGCCGTCGATCATGGATTACTCGCGCTTCAACTACGTGGCGCAACCGGAGGACGGCATCGCGGTGGAAGACCTCGTACCTACCGTAGGGCCCTACGATATCTGGGCGACGCGTTGGGGATACAAACCGATAGCGGCGGATACTCCCGACGGTGAGCGGGACACCTTGGATGCGTGGGCGCGCGAGCAGGATCAGACTCCCTGGCTGCGGTTTTCCACCCAAGCGGCGGGCGGCTCGGACCCCGGTGAGTTGACGGAGGCGGTGGGAGATGCCGACGCCATTCAATCCACGGCCATGGGCGTGAAGAACCTGCAGCGCGTGGCGAAGATGATGTTAACAGCTACCACAACCCAGAAGGGCGAGCCATATGATGACTTGTCCGAGCTCTACGGGCGCATGCTCGGTCAGTGGACTTTGGAGATGAATCACGTGGCGGCGATTGTGGGAGGTTTTGAATCGCAACAGAAGAATATTGGCCAGGACGGAGTGATTTTTACGCCGGAGCCGAAGAAGCGCCAGGCGGCTGCGGTGACGTTCCTGGATGAGAACGCGTTTGCCACTCCCAAGTGGGCATTAGATAAGGATATTTTGCGCCGTATCGAGCCGCTGGGGGCGATTAGCAGGGTGGGAAATGCGCAGCGGTCGGTGTTGAGCAATCTGCTAAGTAGTCCGAGGTTTGCGAGATTGGTTGAGCAAGAAGCGCTGGATGGACAGGCGGCGTATTCGCCAGCCGAGTTCTTGGCGGCAGTGAGACGCGGTGTATGGCATGAGGTAGAAGAGCCGCACGTCAGTATCGACGCCTACCGGAGGCAGTTGCAGCGGAGCTATTTGGACTTAGCAAATGCCAAGATCAATGGATCTTCGCTCACACTGCCTGCCGGATTGCCTGCGGGATTTCCCGTGGCCTTCTTTGCGTCCAGTGGAGATGAGAAGCCGTTTTACCGGGAGGAGTTGCGGACGCTGAGTCACTCGATTGAGTTGGCACTAGGAAGGGCGACAGACCGTGAGACGCGAGCGCATTTAAGTGGGGCGCGCGATCAGATCGCGCGGATCCTAGATCCAAAGTTTGCAGAGAGCCAAGGCGGCGCCGCCGGACTGCTGCGGATTTTCGGAGACGAGTGGAAACATTGGGCGGGAGAAGCGACCGACGATTGCTGGCCGGATTATGAGATTCGACCGTAGCCTTTTGCATTATCCTTAAAGAGGAAGTGAAAACGGCCCATTATGAATTTAACGATCGAAATCCCGGACAGCGTTGGAACGCTTTTGAAAGCGCAGGCGCAGGCGCAAGGGATAACTCCTGCCCGTTATGCGAGTCGCGTAATCGAGAAGATCGTTGGGCAGGAGATGGATCAGGCAACCTTTGACAAGCCGTTTGAAACTGGTTACGGGCCGAAGTCGTTTACTTGATTGAGAAGAATCGTCCGCCGGCTTCCGCGCTTACGATCTCGGAAGGGCGATTGGCAATCCGAATCATATTTTTCAAGAGGCTCCGCTTACAATGGAAGTGGTCTATACCATGCATCGGGCTCCAAGGAATTATGTACCGGATATGCCAGATCGTATTGTGGCGGCAACCGCAATTTTTCTGGACGTCCCTCTTATCAGCTGCGACAAGCAGATTCGGGCTTCTCCTGTGCAAACGATTTGGTGAGCCGGACATTTGCTAATGCTCGTGGACGCACTCCGGGTAGCTGGCGCGCACGGCGTTGCCTTTGTAGCCGAGTTCATCGATAAGTCCGGCTTTCGAAGTATAGTAGCCGTCGGCGGTTAGACGCTTCAGTAGCGCAAAGAACTGGATGTTGCGCGCGGGTGTTTTGCCGGTATCGGCCGCCTCGCACAAAGGTTCGAGGAGGGAGAGTTGGTCGCGTTCCTCCAGTTCGATGAAGCGTTCTTGATTGAATTCCTTCGCTTGCGCATCGAGCCAGCGCAGACCATCGGCGATCAGGGCCTGATGATCGGGTTCGCGGGAGACAACTAAGTCGATATACTCAGGCACGCCCGCTTGAATCGCGCCGGCGGTTTCGGTGGGAGGAATGATGAGATCGGCTATGCGTGCGACGGCCCTGAAATCGGCGTCGTTCAGGAAGCGGCCGGGCGTTTGAGGCGCGAAGTGGGCGTGCTCATGCTCGGTCTGGCCATATAAATCCTCGCCGGCAAACGGGAACGTGCATGTTGCGCCAATAGCGCCGAAAAGCTTGAGAACTTTGCGTCGGTCGGATGAATAATCGGGCATTAGACTTCCCTCTTTTGCAAACGGTCGGCGATGAAATCGGCGGTGCGTGAAGCCAACGCCATGATGGTTAGAGTTGGATTCTTCTCAGAGGAGGATGGGAAGACGCTGGCGTCTACAACATACAAATTCTGTACGTCATGGGCGCGGCAAGTGGGGTCAAGTATAGAATCGCGCGGATCGCTTCCCATGCGGCAGCCGCCGATTTCATGGTTGGTGGTGGGTTCCTGGCTCACAGAATGGATTTGCGCGCCGCTCGCTTCGAGTATATCCGCGCAGCACCGCTTCATATCGTTGTGAAGCTTCATGTCCATCTCGGAAAGCTTCCAATGACGGCGGGGGCGCGGCAGACCGTATTCGTCCAGGTTCTCGTAGTCGAGATCAATGTAGCTTTCATTGTTGGGCAGCATTTCCTGATACGGACTGAAGGTCATATAAGCGGGATAGCGCGCTTTGACAGCTTCCTTATAAGACTTGCCCATGCCTTTAATGGAACGGGCCCACCCGGCGGCGCGGTGGTTGTGATAACCGAATTGCACGCCGAAGCTGCGCGCGTAGCCGCGCTCCTTGTTGTCGTGCATGAACGAAGGGACGTAGGCGTGATCAAGAAAGCCCTCGTCGTTCTCGGAAGGCTTACCGACGAAATCGTCAAGAAACAGCTCAAAGCCGGCGGTGATGTGAGGAATAAAATTGCGGCCGAGTTGGCCGCTTGAATTGGCCAAACCGTTAGGGAATTGGCTGGATTTCGACATGAGCAGCAAAGCAACGCTTTGCGCGCAGGCACAGGCAACCACCACAACGCGGCCTTTCACCGCACCTTCGGCGCGCGTTTCGCGATCGAAGTAGCGAACTTCGTTGACGCGCGCTTCATCGGTAACGGCCAACTCATAGACGATGCTGTTGTGCCGCAAACTGAGCTTGCCGCTCTTGAGCGCGGGAACCATCTGCACGTCATAGGAGTTGTATTTGGCCACCACATCGCAGCCGGCCATGCAGTTGCCACAGAAATGACAAGCCGGCCTGGCGTGTTGGGCCTTGCTCAACGTCGCCTTGCGCACATGAATGACTTTGACGCCTAACTTGGCCGCGCCTTTTTTGATAGCGATATCGGTGCACTTCATGGGCACGGGCGGGAGGAAAACGCCGTCCGGCAAATCGTCGAGGTGGTCATAATTTCCACAGACACCGACTTCGCGCTCGACGCGATCATAGAAGGGCGCCATGTCGGCGTAATCGAGCGGCCAATCTTCGCCGAGGCCATCATGTTGGCGACCTTTGAAATCGCGCTGGCTGAAGCGTAGCGCGACCGCGTTCCACAACATAGTCTTGCCGCCCAGACCGCGGCTGCGCTCGGCATCGAAGCCCGGCTTACCGGGGCGCATCGTGGGAATGTGGCGCGAGGGGAATTCGAAGGGCAGCGCGTGAGTATTGAAATCGGTGCGCGTGTTGACGTGCGGCCCGCCTTCGAGCACGAGCACGTCGGCGCCCAAGTTGGCGAGGCGTGACGAGAGCGTGCCGCCTCCGGCGCCGGAACCGATTACCACAACATCATAAATCTTCTGTTGCATGAAAGCCTATTTGGTTTTATTCTCGAACAGAAACAATCCGCTCTTGCCGCCGACCACGAAATCTAGATCGCCGTCGCCGTCAATGTCGGCCACCGGAATTTGGATGCCGCCGCCGGTGCGGCCGCCGTAATCGATGACGTGTTTGACCCATTCGACCTCCTTGGTTGACGGATCGATGAGACGCTCATACCAATACACACCCAGCGGTTCACGCGCGCCCGGGTCGTGGCCGTTGTGGGCCATATAACGTTTGCCGGTGAGAATGCCTAGGTTGCCGGTACCACGGAAATCGACCAGCGTCATGGCGTGCGGCTGCGACCAGCTTTCGTCGATGATGTGTTTTTCCCACGTGCCATCGGCTTTGTGTTCCAGCCAGAAGATGCCGTAGTTATGGCCCATCGACGTGACGATATCGGGGCGGCCGTCGCCGTTGACGTCGGCCACATAGATGAATCCGAGATCGCCGAGTTTCCAATCGGGGTGAAATTTCCAATCCGGTGAACGCGGATCGGCGGGCGCTTCCAGCCAGCCATTGGGCGTGAGAATGTCATTGCGGCCATCGCCGTTTACGTCGCCTGCGCCGATGCCGTGGCCATAGCTGTGCGGGCTGACCACGTGCTTGACAATGCCGCCGTGATGATCGCGCTCATACCAGGCGAGCGGCGCGTTTTCGTTGCCGAATTGCGGCAGGATTTCGTCGGCTTTGCCATCGTTGTCCAGATCGACGAGCAGCGTGAACTCAATGTTGTAGCCGGTTTCGATGGGATGCTCCTGCCACATCTCGCCGGTTTTACCCGGATTATGCCACCAAGCAAGCTTCTTGCTGAACCAGCCCGACGTAACTAAGTCGACGCGGCCGTCGCCATCTACCTCGAGCGGCAGGGTGCTCAGATCGTCGATATAGAAATTGGTGTAAAGAACATTGCGGAAGTGGTGCTTGGTCCAGTGGGGCGCTTCATACCAATTCTCGCCGGACACGATGTCGAGACGGCCATCGCCATTGATATCCGCTATGACGGCCGTTTCGCTCGAACCCAAATCGATGGTGTGTTTTTCAAAAGGAATCTCGTCCGGGCGATTAAGTTGATAGGCCAGCAGGAGCGATCCCGCGGCCAGCGGAAGAGTTCGGCGAACGAGTGTAGATATCATCATGTCGTCTGAATGAACGTGAGTTAGCTTATCAAAGACAGGAGCGCGAAATGAAATTCGGCGTGAACGCATTTTTATGGACAGCCAATTTTGGCCCGGAGCATTTTGATTTACTTCCGAAAATTAAGGAGCACGGATTCGACGGCATTGAAGTGGCGCTGATACGGCCCGTCGATTTCAAAGCGGCGGAGATCCGGCGCGCGCTCGAGCAATACGATTTGGAATGCACGGTTTGTTCGGTGCTGCCGGGGGAGTTAAGCCTGATCTCGGAGGACGCTGCGGTGCGCAGCAAAACGGTGGCGCATTTGGCAGAGTGCTTCCAAGCGGCAGCGGAGGCCGGCGCGAAACTGATTGCTGGCCCATTGTATTCGCCGGTGGGCCTCTTGACAGGCAGGCGGCGCACGGCGGATGAATGGAAGCACGCGGTCGCCGGTTATCAAGAGTTGGCTCCGGTGCTGGCCGCAAATGGCGTGGATGTTTGCATTGAGCCGCTGAACCGCTTTGAGACGTACTTTTTGAATACCACCGAAGATGCGGTGAAGCTTTGCACCGAGATTGGGCACGCGAACGTGGGCATCTTGTGGGATACGTTCCACGCCAATATCGAAGAGAAGAATCCGGCACAAGCGTTGCGGTCCACGGCGGGATTTCTCAAGCATGTGCATACCTGCGAGAACGACCGTGGCACGCCGGGCAGCGGCCATGTAGATTGGACGGGCGTTTTTGCGGCGCTACGCGATTTGAAATACGACGGCTGGCTGACCATAGAAAGCTTTGGTTTCGCGTTGGGCGATTTGTCGGCGGCAGCGTCGATTTGGCGCGACTTGGCGAAGACACCCGAAGATATCGCGTTTGAGGGAGTGAAGTTTTTGAAGTCGTCGGCGTAAAATTCGAAGTACACCATGGGAAAAAAGGAATTGCCGCCGCCCGCTAGTGGTGTGTATGCGGCATTGGCGACACCGCGTCCGCAGAATTCCGTGGAAGCCGATGCGGCGGCATTGTTCGACTATATCGACGCCATCAGCGGCCGGGGCGTGGACGGCATGGTCCTGTTCGGGTCCACCGGCGAGTTTGTGCACTTTGATGTATCTGAGCGCATGCGGGTGTTGATGCTGGCAAAGAAACGCTGCCGCGTCCCGCTATTGGTGAATGTGGCCCATTCCACGCTGGCCGGGGCGATTGAATTAGCCGAAGATGCGATGGAAACGGGCGCGGCCGGATTGTTGCTCATGCCGCCTTATTATTTCCACTACACGGCGGGCCAGATTGCTGAGTTCTTCCGGCAATTTGTGAGGGAAGTGGATGGCAAGACGCCTGTTTATCTTTACAATATTCCGCAGTTTACGGATGCCATACCGGCGGAAGTGATGGACGAGTTGCTCGTTAGCGGGGCGTTTGCGGGAATCAAAGATTCGAGCGGCGATTGGGTGCAGTTTGAGAGGCTGCTGAAGTTGAAGGCGGACCATCCGTTTCAATTACTGGTGGGCAACGATGTGATTTACCGCCGAGCCAGGCCGTTGGGCGCGGATGGCATTGTTTCCGGCGTGGCTGCGGCGGTGCCCGAATTGCTGGTCTCGTTGGATCGCGCGATCCAGGCAAAAGACGAAGAGCGGGCGGAGGGCTTCGATGCGCGTTTGCAGGAGTTTCTCGTTTGGCTGGAGAAGTTTCCCGCAACGATTGGGATCAAGATCGCGGCGTGCGCGCGCGGTTGGAAGTTCCACCACTCGGCCGTGCCGTTTGACGACGATACCTTAGCGGAAAAGCAGCGTTTTGAAGAGTGGTTTAAGGACTGGCTGCCGACAGTGCTATAAGACAAGTAATGTCGCCAGACGAATTCCGGCAAGCCGCACACCAGCATGCCGATTGGATTGCCGGATACATGGAACACGTGCGGGACTATCCAGTGCTGCCGGCGGTTCAACCAGGCGGCATCACGGCGCAGTTGCCGACAGCCGCACCGGAACAAGGCGAATCGATAGATCAGATCTTCGCCGATTTTCAAAGTCAGATTGTTCCCGGGTTGACGCATTGGAATCATCCGCATTTTCATGCGTGGTTTTCTAATTCGTCTTCGCCGCCTTCGGTGCTGGCCGAGTTTCTAACATCGGCGATTAATGTCAATGCGATGTTGTGGAAGGCGTCTCCCGCCGCGACAGAGTTGGAGCAGGTTACGCTTAGCTGGCTGAGGCAATGGCTGCGGCTCGACGAAGACTGGTTTGGCATCATCTACGACACGGCGTCCGTCTCGGTGATGCAGGCGATTGGCGCGGCGCGCGAGTGGATTGCGCCGGAATGCCGGATCAAAGGCATGCAGCCGGGGCTGACGATTTACGTTTCCGAGCATACGCATTCGTCGGCGGAGAAGGCGGCTATCACGCTCGGCTTTGGGCAGGAGAATGTGCGGCGGATAGCGGTGGACGATAAGTTCCGCATGCGCCCTGATTTGCTCGAGAAAACGATTGAGGCTGATATAGCGGCGGGTAAACGGCCGTGCTGCATTGTGGCTTCGGTTGGTTCTACCTCGACAACGGCGATCGAGGATGTGCCCGCGATAGCGGATATTACCGCGAAATACGGGGCGTGGCTGCATGTGGATGCGGCGTATGCCGGTCCAGCGGCGATTGTGCCCGAGATGAGCTATATTCTTCGCGGCGTGGAGCGGGCGCAATCGCTGGTGCTGAATCCGCACAAATGGCTCTATGTATCCATGGATTGCAGCGTGCTTTACACACGGCTGCCGGAAATGTTCCGGCGCGCTTCGTCGTTAAGCGCGGAATACTTAAAAACGGCGGAAGACGAGCGGGTGGTGAACTTCAACGACTACGGAATACAGTTAGGCCGCAGGTTCCGGGCGTTGAAGCTGTGGTATGTGTTTCGCTACTACGGGCATGAAGGAATCATTGCCATGCTGCGCGAATCGCTGCGGCTGACGCAATTGCTCAAATCGTTGATTGAGGCTGATAAAGACTTTGAAATATCGGCCCCCGCGCCGTTGTCGCTGGTTTGCTTTCGGCATCGCAGTTCCGACGAAGTGAATCGGCAGCTATTGCACGACATCAACGCTACAGGAAAAGCGTTTTTGTCGCATACCGTGCTGAAAGGCAAGTACGTACTTCGGTTCGCGATTGGCAATCATCAGACGAATGAAGAGGACATTCGTGAAAGCTGGCGTCTGATTCAGCGTTGCGCGGCAAAATTGGCAGTGCCGCAAATCTAAATGGCAGACGACAGGCTGGCAACGACACTGTGCGGCATCAAGCTGCGCAACCCGGTGATTGCCGCTTCCGGAACGTTCGGCTACGGCAGTGAATTCGCGTCCATCGTGGATCTCAACAGCTTGGGCGCATTGGTTACCAAGGGCCTTTCGCGCGAATCGATCGCGGGCAACCCTGCGCCGCGGTTGTGGCATACCGACGCGGGCATGATGAATTCAGTTGGCTTGCAGAACGTCGGCGTTAAGGCGTTCATCAAGGATAAGCTGCCCAAGCTGCGGCGCTATGCCGTGCCGGTGATTGCGAATGTTTTTGGTTACGCCGAGGAAGACTACACCGAGGTTGTCCGAGCGCTGGAAGACGCCGAAGGAATTGCAGCCTATGAGCTGAACGTTTCCTGTCCGAACACAAAACACGGCGGCATCTTTTTTTCAAGCGAACCGGCAGCGCTGGCCGGGTTGGTGGGGCAAGTGCGCGCGGTGGCGAAACGGCCGCTGATCGTGAAGCTCTCGCCGAATGTGGCCAGTATCCAGCCGTTCGCGAAGGCGGCTGAAGAAGCAGGCGCGGATGCGCTGTCGTTGGTGAACACTTTCATTTCACTGGCCATTGATATTGAGACGCGCCGACCTCGTATTGGCGCGGGATTTGGCGGGCTTTCGGGTCCGGCCATCAAGCCGATCGCATTGCGTATGGTTTATGAGGCCGCGCACGTGGTTAGAATTCCGGTGATTGGTCTGGGCGGTATTGCGAGCGGCGCGGACGCGGCCGAGTTTTTGATCGCGGGAGCGCGCGCGGTACAAGTCGGCACGGCAAATTTTGCCGACCCAACAGCGCCTCAAAGGATTGCGCACGAACTTGACGAAGTGTTAGAAAAGCTTGGTGTGGGCAAGGTGAGCGACCTGGTAGGTACCATTCAATTCCCCGGCAGTGCAAAATAGAGCAATGAAAGAAAGCATCTTTCCCAAAGACGGGCCCAAGCCGGTTGCCCCTTATTCACCCGGCGTGCGCGCCAACGGTTTTATTTTTTTGAGCGGGCAAATTCCCGCCGATCCGCAAACCGGCGAATTAGTGACGGGGGATATTCAAGACCAATGCGCGCGCGTGCTGGAGAACCTTAAAATCGTACTGACGGCGGCCGGCCTGACGCTGGACGATCTGGTGAAAACCACGGTGTTCCTGAAAGACATGAATCATTTCGCCAAGATGAACGAAGCGTACGGCAAATTCTTTCCAACGAATCCGCCCGCGCGCACCACCGTGGAAGTGGCGCGCTTGCCGCGCGACGTGCAAATCGAAATCGAGGCGATCGCGTTGGACAAAGGCAAATAGCGTTTACTGCTTGGGCGCATCCGCCGGCTTCAAAGGCGGATGCGCGCTGTACTGGCTCTGTGGCGGCAAAAGCCTGATGGCAACGGTTTGCTCTTCGCCGGCTACGTCAACTTTTGCGCCCCAGGTCTGATAGGTCTTTTTATTCACCTGCAGCTGCACCGAGCCCTCCGGCACGGGCGGGAAATGGGCAATGCCTTCCTGGTTGGTATGCACTTCCCAGTGAATCTTCTTCTTTATTCCCACCTTGGTGATTTGACGCGCGCCGACGAAATCAAGAATCACCTCGGCGTTCTCAACCGGCTTATCGAACTGGTTTGTGACCACGATTTTAATTTCGGTTTTGGGTGAATCGCTGGCAAGCAAGCTGAAGCAAGTCAAAAGCAACAGGGCAAGAAAAAGAAAGCGGGTCTTCATGAGAAAATTATCGCGCATCCACGAAGTTATGTGACCCAAAATCTCTAGCGCACCAGTTTCGATAAAGCGTTGTCTAGCGCAGGGTGTTGGAATTCGAATCCGGCTTGCTCGGCCGCCGCGGGAATAACGCGCAGGCTGTCGAACAAAAACCCAGCCATTTCGCCCAGCGCCAGGTTCAACGCAAACCGTGGAATGGGGAATATGGCGGGGCGATGGACGGCATGGGCCAGCGCTTTGGTGAAATCGGCATTCCGCACCGGTTGAGGCGAGCAAGCGTTGAGCGGTCCGTTTACGTCTGTGTCGGCGGCGAAGAGCAGCAGACGCACCAAGTCGTTCACGTGAATCCAAGACATCCATTGCTCGCCGCTGCCAAAACGTCCGCCGATGCCGAGGCGGAAGGGCGTTAGCATCTGTGGCAGTGCTCCGCCATTCCGGCCCAGGACCGTGGCGATACGTAAACAGACCACGCGCAGGCCGAATTCAGTGGCGCGCTGCGCTTCACGCTCCCACTCGACACACACGTCAGCTAAAAAACCCGCACCGGGTTCGCTGTCTTCTGTCAGAATTTCATCGCCGCGATCGCCGTAAAAACCGACCGCCGACGCGCAAACCAAAATTGCCGGCTTGTAGCGCAATCCGCCAATGCCCGAAACTAACTGCCGCGTGGCATCAATACGGCTTCGTCGAATTCGGTCTTTCACCTGCGGCGTCCAGCGTTGGGCGATGGGTTCTCCCATCAAATGAACCACTGCATCAAGCCGCGGGACGCTGCTCAAAGGCGGCAGAGTTTTGGCGTTCCACGGATGGAATGCGGCGCGGGAGCTGATTTTATTGCTGCGCTGCCGCGCCATATAGTTGACGGAATCGCCGCGCGCCAGTAAGGCGCTAACCAGCTTCTGGCCGATGAATCCCGTGGCGCCGGTGATCAGGAAGTCCATAGGGCTTGTTGGAGCGGCGCTTGAGCGTTCATCTGATCTATGTAAGCACGAGTGTTGGTTTTGCGTTTCATGCCGTCGAGAGACATATAGCGCATTTGCCCAAAGATAGGGCGCTCGGGCCAAGGACGGTCATGCAAGCCGAAGCACCAAAAAATGTTGGTATAGGTGTTTGGGTCGCGGCCGTCGAGTGCATAGCGTCCGTGAATGTCGATCATTGTTTTCGCCGCTTCTTCATATGTGCGCGACCATTCGATGATTTTCTTGCCCCAGTACATACGATAGTAACCCTGAATTTTGCCGCGCTGCAGCATTTCGATTTGGGTGGCATTCCAAAGTTCGTCATGGGTTTCGGCCCGCCCGAACTGCGCGGGCGTGTAGACCGGGTCGCGCTTATCCTTGGCGTGCTTTTGCATGTTTAGCTGGCACCATTCGGGCAGGTTCTTCAAATCGCCGGGGTCGTCCACGAAGCGCGCGTAGTTGAAAGAAAGTTCGCGGCGGACGATGAGTTCCTCCAGATATTCGTCAGCCATCAGCTTGTGCTCCTTCGCATATTCGGAGACTTTGAGCGCAATCTCCAATGCTGAAATCTGCCCGAAGTGGAGATAAGGGCTCATATCGGAGGTGGCGTTTTGAGAAGGTTCGTTGCGGCCGTAAGCGTAGTTCCGCAACTTATCGGTGAGAAACGTCTTGAGTAGTTTTTCAGCAGCCAAGGCGCCGCCTTGGAACTCAGTGGAGGGAGAAATGGAGTGATCGATTCGGCATGAGGCGACGAGGTCTTTGATGTTTGCGGGAGTAACTTCGGTGTGGAACCCCGGGATAGCGCCGGCGAAGCGCTGCTTGACGCGCAGCGGATCGGCGGGCTCGAGGTGGGTGGGCAGGAGGCGATGAATGCGCGGACGAATGGTGTAGGCGCCATATTGGCGGTGCGGAATTTCGCTCATGGGGACGATGCAACTGGCGTCGACGACGTAATAGGCAGCGTCAAGTTTGGCGGGGACGCTCGCGTTGTGAGATCGCGCGATGAACGTCGGATAATCGTCGGTCACGCTTGCCGCCGCTTGCCGCGCTACTTCGTAAAAAGTATCGTTGCGGTCTTTCCTGGTGCGGCGCAGATAGAAGACGTAACCGATGCCCGCTTTTTCCAGGCGGCGCGCGGTTTCGGGCACGCCTTCCAGAATGAATGTGTGGAGGCGATCATTGGCGTATTCGTAAGTGCAGGTCAGAGCTTCGTAGACGAGGAGCGGCAGGTTGAGGCGATTGGCGATTTCAGCCGCGTAGAGAAGCGCGTGGTTGAAATCGACGCGGCGGTTCATTTGTGACCAGTAGAGTACGTAGGGCCGATTGGGGTGCTCAGAGGCAGAGTTCAGCTTTCGGATGCGGGCGGGGTGAACGGACATCCTCTTTATGATGCATTCGGAGTATTCGATTTGCTAAATTTCCACGCTGGCTCCGCACCGTGAACCCACAACGTCGTTTCTTGCGTCATATGATTGTTGAGGTAAAACATAATGTTGAAACGGTCGGCACTTTTCTTTTTGCTACTGGCTGGCTTTCTGATGCTGGCAGGTTCGAAACCGGCTAACGCCCAGTACGCTTACGGAGCGGCTGTGGGTCCCGTTTATTCATATGGTTACGCGCCATATGCTTATGCGCCGTATGCTTGCAATCCATATTATGGTCCGTATTGCTATGCCGGGTATTACGGATATCCGTATTATGGCTTTTACGGCTACGCTGGCTTTTATCCTCGCTTTTACGGATATGGCGGCTATTACGGCTATCGCGCCGGTTATGGCTTTGGGTATCGCGGCGGTTATGGATATGGCGGCGGCTACGGCTACCGGGGCGGCTATGCCGGAGCGGGTGTCCGTGGCGGCGGTGGATTTGCGGGGCGTAGCGGCGGTGGTTTCGGCGGCCGCGGCGGTGGTGGCGGCGGTCACCGCTAGTTGTTTTAGCTTATTCTTTCGGAGCAATCCCGAGCGCTTTCATCTTGCGGTAGAGATTGCTCCGTTCCAAGCCTAATAGCTCCGAAGCGCGCGAAACATTGCCGCCTGTTTCGTCGAGTTTGTGAAGAATATATTCGCGCTCGGCGGCATCGCGCACTTCGTGCAGGCTGGCGAATGAATCCCAATTTTTAGGGCTTTGGTTCTTGCGGGTGGAATCGAGCGCCAAATGCCTCGCATCAATGCGGCGCTGCGGATGCAAGATGACCAGACGCTCCATTAAATTCCGCAGTTCCCTGACGTTGCCGGGCCACGGATAGCTCATCAGAGCGGCCAGCGCGTCCTCGGCTAAATCTTTCGGTTTGCGGCCGTAGGCGACGGAGTATTCCTGTAAGAAGTGGTTTGCCAGCGCGGGAATATCTTCGGCGCGATCGCGCAAAGGCGGAACGGTGAAGGGAATCACGTTCAGGCGGTAAAACAAATCTTCGCGAAAATTGCCGCGCTCAATTTCCTTCTCCAGGTTTTTGTTGGTGGCGGCAATGACGCGCGCGTCCACCTGAATCGATTGCGGTGCGCCTACCGGCTCGAAGCGATGTTCATCCAGCGCGCGTAAAACCTTCGCCTGCGTTTTGAGGCTCATGTCGCCCACTTCGTCGAGAAAGAAAGTGCCGCCGTGCGCCTTCTGAAGCTTGCCGATTTTGTGGTCGGTGGTGCCGTCCAGGCTGGTACGGCGGTGGCCGAAGAGTTCGCTTTCAATCAGATCCTCGGGAATCGCCGCGCAGTTCACTTCCACAAAAGGGCCGTTCACGCGCTGGCTGGAACGGTGGATCGCGCGCGCCACCAATTCCTTACCGGTGCCGCTTTCGCCATAAATCAGCACGCGCCCGTTTGTGCCTGCCATTAGCTTCATCTGTTGGCGGAGCGCTTTAACAGCGACGCTGTCGCCAATAATCTCAGGCCAAACTGTATCTTCGCGGAGGCGGCGTAATTCCATGTCCATGCGGCGCTGCTCGACGGCGTTTTTCAATACGACGCTTACCTTTTCGATTGTCAAGGGCTTTTCAACGAAATCGAAAGCGCCGAGCTTAGTGGCCTTGACGGCAGTTTCGATGTTGCCGTGTCCGGAGATCATGATCACCGCTGGCCGTCCGCCGGAAGGCAGTTCCTGAATGTGCGCGAGCGTGGCTAAGCCATCGATTCCAGGTAGCCAGATATCGAGCAACACAGCTTCAAACGATTCGCGCGCCAAGGCATCGAGGCAAGCTTCACCGCTATCCACCGTCGTGCACTGGTAATTTTCGTCACTCAAGACACCGCGCAGGGATTGGCGTATGTTGGCTTCGTCATCGACAATCAGAACTTTGGGACCGCTGTTCGGCATCTGGAGTGAACGGCCACAGAGTAACACAAGGAGATGTGTTATACCCGTCTTTGATTTACTAAGGCTCCAGATGACAGAGATCCAGTTCGAAAATCGCCGCGCGGTCTGTTTGGAAAACGATGTGGTGCGCGTCGCCGCCACCGTGGAAGGCGGTCATATCGCGCAGATTGAACATAAGGCTGCCGGTGTCAACCCACTTTGGATACCGCCGTGGCCGTCGATTGAACCTTCATCGCACAACTTCGCCTTGCATCCCGAGTATGGGCAAGGGAATGAAGCACATTTGCTCTCGGGAATTATGGGGCACAACATCTGCCTGGACACTTTTGGCGGGCCGAGTGCCGAAGAAGCGGCAGCAGGGATGCCGGTACATGGCGAGGGGCCGGTGATTCCTTATGAAGTCACTGCGGAAGGCGGCCGCCGTCTCACCATGAAAGGGCTGCTGAAGCGATCTCACCTGCGGTTTACTCGCCGACTCAGTTTGATGCCTGGATCGAGTGTTGTGCTGATATCGGAAAATGTTTGCAATTTATCTTCGAGTGACCGGCCGATTGCCTGGACGCAGCACGTTACCCTGGGGCCGCCGTTTCTTGAAACGGGCCGGACGCAATTCCGCATGACCGCCACTTGCTCAAAGGTGGGTGATGCCGGCTTCAATGACAACCTTGGTCCGTACTTGCCCGATGCGGAATTCGAGTGGCCTTTGTGTCCTTTGAAAGCGCGTGGGACGGAAGATTTTCGAGTGTATACCAAAGGTCCGGTTTCCGGCGGATTCACAACGCACTTGATGGACCCGGCGCAAGAGCAGGCATTCTTTCTGGCGTGGTCTCCGACGACTAAAGTTTTGTTTGGCTATGTGTGGAACCGAAAGGATTTTCCGTGGCTGGCGCGTTGGGAGGAGCACCGTTTGCGAACCGCCGCGCCGTGGAATGGAAACGCCATCACGTGCGGCATGGAGTTCGGCGTTTCTCCTCTAGTTGAATCGCGCCGTAGCATGGTGGAGCGAGGATCCTTGTTCGGCGTGCCATCGTATCGCTGGCTGCCGGCGCGCACATCTCTCACGGCGGATTATTGCGCCTTCATCATGCAAACCGAAAAAATCCCCGAAGCCGTGCACTGGGATGGAAGCTTTGGTATTGAAGTAAAAGAGGATTCTTGAAATTGCGGTTTTCGATCTGCTGCCTGCTTGGCTGTGCGGGTTTAGCGGCGCAGAGTATTCAGCAACTCGAAGCAGCCGCGCGCGCACACCTGGCCGCGCGCAATGCCAACGCCGCTTTGGACGATTATCAGCGGCTGGCGGCGCTGAATCCAAATTCCGCGTCCTACGAAGATGAAATCGGGTTTCTGCTGGCGGCGACCAACCGCGTGGCCGAAGCCATTCCGCATTTGGAAAAAGCTACCGCGCTCGACCCAAAGCTGAGCGCGGCCTGGTATCACCTGGGAGTGGCGCAATGCCTCAGCCAGAGGGTTGGCGCTTGCATCGGCAGCTTGCAAAAGGCGGTGGCGCTGAATTCCGGCAATGCGGATTACCTTTTCCGGCTAGGCTCGGCTTACAACGATGCCAACCGCTTCTCAGAGGCAATTCCCCATTTGCAGAAGGCTTCCAGGCTAGAGCCCAGCAATTGGCACGTTTGGGCGGCGCTCGGGCTGGCTCTCGACAAGCAACGGCGTTTTGCCGAAGGGCGCGATGCGCTGCACCACGCGGTTGAATTGAATCCAGCGGACAACACGCTGCGCAACAGCTATGGCTTTGCGTTGGTCAATTCGGGCGATACGGCCGGCGGCTTGCGCGAGTACCGCAAAATTCTGGCGCAGGACCCCAATAATGTGCATGTGCAAGTCAATATCGGTTACGCGTATATCGGTGCGGGCAACTATAAAGCGGCGATCGAGGAACTTTCGCAAGTGGCGCGGGCACATCCAAATGATGCGTCCGCGCATTACGATCTGGGTGTCGCTTATAAGCAGAGTGACGATTTGCCGCATGCCAAAGCCGAGTTGGAAAAGACGATCGAACTCGATCCGTCGCTCGCCGAGGCGCATTATTTGCTGGCGGTGACGGAAGTAGAAGTGGGCGAGCCGGATAAGGGCATTGAACAATTGCGCACCGCCGTGGCACGTCGGCCGACTTATACCGATGCCTGGTTTGAGTTAGCTACCGTGCTGAAGCAGCAAGGCGATGTGGATGGGGCCATCGATGCTCTCCGGCATTCAGTGGCACTGGATGATAAGGATGCCGGCGCGTTTAATACGCTAGGGCTGCTGCTCAAACGAAAAGGGGATGAAAGCGGGGCTAAGGAAGCGTTTGCGAGAGCCGCCGCCTTGCGCCAAGCCGAGGAGCAGGAGAAAGAGAAGAAGTTGCGCAAGGGTGCGGCGCAGGTTAGTGCCGGGAAGAATTGACCGGATTGCGTATCAGCGTTCCTCGAAGTGCTTGAGGCGTGCGTCCAAAACCTGTTCGACGCGGAATAGACCTTGGGTCTGTGCCTGGAACTTGGCGTCGACGCTATCGAATTTAGCGCTCATTACCTGCTGAAATGAGTCGAAGCGGACGGCAATCGAGCGGTCGAGGACGTTGATGCGGCGATCGACACCACGAGCCTGCCACAGTATCGCGATGAAATTCAGCGCGAACAAGGCTGAAGGAATTCCTATGGCCAAGTAAAGTTGTGTGTCTGTTAAGTTGCTTCCTACCAATAGTCTAACGTCGTTGCCATCAAAACAAATTCCCTGCTACTTGCTCCGCGAGCATTGCCACTTTACTGCGCGCGGCCTTCTCATCCAATCCGCCGTCGGTGGAGCTGAGCACAACTGAAAAAGCTCTATTCCTGACCCGTCCCACTACCTTCTCGATAATTCCACTCTTCGATTGGAAGCTGCACGCTACCGCTTCGTTGCCAACGGCCCTCAGCGTTTCCACCCGTCCACCATCGCAAGCACTCTTTTCAAACACCGGAAATTCGCCACGGTCGAGCGCAGCAACCGTTACATCCAAATCGTGACCCGCCCCGGCAAACTTGCAGACGTAGCCAACAGGTTTGTTGATCTCTGTTAAGGAAATTTCCACTTCCCCCAATACGCCCCCCACAGTCGGAGTGGTCAATACCGGGCAAGCCGAGGCGGCCAGAAACAACACCAAATGCATCATGCGCTTGCCTTGCGCGCCGGCTTGAGTTCTTCCGCTTTCAAAATCTTTCCGCCTTCTTGAATCACATAGAGGCGGTTCACATCCAGATCTTTGAGCCTATCCACTTGGCCGCTCAACCAGCGAATCTCCAGTAGGTCAACCTTCGCCGCATCCTGCAAGCCGAAGTGCATCCGCAAGTCGTTTTGTGAGAAATAACTGCCGCCGCTACGCAGCTCATCCATCTGCACCAGCGCTCTGGCGGCATCGGCGGTCGTCTTCGCCGTAACAATCACGCGTGAGCCAATCCCGCTGCGATTCGATTTCACGCCCACCAGCTTGATCTTGATCCATTTGCGATTCAACGTCGAATCGCAGCGCAGCAACTGCGGAATGGCATTCACGCAATTCACGGCAATATCCAGATAACCGTCGTTGTTGTAATCGCCGAAGGCGCAGCCGCGCGCGGGCGCATTCTCCATAATGCCGGGGCCGCCCCTTTCGGTCACTTCTTCGAAACGCCCATTCTGCAAGTTGCGGTATAGATATTTGTGTTCCGCATACTTCAAGTCGGTTTTCGATTTGTTGACCTCAGGATAAACATGGCCGTTCGACATCAATACATCGAGCCAGCCGTCGTTATCCATATCGAAAAAACCCACGCCCCAGCCCAGCAGCCGTGTGTTGACGCCAATACCGCTTGGATAGGTGCGGTCTTCAAACGTCGCATCGCCCAAATTCGTGTACAGCGAATCCGTGTCGCCGGCAAAATTCGTCTTCACCACATCAAAAGTGCCGTCGCGATTGTAATCGCCAATGGAAACGCCCATCCCCGCCTGCGGTTTTCCTTCCGGCGACAACGCCGCGCCCGATTCAATGGCGATGTCCTTAAACGTGCCGTCTTTTTGATTCTGATAGAGCGTCGCCACGCTTGAATCGTTGGCAACATAAATATCCGGCCAGCCATCGTTGTCTAAATCTGATGCGGCCACGCTCAGGCTATAGGTGCCGGTAGTGTTGAGGATGCCGGATTTCTCACTCACATCGCTAAATGTGCCATCGCCATTGTTGTGATAAAGAATATTCTTGCCGCCCGGCAAACCAGGCGGCCCGCATGCCACCAATATGCCTTTATACGTGCACGGCCCCGCTTGCGGCGGCGGCGCAGTCTTCAAATCGAAGTCCACATAGTTCGCGACAAACAAGTCCAGATGGCCGTCCTTGTCGTAATCGACAAACGTACAGCCGGTATTCCAGCGCGTCTTCGGTCCGGGTTGCAGCAGGCCCGCCTTCTCGGTCACGTCGGTAAACGTGCCATCGCCGTTGTTGCGGTAAAGCGCATTCTGGCCGTAGTACGTGACAAACAGATCGTCGTTGCCGTCGTTGTTGTAATCCCCCACGCAACAAGCCTGTCCCCAGCCGGTGCGATGCTCCAAGCCCGACCCCTTCGTCACATCCGTGAACGTGCCATCGCGATTGTTCTTGAATAGATGGCAGCGCGGCTCCTGCCCTGCCGGAAAGCCTTCCAATCGCCAGCCGTTAACCAGAAAAATATCCAGCCAGCCATCGTTATCGTAGTCGTAAAACGCCAGCCCGCAACCGGTCGTCTCCAGCAAATACTTGTTGCTGCCTTCGCCGCCATAAACTGTTTTAACCGCCAGCCCCGCTTCTTTCACTACATCTACAAAGCTCACGCCCAGCGGAGTCCCTTCAATCGGCGACTTCGGCCCCTTCGGCGCGGGCATGGGCTTAGCGTCATAACTGCGCTCCACAGGCCCCGGCAGTTGAATTTGTTGCGCCAGCGCTACTACGTCGCCAAACGGCAGCACCAGGGCCGTGCGGCTCAGCGAACGGACAAAATCGCGTCGATTGCGAATCACTATGGTTTCCTTTTTCGGCTAATGCGTTGCCGGCATCGTGCTCTCGGGCAGCAATTGCTCATGCACGTGCCAAGGCGAGCTTTCGATCGAAATCTCCGGGTGTTTACGCAGGAACCCGAGCGAGTAAGTCGGCGCGCCCGGATCAACCTGCTTGGTGGCGAACGCCGCCGCTTCTTGCGAGGCTCTCTCTTTCATGCCCATGCGCCGGTAGATGACCGCCAAATTGTAATGCGCCGCCAGATCGTCCGGCTCAATCGCCTGCAGCGCTTCGAATTGCGCGCGCGCGTCTTCATATTTGTGGTTCTGATAATAAGAGATGCCCAACTCGCGCCGCGCGTCAATCGACAGCGGATATTGCTCCACCACCTTCTTGAAATCGGCAATCTCGTTGTCGCAATTTCCAGCGCGGCGCTCCACCAGCCCCAGGTAATAAAGCGCGCGTGCATTGCCTGCGCTCAGAGCCAACGCTTTTTCCAGATACGGGCGCGCCAACGCATATTTTTCCCACTGAATATCATTCAAAGCCAGATTGGTATAGCCATCCGCATAATCCGGCCGCAATTGAACCACCCGACTGAATGCCGCCTCCGCTTCCGAATATTGCTGTTGATCCAAGTACGCGATTCCCAGGTTGTTCCAGCGCATCCAGTCCGGATTATCCTGCGGCTCCTCGACGCCGGGCGCATTCTCGCCCAAGTTGAACTTGCGAACACGCTCGCCCAGCGGCACCACCGGATAGGCCGGGTGGTCCGTGCCGAATATATTGTTCAGATAGCTCTGCCGCAGATGGCGGTAATTCACCCGCGCGGTAAAGGTCAGCGGTCCTTTAGCGTCGGCGGGAATGCGAAAACGATAGCGCACCAGCGCCGACCGGCCCGCTTGAATCGTGTTGTCGTAAGCGACCGAATGAATGGTCCAAACTTTGTGGTTGTCCACGAATTCGCCAGTTGGGTCAACCGGCCGGTTGGTGAAACTGTGCGCCCGTTCGTCAATCGCGCCGTCCGGTTTCAGGAATCCGCTGTGATAAATCTTTTTGCCGCTAGCGTCTTGAACGGCAAACTCCACCCACGCTTCATATAAGTCGCGCACTTCTGGAATCAGCGAGTGGCCAATATTTTTGTTCTGAATCACCACCATCGTCTCAATCGTTTCGTCTGGCGAAATCTTGAACGGCGTAGAACCTAACGGCCCGAACACTTCATCCGTCTTCGGCTTCCTGATACCAAAGAAGTCGACATTCAAATACATGCCGGATTTCAAAAATTCTTCCGTCTTCCGCAGTTGCTCGTCATAGCCATAGTAAAAAGGAACCGCCGTATTGCCGGCCAGCCAGCGATGCGAGACGAATGTGCCTTTCTTCGCGCCGTCTTCGCGTAATTCGGGAATCACGCGGCGCATATGGCAGTTTTGGCAAGTCTGCACGTCGGCTGAATAAAATGTCAGCGGATTGCGTTTCGAAAACTTCGAGTTCTGCCATTCGTCATAAGCCGTGAAGGCGCGAATCCATTTATAACCATTCAACTGGTTGGGCAGGTTCGCCTTATGGCAGGCGGAACAAAATTCCGCCGTACGGTAGAAATCCTGCATCATGGCCTTGGCGTGCCGTTCCGGATGAGCCTTGATTTCGGCGTCGGGCACTTCGCCGGGAATTCGTTTGCCGTTTTCGTCCAGCATCACGGCCGGCACATCCATCACATAGCTGCCGTTTCCCAAGGTTGGCTGAACCCGCTGCACCGAATGGCACGTGGCACAGGTAACTCCGTCTTGATCGAAGCCGCGGTCCACCAGCGAGTTCTTCGTCAAAGCTCCGCTCAACACCGCAATGGGATTATGGCAGCTGTCGCAATGCCGCGTAAACTCAATTCCCTTGCTATCGCGCAGAATATTCACGCTGGTGCGGTAAAAAGGCGTGCGGAAAGAGTTCGAATGCAGCGATTGCCGCCATTGATGGTAAGCCTCCGCGTGGCAGCGGCCGCAATACTCCGCTGTTGGGAACGCCTTTGCTGGAATAAAGCCGTTACTGGCCGTAGCCGCATTGCCCGGCAGCGAAAACTTATCTTTGCCAAAAGCAAAATCGTAGCTTTCGCGTACGGTTTGGTCGTATGTGCCGCGCTCCTGGCCGCCCACGAACGAGCTGCCTAGCAGGAACGCAATACTCCCCGCTACTACAAACGCGGCATATCGTGGCCCGTTGCGGAGCTTCATCCGGCAAATTAACCTCTATCGCCTATGTTCTCACGGATTGCCGCAAAAAACGCCCAAATGCCGCATTGGGTGTGGTTTAATAGAGGAGGAATGTCGAACACGAAAGTGGGCTAAGCGCCCACTTTTTTATTTCCCAAACGACAAACCGGGATATGACCATGGCGGCTGTACAAAATAATGAAATACTGGAAAGGATCACCGGCTTAGGTGAGCGCTCCGCCATGGGCTCTGATATCGAGATCGTCGAGATACAACTCAAGGGCGCGGGCAATGCGCGCTTGCTGCGGGTATATATCGACAAGCCGGGCGGGGTTACGCACGGCGATTGCGAATTGATCTCGGAACGCCTGGGAAAGCTGCTGGATGAGGAAGATCCCCTGCCCGAAAGTCACTATACGCTCGAAGTCAGTTCCCCCGGCATCGAGCGGCGGCTCACCAAGCCGCGCGATTTTGAACGCGTGGTTGGACAGAAGATCCGGGTCGCGGTGCAACCTCCCGGCGAGGCCCGCCGCAGTCTGGTCGAAGGGCGGCTGGCGCAATTTTCCGGCGGGACTTTAGAAGTGGAAGTAACTCCGGGGAATACGGTTCGCATTCCGCTCGATACGGTGCAAAAGGCGAATCTGAAGTTCGAGTGGTAGCGCCCCGCGCCGGCTCGCAAAACAAATAGAGATCCAGTAATTGAATGAGGTATTGACGTGGCTTCGATCTATCAGTCCATTGAAATTTTAAGTAAAGAGAAGGGTATCGACCCGCAAATCGTACTCGATGCGGTGAAGGACGCTATGCTGGCCGCCGCGCGCAAGCAGTTCCGCACCCAAGAGGATCTGGTGGCCGATCTGGATGAACAGACCGGAGCGTTGCAGGTTTATGGCGTCAAGCAAGTGGTGGACGTGGTCGAAGATCCAGTGAAGCAGATCAGCTTGAGCGCCGCTCTGAAGTTGGACGACAAAGCGGAGATCGGGCGCGAGGTCCGCGAAAAAAAACCCATGGATGTGCTCGGGCGCATCTCGGCGCAGACCGCCAAGCAAGTCATTCTTCAGAAAGTGCGCGAAGCCGAGCGCGATAGCGTTTTTTCCGAATTTCAAGGCCGTCAAGGCGAGTTGGTCAATTGCGTGGTCAAGCGCGTTGAGGGCCAGGATTATATCGTCGACATGGGCAAGACAGAAGCCCGCCTCATTAAGAAGGAACAGTCGCGCGTGGAGAGTTTTAGCGTCGGCGACCGCGTGCGTTGCGTTATTAAAGGCGTTGAGCGCGGCGGCAAAAACTCAGGCGTGGTGGTTTCCCGCGCCGCGCCGGAGTTGGTGGTGCGCCTGTTCGAGCAGGAAGTACCCGAAATTTACGACAACACGGTTTCCATCAAAGCTTGTGCCCGCGAGGCCGGCGAGCGCACAAAGATCGCCGTTTTCAGCCGCGATCGCGATGTCGATAGCGTCGGCGCCTGCGTCGGCATGAAGGGCATGCGCGTGCAATCCATCATTCGCGAACTGCGGGGCGAAAAGATCGACATTATTGAGTTTTCCGACGATCCGGTGCTGTATGTGACGAAGGCGCTCAGCCCCGCGAAGATTTCGCGCGTGACGATTGTCGACCTCACCGAAAAGCACATGGAAGTGGTGGTTGACGATTTGCAGCTTTCCCTCGCCATTGGCAAGCGCGGCCAGAATGTGCGGCTGGCGGCCAAGCTGATTGGCTGGAAAATCGACATTAAGAGCGAAGAAGAAAAACGCCGCGAGTTGGAATCCCGCATGGGTGACATGGTCATTTCCGGAGCGCCGGTTTCGGTGCTCATGGACTATGGCATGACGGAAGCCATGGTGGAGAAGCTGGTGGGCGCGGGGATCGGCACGGTAGAACGCTTGGGTTCGATGACGCCGGAAGAGCTGGAAGATATTCCGGGAATTGACGAAGAAGTGGTGACGCGCATCCAAACGTCGGTAGTGGCGTTTTACGGCCAGTACGATAACGCCCAGAGCGAAGAAGCGCCGGTTGATCCGGCGGCGATTGAAGCGGCCATCGACCGCGAAACGGTGGCGGACGCGCTGGACGGCGAACATCCGCAACCATTCAAGAATATTGAAACCGGCGTGCTGGAGCACGATCTGGCCAAGCACGAACAGGCGTTATTGGAAGATACCGACGAAGGCGAAGTGCTGGATCTGGGCAAGGTAGAGGGCCTCTCGGCCGCGCCTTCTACCCTGCGGAGTTTGGTCCAGTCTCAGACCGCCGCCCAAGGTGCCGGGACCCCCGAATCGGTTGAATCTGATACCATGAGTAAAATCGATTAATCCGCCAAAAAGTAAGGTGTTCGAAGGAGTTATCCAGCAGTCTCTTCATATGAAGAAAATTAGAATCAACGAGTTGGCTCGGGAACTTGAGGTCAAGCCCGGCGTCATCATCGACATGCTGCCCGAATTGGGTGTGCAGGAGAAAAAGACGCATTCCAGCTCGATAGACGAAGAGGTTGCCATCGAACTCAAGCGGCGACTCAACGGCCCTGATTCAGGACCGTTGCGCACCGGCAGCGAATCTTCGAACGGCGTGAGTCATGACTATGACGACCACGGCGACCATGACCAAACCGAGCACGAAGGTGAACGGGAGACTGAGTATCACGAAGTAGAAGTGCGTCAGGAAGCGGTCGCCGAGCACAAAGCAGAGCGCGTGTTAGGAGCGGGCCAGACGGTGCCCGTTGCTTCGGTTGATCCACCGAAGATTGCCCCCTCTTTGCCCTTGCGGCCACCGGCCTTGCCGTTGCGTCCGCCGTCACGCGATTTTCAAACTTCGCGCCAACCGCTTAATCTAGGCCGCCCCACGCCGCCCGTTCCGAACCCTCCGGTTGTAAAGGAAGAACAACAGGCCGAGACAGTGGCGGTAGAAAGCGCGAACGAAGCTCCCATGCCGGAGAAACCGGCGCCTTCGTTCCGCCCGCTGCGTCCGCCCATGGGTGGAGCAGTGCACGCACCGCTCGCCACGCCTGGCCATGCAGGGCCTGCATTTAATCGCGGCATTTCCATTCCGGCACGGCCGGTTCCGCCCTCGCCCAAAATCAATCCGGCGGGTTCCACCGCTCCGCCTGCCGGGCCGCGGCAGCCCATGCCGGCGGAAACGCCGCGCCCGAATTTCGGGCAGACACCGCCCACCGAACGGTCAGTCCGGCCCTCGGCACCGGTGGCGCCATCAGCGCCCGCTGCACCATCCACTCCGTCCGCTCCGCAGCAGCCTGCGGCCCGCTTCAATCAGGTACCCACGCACGTGGTCGCGCCTGGACCTTCGGCGCCTCCGCCTGCTTCCGCTTCACCAGCAGCGCCACAACCATCTGGCGCGCCGCCCAGTGCCCCGCCCAGTGCAGTTCCTGGCTCGCCCATTCCGGCGCGGCCCTCCGCCCGTCCTCAGCAAGCTTCCACCCTAACTCCAGGTGCGCCCATTGCCCCGCGCCCGCAAGGCGCGCGCCCGTTGGCGGGACAACCGCAAGCGCGCCCCACCGTTCCACCACGGCCGGATTTAGTGCAGCGCCTCAAGCAACAACAGACCCGGCCGATGCCGGGCAGTGCGCCGCCACCATCTCCACGTCCGGGGGCGCCGGCGCGTCCATCACCGGCACCAGGTCAGCCGCTTTATCGTGGCCCGGTTCGTCCAGGCCAGCCGTTAATGCGTGGCCCAGGTCAGCCGGGCTTCGGACCGAGTCAACCCGGACAAGGCCAGCAACAGCGCCGTCCCGCTCCGGGGATGCGCACCATGCATCCCACCAGTCTGCGGCCCGATCAGGCGCAGCCGATGCCCACCGAGCAGCAGCGCCGCCATCAAGCGAAGCCGGGCACCCGTCAGCCGCCGCGCAAGCGTGAGGATCAGGAAGGAAATCTGCGCGAGCGCGGGCCCAAGCGCCAGGCGATCTTCGAACCGCCGCCGATTGACCGTGAAATTACCGTCGCCGAAGGCGTAACGGTGAAAGAGCTTTCCGAAAAACTGGGCGTGAAAGCGAACCAGGTTATTAAGAAGCTGCTCGAAAAGAAAGTTTTCGCCACCATCAACCAGACGCTCGACGTCAAGCTGGCGGAAGATCTGGCGCGCGAGTTTGGCGCGTCCACGAATAAAGTTACCTACGAGCAAGAGAGCACCCAGGACATTGAAGAAGCGGAGGAGACCACCGACTTGGTGCGGCGCGCTCCGGTGGTCACCATCATGGGCCACGTGGATCACGGTAAGACTTCGCTGCTCGACGCCATTCGCGAAACTAACGTGGCGGGCCGTGAAGCGGGCGGCATTACCCAGCACATCGGCGCGTATCACGTCGAACGCAATGGGCGCAAGATTGTATTCATCGATACCCCGGGACACCAAGCCTTTACCCGCATGCGCGCCCGCGGCGCCAAGGTAACCGATATCGTCGTGCTGGTGGTTTCGGCCGACGATGGCGTGATGCCGCAGACGCTCGAAGCGATTGATCATGCGCGCGCCGCCAAGGTTCCCATGATCGTCGCCATCAACAAAATCGACAAGCCCGATGCCCAGCCCGAGCGCGTCAAACAGCAACTCGCCGACCGCGGCATGCTCGCCGAAGATTGGGGCGGCGATGTAGTGATGGTGCCGGTATCGGCCAAAGCGCGCCAGAATCTCGATTTGTTGCTCGAAATGATTCTGCTGGTGGCGGATATACAAGATCTCAAGGCGAATCCCGCGCGGCCTGCCGTTGGCACCGTGCTCGAAGCCAAACTCGATAAAGGACGCGGGCCGGTGGCCACGATGCTCGTGCAGAACGGTACGCTGCGCGTGGGCGATCAGTTTATTTGCGGCGCGCTGTTCAGCAAGGTGCGCGCCATGTTTGACGATCGCGGCAATCCGGCGAGAGAAGCTGAACCGTCCATGCCCGTGGAAGTCATCGGTCTGGAAAGTGTGCCCGAAGTGGGCGACACCTTCCAGGTAGTGACGGATACTTCTAAAGCCAAGCAGATTGTCATTTACCGCGAAGCCAAAGCGCGCGATGCCGCCATGGCCAAAGGCGCCCGCGTGGCCACACTCGATTCGCTGCACAGGCAATTTAAAGAAGGCGATCTTAAGGATCTCAACCTGGTCATTAAGGCCGATGTCGGCGGTACGGCCGAAGTCCTCTCCGACACCTTGCAAGGGCTCTCCACCGATAAGGTTCGCGTGCGCATTTTGCGCGCCGGCGTGGGTGCAGTCAGCGAAGACGATGTGCTGCTCGCGTCGGCCTCGGAAGCGCTTATCATCGGCTTCAACGTCAAGGTTGAAAAGAGTGCGGAAGCCACTGCCGATCAGCAGAAGGTGGCCATCCGCCAGCACAGCATCATTTACGAATTGATCGACGAAGTGCGGCTCGCTATGACCGGCCTGCTCGATCCGGTCTACAAAGAAACCATTCTCGGCCACGCCGAAGTCCGCGAGATTTTCAAAATCAGCAAGGTGGGTACGGTCGCCGGTTGTTATGTCTCCGATGGAGTCATCCGCCGCGATAGCCAGGTCCGCTTGAAGCGCGATGGCGACCTCATTCACACCGGCAAGATTGACGCGCTCAAGCGCTTTAAGAACGATGCCAGTGAAGTCAAGAATGGCTTGGAGTGCGGTATCTCGCTGGTCAACTTCAACGACATCAACTCGGGCGATATCATCGAGGCCTTCAGCATGGAGCGCATTGCGCCGCAATTGCCGCCGGCGGCCGCCTCTCGATAACAGATAACGGTGCCGGTCATTGGCGTACTCACGTTAGACATTGTGGTGGAGACGTCGCATTCTTTGAAAGAGAAGCGGCATGTCGTGAAGAGCTTGAAAGACCGTTTGCGGGAACGCTTTAACGTGGCGGTGGCGGAGATCGACGGACTAGATTCCTGGCAGCATGCGGTGGTGGCGGCGGTGACTGTTTCGAACGACAAAGTGCATGCCGAGAAATTATTGAACTCCGTGGAAGCACATGCCGCCAGCGTGCTAGGCGGTGCGCTCACCGGGACAGGCATAGAATGGCTTTAAGATAGGAAAGCGAGTTATGACTTTCGAATTCAAGGCCGCGGTATTACCGAACGGGCAGATTGCCCTACCAACCGAAATTGCCGGGCAGATTCCTGCCGGCAAGGAATTGCAAGTTGTGCTGGCGTGGGAAACGCCGGTGGACGCCGATTTCCAGGCGTTAGGAAAGAAATTGCACGAAGCTGCCTACGCATCGGAAGATTCGGTTTACGATTCGCTGGCGTAGTTAAGCTAGCGACGATTACGGCTATTCGTGATCTGGCTACCACGCTTTGAAGCATTCTTTCTCCCGTGGCGGTGTGTCCCATGCCCTGCTCAACAGAGTTCGGTTTTCCAGTCACAGGTTTTGAAAAAAATTCACAAATATCTGCATCTCCAATCCCTTCAGTTGCTTGCAGGTATTTTCCCCGCTTCCGGAACGCCTCTCCGCAGCCAATCCACTATCCGCGCTGAGGTATTTTGAAGTCAGGAAGGACGAGAGATTTGGACTAATCGCAGGCTTCGCCGCAACGGTGTCCATCAGCGTAAAAAATATGTCGCTAAATCAATGATTCTAATAGTCAAACCCTGAAATTGGCTTCGTTCGGCAAAAACTCATTATCGAGCAACTCCGGCTCTCGGGCCAACCTCGCCGATGGTCGCTAAATCCGCCGTCGGCTTACGTTACCGTCACCAAACGGCTATCATTTCTTAGGGAGTCTACATCTCACATGAAATCCGTTTCCAGAAGATATTTTTTCTTTGGCAGTGTGCTGGCCGGTGCCGTACCTTTGGCTGGCTTTGGCAGCGAACCGTCTCTCAAACGCCTCGGCTATAAATCGCCGAATGAAAAACTGAATATCGCCTCCGTCGGCGCGGGCGGCAAGGCCGAAGAAGATATCTCCGAGTGCGCGCTGACCGAAAATATTGTGGCGATGTGCGATGTTGACGAACGCTCGGCTGCGAAGATGTTCGGCAAGTTTCCGAACGCGCCGAAGTATAAGGATTACCGGGTCATGCTGGACAAGGAATCGAAGAACGTCGACGCCGTCACCGTCACGATTCCGGATCACATGCACGCCGCCGCCGCGCTCCATGCCATGTCGCTGGGCAAACATGTCTATGTGCAGAAGCCTCTGGCCCACACCGTTTGGGAGTGCCGCGAGTTGGCCAAGGCGGCGGAGCGCTACAAGGTCGCTACGCAGATGGGCAACCAGGGCTATTCGAACGAAGGCACGCGCCAGTGTGCCGAAATGATCTGGTCGGGCGTTATCGGCAATGTGACGGAAGTGCATGCCTGGACGAACCGCCCCGTTTGGCCGCAGGGTGATTTGCCCGCGCCTAAGCCAACGCCCTTGCCGAGCGAACTCAATTGGAATCTGTGGCTCGGAGTGGCGAATGAGCGGCCTTATAGCGAGGACTATCTGCCGTTCTTGTGGCGTGGCTTTTACGATTTCGGTTCGGGCGCGCTCGGCGATATGGCGTGCCACATTCTGGGCGCGCCAAATATGGCGCTGCGCTTGACCGCTCCCACGTCCGTGGAATGCGTCAAAATCGACGGTCGCAGTAAGATTTTCTTCCCGGCCAAATCGGCCGTAAAGTTTACTTTTCCGGCGCGCGGCGCGATGCCGCCGGTGACCATCTTCTGGTACGACGCCAAAAGAGAAGAGCAACCCGATTTTCCCCAAGCCCCGAAAGATCAGATCTTAGGCGATCTGCCGGATAATCGCATTGGCAGCGCGGAAGGGGCGGTGAGTCCGAAAGAGCGCCAGATCATAGGCGATGTCTTTACTTCGCAGTTCTTCACCCCCAAAGAAATGCCCAAGCAACAGGATCGTCCGCCGGAAGGTCCGGACACACGCACCGCCCATCAAAAAGAACTCGATCGCTGGATGAGCCTGATCGACCAGGGCACCAACGGCAGTTTGTTTGTCGGCGATAAAGGCATGATCACAACCGGCACATACGGCGAATGCACGCGCCTCATTCCGGTTGAGCAGATGAAGGATTACGAATTTCCGCCCGAGTTTCTGCCGCGATCGCCAGGGCATTATCGCGATTGGATTCGCGCCTGCAAGGGCGGAGCGCCGGCGTGCTCGAATTTCAGTGTGTCCGCGCCGTTCACCGAGTGGATTGCCTTGGGCGCGATCGCCACCAAACTGAATTGCAAGCTGGAATGGGATGCGGCGAACATGCGGATTACGAACAACGCCGCCGCTAATGAGTTGTTGCGGCCGGTGATTCGGAAAGGCTGGCAGATCGGCTAATGGCCGACTTGCGCACCGGCAGCCACAAAAGCGCGTAAAGCACAAACGAAAGGCCGAAGGCGACAAGGAGATAGAGCGGCCAAGGGCCAAACGCGTCCAGCAGCGTAGCGCTCTTCGGTTTGTTGCACAGATACATATAGTTGGTTTTGAAAATGGCGTTGAACAAACCGACGCTCAACGCAAACCCGACCAGCACGCCGAAGGCGCGCAACGGAGCGCCTTGCCGAAGCGAAGCGATCCGTCCGTAAATCAGCACAATATTGGCGGCGACGATGCCGCCGTGCGTAACGAAAAAGTAGACGGCGGGGTAAGTCGGCCAGGGGCTCCACAGGTCCGGTGTGATTAAAGCCATGCCCGCCCCGGCGATGCCGGCGAAATAGGCGAACTCCACCAGCAGGGGGCGTAGGAAAATGCAAGCTGCAACTGTAGCCCATAAGCTGACGTCGCAGAGTTGAAGCGGCAGATTGCTGACGCGCAAACCTTCACGCGAATAGCGGTAATACCACCAGCCGAATTCGTTCAACATGAGGCCAAAGCCAAAAGTTAGACGTACGGCGCGCTTGGATACGCGCCCGCTGCGGCATAGGTAGCCAAGCAGCCAAGCGAGAAGCGCGGTGGCTGCCAATAGACTCCAATGCAGTGGACCGAAGAGTGCCACCATCGTAGTGTATAAGATATGCACTCGGCAGTGGAAGTGATCAGGGACAGCACGGTTTGAGGATTACCGGATCTTACAAGCTGCCATTCGAGCAGGATCAAGCGTACCAATCGCTGCAAGATCCGCTAATTCTGGCGCGCTGTGTGCCGGGCTGCGATGCCCTCGAAAAAATAGACGAAGACGAGTATGCCATGAGCATGCAAGTGGATGTCGGGGGGTTTGCCGGACTTTTTAGGGGCAGGATTAAAGTGACGGACGCGCATCCGCCCCGCAGCTTCAAGATCCTGGTCGAAGGCGGCGTGATGTTTGGCGATCTGAAAGGCGAAGGGTTGATGAACTTAACCCCGGCGACGGAGGGAGCCGAATTGTCTTACGACGGCGATGTGTTGGTGGGCGGCGCTATTGCGGCATTGGGTCAGCGGATGATCGATTCGAGCGCCAAAACCATGATTCGGAAGTTCTTTGAACGCTTTTGCGAGGAAGTGAAAGGCCCGCAATAACGCGTGTTTTAAACCGACGCCTTACACTCATAAAGAGGGAGGCGTCATGGATAATCACCGGGCTGGACGAGTATCCGAGGCTTTGCGCGAGGAACTCGGTGAAATGATTTCTTACGAGCTCTCCGATCCGCGCATCGGCGACGCGATTGTAACGGAGGTATTGGTTTCACCCGATATGCGGCATGCCCAAGTGCGTTTGCACATGGGCGCCGATATCAGCGGGCAGAAGCAGACTATTGAAGCTTTGGAAGGCGCGCGCGGTTTTCTGCGCCATCAACTGGCCGAGCGGCTGAATCTGTTCCGCATTCCCGAACTGCACTTTGAAGCGGACGTGAAACTGGCCATCAACGCGCGCATGGACCATTTGATGAAGCGTGTCCGTCGTGGCCGGCCGCGCGATCAGGAACAGCCGAAGAGCTGACCATCCACAAGACCGAATGTGCGACAACAGAGTGGGGGATGAATGCGGGTGGGTCAAGTAAGCGGCGGCCGGTTTCTGGATGCCTGCCGCCGCAGAAGCACCGATGTGCGGCCGGTTTGGTTCATGCGGCAAGCCGGTCGTTACATGAAGCCCTACCGCGACATCCGGGCCAAACACAGCATTCTCGAAATTTGCAAGAAGCCCGAACTGGCCGCCGAGGTCACCCTTCAGCCGGTCGAGATTTTGGACGTAGACGCCGCCATTATTTTCGCCGATCTTTTGCTTCCCGTCGAGCCGATGGGCCTGAAGCTGTCCTTCGTGAGCGGCGAAGGCCCTTCTATCGCCAACGCGGTGACTGAGCCGGAAGATATCGACGGGCTTTCCACCAGCCGTACCGACGAACTCGGCTATGTTGCGGAATCGATTCAGTTGGTGACGCGCGCTTTAGGCGGCCGCGTGCCGGTGATCGGCTTTGTTGGCGCGCCGTTTACCCTAGCCAGCTATATGATTGAAGGCGGCCCGTCGAAAACTTTTCTCAAAACCAAGAAGCTGATGTACGCCGATGAGACGATGTGGCGGCGTTTGATGGGCAAGCTCGTCGATGTTTTGGGCGGCTTCGCGAACCTGCAGGTCGGTGGCGGAGCTAAAGCGATTCAAGTGTTCGATAGCTGGGTCGGCGCCCTCAGTCCGGAAGATTACGTCCGCTACGTGCAGCCTTATTCGCGGGCATTGATTGAACGCATTCGCACCGGCGGAGTGCCGGTCATCCACTTCGGAACCGGGACGGCCGGTTTCATTCGTGAGTTGCATGCCGCCGGTGGCGATGTGATTGGAGTGGATTGGCGTGTCAACATCGATCAAGCCTGGATGGATATTGGCTACCGTTCGGCAATTCAAGGGAATCTTGATCCTGTGGCCTTGTTCGCGCCGCTCCCGGAGTTGAAGACCAGGCTGCATGATCTGTTGCGGCGCACCGGGGCTCGCCCCGGGCATATTGTGAATTTGGGTCACGGCATATTGCCGGAGACGCCTTTAGAGAATGTGAAGGCGGCGGTGCAGATCGTGCGCGATTTTCAGCGCTAGCGAATGGCGGTTTGTCATGGAAAGAGTTTTAATTATCGGCGGTGGCGTTTCAGGTTTGGCCACGGCTTACTTCCTGTCGCGCTATGCGATTCCTTCGACGATCGTTGAAAAGAGCTGGCGGACGGGCGGCCTCATTAAAACCGACTTGACTGACGGTTGTCAACTTGAGGCTGGGCCCGATAGTTACATTGCTACTAAGCCGGCGGTAACTGAATTGACGCAAGAGTTGCCGGGCTTGCGGGATCAGATCATCGGCTCGAACGATGCCGCGCGCCGCATCTTTGTAGTGCGCGATGGCAAGCTGCAAGCGATGCCGCAAGGCATGGTCATGATGGTGCCGGGCGATTGGGACGCGCTGAAAAAATCGAGCGTCGTCAGTGCCCAGGCCAAGCGCGCCATCCACCGCGAAACCAAATGGAAGCCGCTGGAACGGAAAGAAGATATCTCGGTCGGCCAACTGGTGGAGGAACATTTTGACGCCGAAGTCTTGGAGTATCTCACCGAGCCTTTGCTTTGCGGAGTCTATGGCGGTGAATCGGAACGTTTGAGCGCCGAGAGTGTGTTGCCGCGTTTTATGGGCTATGAACGCAAGTACGGGAGCCTGGTGAAGGGAGTGCGGCAGGAGTTGCACGATAAGCCGAGGGCCGGTTCGTTATTCCTTTCTTTGCGAGATGGGATGCAGACGCTCACCAATTCTCTCGCCGCGGCCGGCGCGGGGCGGGCAAATGTGGTTCGTGGTGAAGTAATTGCTGTCAAGCAGGATGGCCGCCAGTGGCAAGTGCGGGTTGGTAAAGAGATGCTGACGGCGGGCAGCGTCGTGCTCTGCTGTCCCGCGCATGTAAATGCCCAACTGCTTGCGGCGAGCGTTCCTTCGGTGGCAAACGAGCTGGCCGCTATTCCGTATTCATCGGCGATTCTCGTGATGATGGTTTACGATCAGGCGGCGCTGGGCCATTCGACCGATGGATTCGGCTTTTTGGTGCCGCGCGGGGAACGCAAAACTATCGCGGCGGCCACCTGGGTGAATACGAAGTTCCCGAGCCGCATTCGGCCCGGACTGGCAGCACTACGGGCATTTATTGTCAGTCATCGCGCCGTGGAATTAGCAGAAGCGACGGAAGCGGAAATTGTGGCTTTGGTGCAGGATGATTATAAAAGGCTGATGGGCATCACCGCCCAGCCGTTGTTTCATACTTTTCATCGTTGGCCCAATTCTATGCCGCAATATGTTGTCGGACACGCACAAAGAGTTACGAGCCTGTTTCAACAGCTAACTGAATACCCAGGATTATTTCTGGCAGGTAACGCTTACGACGGCGTGGGTATACCCGATTGCGTGCGGCGCGCGCGAGACATTGCGCAACACATCTGCGAAAAAAGCGTCTAACGGTATATGAAACCATTGACTGGACTGTTGCTGGCGGCGTTGATGAGCTTGCCCGCGTTGGCACAAAAAGGTGTCAGCGAGCGAATCACGGCCGCAACAGTAGATCTCAAAGAAATGATGAATGCCTCCGACAAAGGCATTCCGCAGGATCTTCTGAATAAGGCTTCCTGTTTAGTTATTGTTCCGAATTTGAAGTCGGGAGGATTTATTGGCGGCGCACAATATGGCCGCGGCTTCTTCACCTGCCGAAGAGACAGTGGCGTGGGTTGGCACGCACCGGGAGCGATTAAGCTGACGGGCGGCAAAGTTGGTTTCTTGGCGGGGTTGAAGGAAACCGACGTCATCATGTTAGTGATGAATAAGCAAGGGATGGATCATTTGCTGTCGGACAAATTTGAACTGGGCGGCGAAGCGGCGGCGGTAGCCGGGCCGGTGGGCAGAGATTCCTCAGCCATGACCGACGCTGAAATGCACGCCGAAATTCTTTCGTACTCGCGCTCGCGCGGTGTGTTTGGCGGCATTGATGTAGCAGGTTCAGCGGTCCAAACGGACGAAGAAGCGAATGAGGCGCTTTACGGCCAGAAGATGACAAACCGCGAAATTTTGGATACCAAGATGGCCGTGCCAGCGGCGGCGAAGCCATTAATTCACGAATTAGACCGGCTCTCGTCGCGCAAGTAATTTAAGCTTTCAAATTTGTTTGTGTTCGTGCCCGAAGGCCACCTGACAGGTGGCCTTTTTCGTTTGGTGTGCCGAGCATGTTCGACAGCTCGAAGGTGAAAGTCCTTTTCACAACCTGATGGAGGTGAAGTGATAGCGAAGCGCAAGGGCGTCGTCGTGAGGCGAGGTCTGAAAGAAGCGTGGAGCAAAAGCGCGAGACGATGAACAAGAACCCGATAACAGGCATACGGCAACGGGCGAGCGGGCCAATGACCGCGAAGCCCATATCCATCAAGGTTGCTGGTTGTAGATCGGGCGTCTGTGCGCGGAAGGCGGTCGAACTTACCTCGGGAGATCTGCCGTTTGTCCTGGATTCAGGACTGAGGGTTGAGCAATCGATTCTGACCGGACGGCAGAAGTCAGCAGAGGGCATAATAGGCACGCAAGTGCCGAAGGCCCAAACGGTCCCCGTGAGGGGTTAATAGGAAAGGCAAGTAAGCAGCGCGACTCATGAGCGACAAGCGGCAGAAGAACCAGCTAGAGTTGGCCTTCGAGCAGGAGTATAGGGGTGAAGCCCCGAAGGGCCTGTCCGAAGGGACCGAATCGCTCGCGGTGAAGCGTGGGACAGAAAGCCTGGCTATTGGCGAACAGTTAATGGAAGAAGTCTGCGAGCGGGAAAACTGCAAGCAGGCGTTGGCACGAGTCAAGGCCAACAAAGGGAGCGCTGGAGTGGATGGGATGACTGTTCACGAGTTGCCAGAGTTTCTGAAACAGCACTGGCCAGCGATTAGGGAACAGTTGTTGAGTGGTACTTATAAACCGCAACCGGTGAAACGGGTGGAAATCCCGAAGCCGGACGGAGGGGTACGAAAACTTGGTATCCCTTCGGTGCGATTGGGGTCTACAAAGTTTGCGAAGCTTCGTCAGCGAGGTGGGAAAGGACCTTGCCGCTCAAACGGCAGGCAGCGCCCACGGCCCATGGCGGATCGCCGACTCGCCGGGCCTTCACATCGCGCTGCCCAATGCTTACTTCGATTCACTCGGGATTCCGAGATTGACTGCGCTGCCCATTGCTTAACCAACCGAACCGCCGGATGCGGACCCGCATGTCCGGTGGTGTGGGAGGAGGGGAGCCGCAAGGCTTCCTCCTATCCCGATCCTGTGTAAGTAAAGTTACACAACAGCCTTCCCCAAAATTCCAAAATAATTGTGCGCTAAAGCGCATTTTTCGGGCGAATAATGAAACGATATTGGTTGAATTATCACTTAAGGGGAAGCAATATGCACAAATCAGTTCCTGCCCTGCTGGTTGCTCTGTTGGCCAGTTCATCTGTCCCTGCCGATTGCCAGACCACCGATCCCGTTGCGCGAACGGTGAGTCGATCGGCCAGCTCCGAAACTGCCGAAAGTGCCGCCCGCGACCTCTTCATCAATGGCGATTACGATAAGGCTGTGCCGCTCCTCGAGCGCGCGGTAGCCCAGGATCCAAAGGATTTGCAGTTGCTGAACGTGTTGGGGATGGCCTATCTTTACTCTTCCAGCCGCATCGATTCCAGGGCGAATTTCGCACACGTTCAGCCCACCATGGAAAAGGTGATTGAGGGCGGCGGCACGGCCACGTTCATGGTAGGTCGCGCGATGGATGGCAGGATGATGAAAGTCAAGTCGGTGTTGAAGGCGGTCACTGGCGAGTTGGCGATCAACAAATCCGCCATGACGTTCACCCCGTCCCACGGCGATAGCGAAGCGGTGGGGCCGGTGTCGAAGGACGAGATCAAGGAGTGTGGCTTGAATCGCACTTACGGCAAGGACAGCAATACATTCCACATCAAGACCACATCCAACGGCGACCTGGATTTCCGGCCGCTGCATTTCTCCAAGGACGAAGCGACGGTTGTTTGTACGCTGGCGGCGAAGTATTGGGGAATCAAGTTTAATGAGTAACCGAAGGGGAAAAATCATGTTGAGATTAAGGTGGGTAGCAGGCATTGCGTTAGCGATGCTCCTTGCTTCAAGTGCGGCGAACGCGCAGTTGAATAAGCTGAATCCTTTCGACAAGGGCAAAAAGGGCCAGCCGGAGACGCCGCAACAGGTCGACTCCAAGACCGCGGAACAGTTCTATCTCGAGATGAAGGACTTCGCCGAAGGCCTTTATAACAAGCCGCGGGGCGAAGGCGCAAATCAACAGGATAGCGACTTCAAAAAGAAAGTAGATACCGAATACGAGAATCTGAAGCGCGCCAATGCGCAGCGGGCTTACGAAGTGAACCTTTCGGCCCATTCGGAAGTGAAATATGTGATGGAGGACCGGTTCCGCGTTTATTCGGGGCTTTACGACAACTTGCTGGTGCAGGATCTGTTGAACCGCACCGGCCAATCGATCATTCCGAAGACCAATGATCATCTGTATGCGTTCAAGCTGGTGGCCGATCCGGTGCCGAGCGCGGAAACGCTATCGACCGGTACGATTTATGTGACCACCGGCTTGGTTGCTTTGCTGGATAACAAAGCGGAGTTGGCGTATGTGCTGGCGCACGAAGCGGCGCACGTTTACCGCGGCCATTTCAAGACGGAAATCATGATCAATCTGGCGGCGCAGGAGTATGCGCAGGAGAAGGGGGCGAGTATCGAGACAATCCAGAAGCGCATCGCTATCGTCAGCGCGATCGGTGGCGGTTTTCTGGGTGGGGCGATTGGCCACAGCGTGGCAAGCGGGGTCGGCGGAGCAGTCCTTGGAACGGTTGCGGGCGTTGCAACAGACGCCGTCATCGGCTCCATGCAACAACCCAAGATGTTTACCGATTGGAATCGGGTGCAGGAAGACGAGGCGGATGAATTAGCCCTCAGATGGGTCATTGCAGCCAATCAGAGTGTCGATGAAATTCCAAAAGTCTATCAAGCACTGAAAGATGCGGGCGACCGCGACGATCGCGTTACTTTAGGTTTCCTCGGCCGCTCGAACCGCGTCCGCGAACGCGCGGAACGAATTCAAAAATTGATTGAAGAAGCCAAGAAGAAGGGCAATTTGGCTCCTAATTCAATGACGAGCGACCCCGATTTTGACATTTTGCTGGCCGAAGTGAAGCGCGACAATGGCATCTTGGCCTACTTGCACGATATGCTCGACACAGCTCGCGACAATCTGGCGAAAGCTGTGTCGATTCAGAGCAAAGATCCGACCGCTTTGTACTTCTATGCGAAGGTTCTGCAGGAAACGGCCAAGACCGACGATGACCGGAAAACCGCTTTGCAGTACTACCGTTTGGCGGCGGAGAACGATCACCGGCATGAGAATTATGGGGCAAATCTTCACAAGGCGGTAGCTCTCTTAAGGCCGGACGCCACAGGCGCGGAGAAGCAGATGGCCATCGATCTGCTCAAGAAGTATCTAGCCGAGTACTACTTGTCGTCGCTAGAGGCGCGGGAAGCCAAACAGGATTTTCCGCCTCACCTGGAGACCGTGTACGACTATCTGAGCCGCTTGGGTGAGTACAACTGGGTGGTGAACGGCGAGGATATTTTGAAGAACAAGGCGAGATACATGGCCGACGCTGCTTCAACGGTCACGATGCCGGATGACGCCAAGGCCATCACGAAGCCAGTAGTCAACAAGACTCATAAATGAGGTGACGTGTGCGCGATCTCTGCTTGCTGATTGCCGTGATTGGTTTGAACGCTCAGCCGCTCCGCGCGGCTGAGCCCTTCTGGTTGCAACTGACTTCGGTCAGTGCGGCTTGGTTGCCGGGCGGCGCGGTCGTTCAAGTGCCCGCCGGAAGCAATTGCCAAAAACTCCAGGTCAAGCTTGAGAAAGCTTTTGCCGGAGGATTGCGAGTCGACGCCCTTCAGCTTGCGATTGACGACCGCTATCCGCGCTTTTCCCGCTTAACCGGAGACGAGGGTTTCATCCTGCTGGCGCAGACGCGCGAACCGCTGGGTTTAATTCCCAAAGAGGAGCATCACATCGCGGCATCGCTGGAGGGAAGTGATGCGATGCACACGGACTGGCGGATCGAGCGCTGGAAGCGCGAATATGTACAGGCGCAGGCAGTTGGGGCCGAAGGCGGTAGCCCGATTGATATTTCGCTCGAACAACCATTGGGCGGGGTAGTCGTCGGCGGCCGCAGCGACTCCAAAGTGCGATTGCGCGGGGAATTGCGCGGCGGCGGATTGGACGCCAAGCTCAAGGTGAATGGCGAGACCATTCACCGCCGGGCGGACCAAGCCGGCTACCACTTTGATCAAGAGATTCCCGTGCCGGCCGGTGCCCGCGAGGTTGTCTTAGTAGCGAGCGACCAGGCCGGAGACCAAACCGTTTTGGCTTTGCCCGTGCAAAATTAGCCGCATCATGGGCGGCAGGCTCCTTCAAGACGGGTGGCCGCGTCGTCGGCCCCGTCGTTCCGGTAAGCTTGGGCCAGCTTGGCACAGACTCCGCGGCTTGCGGCCCGTTGATAGACCTCATAATAAGCGGAAACCGCATCGTCGTATTGACCGAGCCGCATGTAGACATCGCCGCGCAATTCCACCGCGGCCACGTTGCCCGGATCGTGTTTCAGAGCTTGATCCAGGTCGTCAAGGGCACGCTTGTAAAGCTTTTGGCCGAAGAAACTTTTCGCCCTTTCCGCGAACAGATCAGCCCTGGTCGAACTTAAGGTGATGCCGGAGGTGAGTGTTTGCGCGGCGCCGGAGAAATCCCCGGCTTCATTCTGGCAATGGCCCAACGCCACGAAGAGCATCACGTTGCTCGGGTTGACGGCTCTCGCATTTTCGAGAAGGGGCGTGGCGTCCCGGCAGTTGCCCGCTTTCCACAGATCGAGCCCTCGCGGAGCGTCATCATTTTGGACCGGTTCATTAGCGGGCAGAAGAGCGGCGGCTGCTTCCGCGGCGAACTTATCCGCTTCTTCCAAGCGGACATTGGTGTCCAGCCACTGGAGCAGAGTATGCACTTTCTGCTGTTCCCAAACCACTTCGGAATTTAGCCGAACCACGGCAATAGTCAGCACTATGCCATCGACGCTATTTTTCATGTCGCCGCGCACGAAACCTTCGGCGGTGCGGAATTGGGTGATGAATTTTGCCGATGGCTTTTCGCCGCGTTCAATGGCATGCAAGTCACTTTCCGCCTTATTCTGGGCCACCAACTGCGTCAACTCACGCCGGGAAAGCACATTGAACGCCGACCGCCGGTTTGAAAAGGCGGTTTCAACAGCCTTGGTCATTCCTTCGGCCACTGAGCTGTTATCGCCTTTCAGATTGGTTTGAAATTCGAGCACGTACACCGGCATGGGATGGGTAGCTTGCGCTTGCGAGGTTAACGCCAGTGCGCAAATTGAAGCGCAAAGAGCTTTCTTGAAATGGGTGATTAGTCTGGGTTGCATGTGGCTGTGACGAGGCCCTCCGCCGGCGTAGTTAAGATTGCCGTGCAAGTCTGGTTTGGATTTTGATATTTAGCCGACAGTCCGTGGCTGCCGACCGGAAGCTTGAAAGTGGCGATGCCGGAAGAAAAACTTACCGGAGTTGCGCGCTTACCGTCCACCACAAATGAAGGCGTGTCTGCGCCTTGATCGAGGACAACCGAGACTTCGTACTGTTTGGGGGATACATGGGCGGATTTTGGCGCGGCGGCGGGAGGTGTCGTAACGTTCGAGGGAGCGGGAAGCGTTGCGGATACCTTCTTATCCTCGTTGGCGGTTGCCTGCGCGGGGTGCGGCATTCGCATGAACGCTAAACCGGCAATCACCAGGCCGGCAGCGATTAAGCCCGCTGAAGGGATCATCCAGCGGGGAAACGACCGTTGAGCGGGCTGACCTGGATTCCGGCTTAGCGGGATGGCCTCAGTCTGCCCAAGGCCGCAAAGTCCCTCGACGGCTCTGCGAATTCCTTTGGCTACCTCTAAGAAGGCTTGGTCTTCGTTCGGCCACTCGTTGACAGCTCTGACGCCGGGCGGGAGAGCCTGAAGGTTTCCGAACGCTGCCGTTTGCCAGTCGACGGACCGCAGAATAACCGGAATAACCACAGCCTCTTTCAAAGCCTGGCGCTCCAGCGCGCGCTTCATTTCAATTTTTTGGCAGTATTCCGAGGCCATGAAGTCGGCGCTCACCAACGGTAGAATGATGTCGGCGTGCTCCAAGCTTTCACTAATCTTAGTGGGCCAGCTTTCTCCCGGGACAATGCGTTTGTCGCTCCAGATCTGAATCAGGCCGTCCTGCACGAGCCGCTGCAGGTGTTTGTCCAGCTTCTGGCGGAGATCTTCATCTTGGTGTGCGTAACAGCAGAACACGCTTAACGGGGTCGGCTTCATAAAGGACGCGCTGCGGGATTAAGCAATTGCTTTCTATTTTGGCAGAAAATATCAGGGAAAAAAGAGAAAATAGCGGGTGTTAGAAGTAATCTAGATTACGCTTACGCCTTGTTGTGTGAATCAAGCCTGACCTGCGAGCACCTTCAAATCTAATAGGGCCAAATAAAAGGCAATCAATTTATATGAGGTATAGTACACATTCTCGTGCACTGCGCTCAGGTTGTCGTCACGGCTATGCAGAATCGGAAACGTCTCCTGCGCCAGCGAGTGAATGGAGATCACCGGAATTTTTTTATCTTTGAAAGGATGAGTGTCGTCGTCCCCAACTCTTTCTACATTTACCGCCGAAATGGGGAGCTTGAGCGCGTTAGCGGTCTGGATGAGTCGCTGCACCAATTCGGGCGTCGAACGGTGTTCCCAGACCTTCGTGGGAGCCAATCCCAAGCACTCAAGATTGACAAACGCTTCGATGGAAGCGCGCTGCGCTCTGGTCAAGCTGGCAACGAATTTCGACGAGCCCAGCAGCCCACTTTCCTCGCCGGAGAAGGCGACGAACTCATAGGTATGCTTGCGTGGTTGTTGCTTCAATGTTTCATACAGCGAGGGCAAGAGCGATGCACCGGACCAATCGTCGACAATTCCTTGTGTAACGGGCCGCAATCTTTCCTTCCTTAGCGGCTCATTTCCCTCACATTAATTTCTGCACGGACGGGCAGGATCGAGACCGAAACCG
>Ga0302319_10001156_pt1 | contig 59181 bp, 54 predicted proteins | sample Bog_T0_2_FD_203319 | JGI IMG/M metagenome (GOLD analysis project Ga0302319, IMG submission 203319) | Peat permafrost microbial communities from Stordalen Mire near Abisko, Sweden - Bog_T0_2 | ecosystem: Environmental > Terrestrial > Soil > Wetlands > Peat | place: Sweden: Abisko, Stordalen Mire...
GGTTCAAGCGGAAGGTACAGCAGGAGGACATCATCAAGGAAGTCAAGCGTCACTCCTACTACCTGAAGCCCGGCGAAAAGAAGCGCGTAAAAGCGGCTTTGGCACGCAAGCGGAATCGCAAGAAGGCTCGTAAAGAGGCAGACTAGTTTCAACCGTTTCGTATCACGCGCCGCCCATGCGGTTCCCGCTCAAAGAGGGTGGGAACTGCAAGACAGCCCAGACAGGCTGGGGCGGCCTGTTACGAGTTCTCACGTTCACTGAAGCGCTTTTCGCGAACATCGCATGAAGTTGTTAACCAGGTCTTCCGATTCACAGGAGGACATTGAAATAGCCGCTTATGTTTTGGCGGCCCGGGCCCTTGTTGTTGAACGACGTACGGAAACAGGGAAACGGGACCGGCAAGTTGTTTGTGAATCATGGCCGATTTCGGGGTATTTCCCTGTTACGGGGAAGCCGGCCATGGACTTTGCAGACAAAGTACTGAAGTGCATCGATTGCGGCGCCGAGTTCGTGTTCACGGCCGGCGAACAGTTATTCTTCCACGACAAGCAGTTCACCAACGACCCCAAGCATTGCAAACAGTGCAAGGCGAAGCGCGTTCGTGGCAACCAGAGGGTTCGCTCCGAGACGCGGACCACCTGTTCGGAGTGCTCGACCGAAACCACCGTTCCCTTCAAGCCGACGCAGGGCAGGCCGGTGCTGTGCCGATCCTGCTTCCAGAAATTGAAACCACTGCCTGAGCCTGAAACTACGACAGCGCCGAGCTAGCGAGCAAATCGCCCGCAAAGCCAGTCGGGAAGCCCGCGGCTCGGGTGAGCGTTGACAGTTGTGCCCAGTGGCGTATCGAGTGCATCAGAGCGTGAGCCATCAATTTTCTGCGTGAGTCTCGCACTGTGCCCGCGCTCAACGTGGTGAATTCCATCTCTGCCGCCCAGTCCTGCGCAGGGTCGCCCAACAACTTGCGGAAGCGCGCAACGGCCTCGGTATGGATGGTCAGCAGTGCGCCGAGCGGCCCATCTGGAATCTGCTCATAGGTAGAGACCGTCTCGCCCGAGAGACGTTGCCCGTGGCGCATTTCAACCACCACAATGTGCCTTACCAATCCAAGCACATTGCTTGTTCCGTAAATGCCGCAAGGCAGATCGAGAACAGCCGGATTTTCGGCCAGAAACTGAAACCATCGTTGGGTCGATTCGTCGCTCCAGGCAAGCAGTTCTTCAAAAGATAGAGCCGGTGTCATGGTGTCCTCCTCAGGGCGCGATGCCCAATGTCCCTGCGATAGTAGATTCCGTCGAAGTGAATCTCAGCCATGGCCTGGTAGGCGCGCGCCAAAGCCTCTTCCAGCGAGGGAGCGGCGGCGGTAACGCCCAGCACGCGGCCTCCGCCGGTCATGATTTGCCCCTTCGCCAGCGACGAGCCGGAGTGGAAGACCACTACCCCGTCCACTTTGGCGGCTGCATCGAGTCCGGCTATGGGCAAGCCCGTTTTGTAGCTGCCCGGATAGCCTGCTGAACTGGCCACCACGCACGCCGCTGCGCCGGGTGCCCAGCGCAGTTCGGTCTCCGCAAGAGTGCCATCGATGCAGGCTTCAAGAGCGTCCACTAGATCGCTCTCCAGCCGCACCAGGATCGCTTGTGTCTCGGGGTCGCCAAAGCGTGCGTTGAACTCCAGCACCTGGGGGCCGCGCGCCGTCATCATCAGCCCGATGTATAGAACTCCGGCAAAAGGCATGCCTTCCTCGGCCATGCCAGTCACCGTGGGCTGGGCAATGTGGCGCAGAATCCACGCTTTCATGCCGGCCTCGAGCAGCGTATCGGTCGAGTAGACGCCCATGCCGCCGGTGTTGGGACCGGTGTCGCCCTCGCCAATGCGCTTGTGGTCCTGGGCAAGCGCCAGCGGCGCAACATGCGTGCCGTCGGCCAGGCAGAGGAAGCTTACCTCGTCGCCCTCCAGGAACTCCTCGATGACAACCTGATTCGCCGCCTCGCCCAGCAATTTCCCGCTGAACAGGCCATCGGCGGCTTCGATAGCGATCTGCCGCGACGGGCAGATGATCACGCCCTTGCCGGCGGCCAGCCCGTCGGCTTTCACCACGATGGGCGCGTGAAAGATTTCGACAGCTTTGTAGAACTCGGCCATGGTTGTGCAGACGGCGTACTTGGCTGTCGGAATATTATGGCGCTGCAAAAAGCGTTTCGCAAAGGCCTTGCTGCTCTCCAGCATCGCCGCGGCCCTGGTGGGCCCAAAGACGCGCAAGCCGCGCTCCTGCAAGGCGTCCACAATGCCCAGAGAAAGCGGCAACTCGGGGCCAACGATGGTCAACCCGGGCTGTTCGTTCACGGCCAGGCGGACCATCGCGTCCAGATGCTTGAGGTCCACCGGAACGCAGCGGGCAATCTGCGCCATGCCGCCGTTGCCGGGGGCGCACACCACCTCGGTAACTCGCTCACTCCGCTTTACCGCCCAGGCCAGCGCATGTTCGCGGCCCCCCGAACCCAAGATCAAGACTTTCATGGTTTGCGTTCCTTCTCTTCTAATTGTCGCCGATTCCCGAAAGGTTATCTGAGCAAACCGGGGATGGGAAGTCAAACTGGGGGATCGTCAAAGGGGAATCGACGTATAATTCTGCCATGCTGAAACGCATTTACATCGACAACTTCCGCTCCTTCGTGAACTTCGAGTACAAGCCGGAGCGGAAGCAATTGCTGCTCGGGGCAAACGGAAGTGGGAAGTCGTCGTTGCTGGAGGCTCTACAGCTGCTCAAAGCGTTTCTGCGCGACGGTGGCACAGTCGACAAAGAGAATACTCGACGGGCGTTTCATTACGGAAGAACTCGCTGGTTGGATCTGCCAAAGCAGGTATTCGAGATTGAGTCCGAGCTTGATGGGAAACAGTATAACTACCGTTTGGAGCTGCAGACAGAAAAGGCACTTTCCTGGGTTGGGGCTAGCGTGATCGCTGAGAGCTTGAAGGTAGACGGGGAGCTGGTCGCTGAAATTTTGGATGGGCAAGCGATTCTCTATCCGATTCATGGCGGAAATTCGGTTATCCGGATGGAACAACGCACTATTAATGAAGGTTCGATATTTCGAACCTTCGCAGGGTACGTCGAAGAGACCAGAACTTTTGTTGGATGGATCTCTGATCTACCATGTCTGAATGTCAATCCATATGGGATGGGACAGACGGGATTTATTCCGGGCCGCCCTCGGCTGAGAAGCGACATGTCCAATATCGCGGATTGGTACAAACGTCAGACTGAAACCGACATTGAGAGTGTGATTGAACTTTCAGCATCACTGAAGGAGGTACTGGAAGGCTTTGAGTCTTTGAATTTTAGAGATGTGGGATCCGATCATGCTGAATTAACTGCCTCATTCAAGGGGGCCGGCAGTAAAGCCGTTTTTAGCCTTATGGAACTTTCCGAAGGTCAACGTTGCTTAATCGCGCTTTACATGGTCCTCCATTTTCTCATCGCCAAAGGACACACGGTCTTTATCGATGAACCGGATAACTTTATTTCTCTACGCGAGATTCAGCCATGGTTATTGGCTGCCGAGGAGGCAGTTGAAGAGAGTAAAGGTCAACTTATTCTTATCTCTCACCACCCCGAGATTCTGAATCAGTGGGCACAAGAATACGGTCTGCGCTTCTTCAGGGAAGAGAACGGCCATGTGCGAACTGAGAGTTTCAAGACAGACCCGGACGGCCTTTTGCAGCCGTCCGAGTTGATTGCACGGGGCTGGGAAAATGAGTAGCCCATCATTGATTTTTGTTCTGGCAGAAGATCAGCTCCAGAAACAACTCATCTATAGGTTTCTGGTGATGGCCGGGGTCAATCCGCACCAGATGACGATTGAAGTCTCTCCTGCAGGCCAAGGAAGCGGGGAACAGTGGGTGCGTAAGAACTTCGCGAGACAGGTAAGCAAATGCAGGGCGAGAAATGCGAGGCATGCGCGAACATCGACAAGTATGTTTGTAATGCTCGATGCGGACAGGCTTCCGGTGCAGGAACACTTGATTGAACTGGATACATCGTTAATTTCTGCAAATCAGCCAAGAATTGATGAAGCGACGGATTCTGTTGCAAGATTAATTCCCAAGTGGAGCATCGAGACCTGGATTCTTTATCTAGGCGCAAATGGCGCACTTATCCAGCCCTTAAGCGAAGATCAACCATATAAGCATTCAAAAACAAAGGAACAGTGGGCAGAGTTAGTTCCACAGGCTTCCAAGACCCTCTTTGCTTGGACAAGGACTGCGGCAAGCCGTCCCAGGAATCTACTCGATTCACTTCAACACGGTCTCGCCGAAATACCGCGTGCGCTTCCCGTGGGGCGTTGATCCCCCATGGTCCAAACACGCATCAAGCCGTATGACCAGCAAGTGGCCGAGCAGGCGCGGCGGCCGGAGCAGACGCGGGTCCACCGGCGCAACCCAATGCCCAACCCACTGTCATGACTCGACCTCAACGATATTCCGCGCCGCGTATCTTGATCGTTTACATGATGGTGGATGAACGAATCAAGGCACGATTCACCCAGAACCCTGGTATCCGTTCAAGATGTCAAAACAGTTCAAACGCCGGGCATTCGTCACGACCGGTCGAAGCCGCGCCGTTTGCGGAGTTGTGGGTCACGGTCTGGCTGGCCATGCTATAGGTATCGAGGTGCGCGGCGAGAAGAGCCTTGAAGGTGAGATTCAACTGCCCGTCCCAATTGGTGTCGAGCGGCTTGTCGCTCAGGCTCTGCATGTGATCGCGCATTTCAATAAGCGCATTCTGCACATGCTCCATTCTCTGCCGCATCACGTCCTGAAACTGAATGTGACCCATTGCCCGCCTCAAGCCGATCACGCTCTCCTGGCAGTTTTCGTCTACTTTGACGATCAGAGCGCGCATCGCGTGATCATTCTCACTGAAATCCAGCTGCATTTTAATCAGGTCGGCCATCAACCCCGCCATCACATTGGTTTTCTCGTGACTTTTTAATGCGATCGCAGCCTCGACCATCTCCTGGCTTGCCCGATCGCAGGTTGCGTTGATCTTCAGTGCAATGTCCGCGGCAGCCTTGGAGGTCTGCACTGCCAATCTCCTGACCTCGAGGGCAACCACTGCGAAACTTCGTCCGGCGCTGCCGGCCCGGGCCGCCTCAATCTCGGCATTCAAAGCCAGCAAATTGGTCTTCTGGGCGATCGAAGTGATGACCTTTATCATCGGCGTCAGCGAGAGGACCTCGCTGGACAGACCTTGGATATGTTCGAAGTCGCCCTTGAGCTCGTTGGTCTGTTCCTCAATCTGCATGCCGATGGCAGCGACAATCCCCTTGTTGGCTTCGACCCGCGACTGCGAATTCTCCATCATGACTTTGCTGTTTTCGATGGTTTGAGCGATGATATCCCTCTGCTGGCTGGCCTTCTCGTTCAGCACACCGATCTGTTCGATCACCTTGAGGACCTCGCGCTCGGATTCGGCCAGCGAGTCGCCAATGTGATCGTGCATGACATCGATATAAAGTCTTGAGTCCTTGATTTCGTGACTCATAACATCGCGCCGAACCAGCACATTGGCCAGTTCGCCAGCGGTCATCTTGCCCACATCCCCCATCGCGGCAATACTGCGGCGGGCCCCGATCCAGTTGAGTAGCGTCATGACAATTTGGGGCACCAGGACCAGCAGTAACAACATGGTTGCGACATAGAGCCTGGGATGGGCAGGATACCATGACATTGGATAAGCGCCGGACCGCCAAAGCGCAACCAGAAACGCTATGTTGAGCGCCTGTGTGTAAATCAGACGCCAAGTGGCGCGGCGCAAGCGATACGCGGTACGATCGCTCACATCCTCGCCCCGGTCGCCGTAGCAATCCGGCTCGCGCCAGTCATTCTGATTTGTTTTGCCAATGGCTTGGCTCATGGTCTAAGCCCCTGGAACAATCTGTTTGATAATCTTGATCAGCTCATCGCCGTCCACGGGCTTGACCAGCCATCCGGTTGCGCCGAGACGCCGCCCCTCATCGCGCTTGGCAGCTTGACTCTCGGTTGTCAATGTCAAAATGGGTATGAACCGGAAGCCGGGCAGCGCACGCAACTTGCCAATCAGCTCCATGCCCCCCATCACCGGCATATTGACGTCGGTAAGAATGAGATTGGGCTTGAGCCCTGCTTTCAGCTTGTCCAGCGCCGCTTGACCGTTATTGGCGGTTTCCACACGGAAGCCGCCCGTGCCGAGAGCGGCCTTGAGGCTCATCAGCATGGTGAGCGAGTCATCGACGACGAGAATTGTCATTGCCATGAGCCGCTCCTAACGGTGCCGGGTCTACCGCTGCTGGTTCCGGCGCATCTTCCGCGACCGTGCCGGAGACTTTCCCCTTATGCAATGCCGCCGTTCGCTGGCTGTTGCGGCGATTCGGCTTGCGCGGCTTCTTCTTATCTTTATCGGCAGCCAGCGCCGTTTCAAGCCATGCGCGCAATTTCGCGTCTTGAGGCCATTTTGAGATCGCCGGCTGAGCTGCCATCATCACCTGCAAGCTGGCGGTATGTAAATGACAGCAGGCGGAGAGATCCAGCTTGGCGGATGGCATTTGCTGCAACCACTCGAGCAGCCCTTCGGCCTCTTCCACGGTTACGGTATCCAAAAAAAGCGCACGATCGTTCTTGAATTCAATGGGCATTAGACGATCTCCCGAATATTCAGAATCATGAGTACCGATCCGTCTCCTAAAAGTGCCGAGCCGGAATAGGCCGACAGGCCCGACAGAACGCCGCCAAGCGGCTTCTGAATCAGGCCCAGTGTCTCCTTGAAGCTATCGACCAGCAGGCCCAATATTTCTCCACCCGCCTGGACCAGAAGCACAGCCATTTCGTCGTCTCCATTGGCGCGAGGCGGAGCCGAAACTCCCAGGGCCTGGTTCAAAGCCTTGAGCGGAATGACGCGCCCGCGCAAGATGGCTGTCATGCTTTTTTTGATCCAGTGAATGGCGGTCCTTGGAACGCGGACAGTCTCGACCACATGATCCATGGGCACCCCAAAAAGCTGGCCGTCGGACTCGACGATCATCACCTGGGTTACAGCCATCGAGAGCGGCAGAGAAATCCTTATAGTAGTTCCCTTGCCCAGTTGGCTTTGAATTTGAACCGAGCCATTGATCTTGTTGACCGCGGAGCGAACCACATCCATACCCACGCCGCGGCCGGAGAGGTCGGAGACGACCTCAACCGTGGACAAGCCGGCGAGGAAGATCAGGTTGATCGCCTCCTGATCGCTCATACGATCGAGAGCTGCTTCGTCGATGAGACCTTTCTCGTATGCCTTGCGCTTGATCGCAACGGGATCGATTCCCTTGCCATCGTCGATAATTTCAATGACGACCGTATCCGACTCCTGCGAAGCTCGAATCTTGATCGTGCCTGTTTCCGTCTTGCCGCAGGCACGGCGAACTTCAGGCGTCTCAATCCCATGATCGAGACTGTTGCGAACGATGTGAATCAGCGGGTCGGCCAGCGACTCGACGATGTTCTTGTCGGCCTCTGTCTGCTCTCCTTCCAGCACCAACTGCACTTCCTTGCCGAGCTTGCGGCCGATGTCGCGCACCAGCCGCGGAAAGCGCTGAAAGACAAACGAGACGGCCATCATGCGCACCTGCATGATGGCGCCCTGCATCTCGTCGGCGATGCGGTTGATCACGGCGTACTCGCCCTTGATTTCGCGGGAGAGTTCGCGAACGCCGTACTGCTCCTCGGCGCGCTGCGCAAGATAGGGCAAGGAGTTCTTCGAAACCACCAGCTCACCGATCAGGTTCATCAGCAAATCGATCTTGGCTTGGTCTACCTTGAGGCTCTTCGGGCCGCTATAGGCGTCTTCGGCGCGGCGGCCGAACTTGACTCCATCTTCCGGCGGCGGTTGAGCGGGACTGATTTCCTGCGCTGGAGTTGCGCTGCGGATTTCCGCCGTGCCATTCGATTGATGCTCGGCCGGAAGAATAAGAGTATCTTGCCGATCCTCGCGCTCCGGCGATTGCTTCTCAGCGATTGCATCCGGCTTGTTCACTTCACTTTTCCATGCATGGAGCCATTCGAGCAACGGCGCGCTTTTGCCTGAAGCGAGAGCTGTAGCCAGTGCGGCTTCGATCCGAGCCTTAGCGGAAGCGTCTCCAACGCTCCTCGATACATTGGTCAGCACTGTGGCAACTGCTTTGGTCCGCCCTGCGCTCCAACTGGGGCGATCGAGCAACATCAGAATCTTCTTCTGGTTGAATAGAATCGCTTCGAGCACGGCAGCCTCTTCCTTCGATAACTTGGAATGAGCCGATGCATCCTGCAAAGAAGCGTTATCGGGCAAGTGATTCTCATTGCCGTTACGGACAGGTTCGGCGGGCAAATCCAGCCCCTGCGCGTCTCCGGCGGCTTTCTCTTCAAGCCACTGCGGATCGACGGCAAGGATCGGCGCCTGGTCCGGCATATATCGAAAGTATTTGGCCAGTTCCTCGCGCGGAGCGGCAGTCAACAGATAGAAACCCAGCACGCAACGGTAGGTGTCCAGATCTGCGAGCGGCGGGAATGGCTCGCGCAGGCGCGCGCAGCCCCACAAAAGTCCCGGCGTCTGGCGCGCGCGATGAAAGGGGTCGTCGCCCTGAAAGAAACACTCCGGCTCAGGAGAGTAAACGATCCAGTGCAGGCCGGTCCCGCCTCGGGACAGAAGAACAGCATCCTGCCGAACAGCGCTGGGGACCTTATCGAAGAGCGGCGGCGCTGGATTCAACCGCATTGCTCCTGCCGGCAATCTCCGGTCATCGGCCCCTGGAAGAACTTCACCGGAATCATGCGAAGGTGCAGCTACGGGCATCAGCGCCCGCAAAACCTCAGCCATGCGGACGGAGTCTTCGCCCCGGCTGGCATCGATGCTTTCTGTCGACTCGATATCGCCGCAAAGAACCATGACGAAGTCCATAGCATCGAGCAAGCGATCGGCGAGCTTTCGCGAATAGGCGATCTCTCCGCTTCTCACCATGCCCAGCAGATCTTCGCCTGCATGGAGGACGCGCGTCATCTCGGGGAATGTGAAAAGGCCGCTGTTTCCCTTCAATGTATGCATCAGGCGAAACAGTTCGTCGATCGCATCCCGGTCGTTGGGCGTTTCCTCCAGTTGCATCAGCTTTTCGCCGATACCGTGCGAAAACTCGCTGGACTCCGATAGAAACTGTTCAAGCAACGGGGTCATTGGCTATGCTCTCCGAGCATGAGACGGACATGAGTCAGGAGCTGCAAGGGGCTGACAGGTTTGACGAGATAGCCATTGGCGCCGGCCCGGTAAGCTTGCAACTCGTCGTTGGCCTCGGCTTCGGTCGATACAATGATGGCCGGCATCTGGGGAACCTCCTGCTGGCGCAGTTCTTTCAAGAAGCCGTAGCCGTCCAGCTTGGGCATATTCACGTCGACAAGATAAAGATCGAAGGGCGATTGCAATGCCTTTTCCAGCGCCTCGATTCCGTTCCATGCCTCTTCGACGGCGTAGCCGGAGGATTCGAGAATGTCGCGGTGATACATGCGCACTGTAGCTGCGTCGTCGACAAGCAGGATGCGTTTCATCGGGTTTCCAGTCCTTTCCGGTAGACAATGGCCTCGGGAAACTTGCACACCTTGAAGAGCGGCGAGATGCGGCTCATCGATTCCGAGTGGCCCAGGCAGATATATCCGCCCGGGTTCAACGCTTCATAAAAAGTCTCCGCCGCGGCCTTCCTCGATAAATCGTCGAAATAGATAAGCAAGTTGCGGCAGAAGATGACATCGAAGTTGCGGTATCTGTAAGTATCGGCCGGCTCGGAGAGATTGACCCTGGTAAACTCGACCGCCTGGCGCAGATCGTCGCAAAGCTGGTAATCGCCATGCACTCCGCTGAAATATTTTTCCAGCCAAAGCGCCGGCAGATGCTGCACGGAGCGGATGGTATAGCATCCAGTGCGCGCGCGGCGCAAGATGTTCGTGTCGATATCCGAGGAGATAATCTCCACGTTCCAGTCCTCGATTGCCGGCCAGGTTTCCTGCAAATACATGGCCACCGAATATGGCTCTTCTCCCGACGACGAAGGGATGCACCAGATGCGGATCGGATCCCGATCCTTTTTGCGCTGGATAATTTCCGGGAGGATGGAATTGACCAGGCACTTGAACTGATATTCTTCGCGCAGAAAATAGGTTTCATTCACCGTCATCAGGTTGGTGAGCTGCTGCAGTTCTTCGCCCGATGGCTGAAAACGCAGCAGCGTGAAGTAGCCGCGAAAGTTTTCCGTGCCCGTAGCCTCGATCCGTTCCACCAGGCGCTTGTCCACGAAGTAGCGCTTGGCCGGCTCGAAGTTGATGCCGGTCTTGCGATAGAAGAACTCCTTGAACTTAAGGAAGTCTTCGCCGGTAATGGCCGGCGCCGGTTTGCTATGTGCGGAAGATGCATTCATGATCTGGTCAGGCTCCACGAATGCGTTTGATGGCCCGGCTGGCGGCGAATTGAATGAAGGCGTCCGCGGCAAAGCGGGCTTTGAGGCGGTCAAGCGGCTCGACGGAAGCCTCTGTTCCCACCTCGCAGAGCAGATCCACCGCAGTGGCGCAGACGTTCAGGTGCGCGTCCCGTTCAATGACTTCGATGAGCCAGCTTTCCACATCCGGCTGGCGTCGGGAGTCGAGAATATTGACGGCAAAAATGCGTACGTCCGGGTTGGGATCGGCTAGCAGCGCGCGCAATGTGACCGACACATCGCCGGACAGAAGCCCAATGGCCTCGATCGCTTCGTTGCGCAGGGCCGCATCTTCGCTGCGCAGACACTCGGCCATTCCGGCAGCAGTCGATGGATCGTCGAGACGAACCAGGGTGGTCAGAATCACCTCCCGTACCGCCGCGTCCTGCTCGCGTTTCAATCGGCTTACCAGCGCTTCGGCCACATCCAGGCAGTGAAGCATGTCCCGCGCCGCCTGGCGGCGCGTCTGAGGGTCCGCGTCCTCCAGGCAAGCCATGAGATCGGCACAGCTTCTTTCCTGTTTCGGCTCATCGGCCTCGGCAACCTCAATCGCTGTTCGTTTCACGAACGCCATGCATTGTCCTTACCGGCCAGCCCAGCTTGCGACCTGCGCCGCGACGTCTTCCGCCGCGAGGATCAGGCTGGCGCCGCCCTTGCTGACCAATTCCGCGGGCATTCCGTACACCACGGCCGACTCTTCCGATTCGGCAATCGTACGCCCGCCCCGCTTCTTGATTTCGGTAAACGCATCCGATCCGTCGTAGCCCATGCCGGTCAGCAAGACCGCTGTAACCCGTTTTGGATCGTAGTGTTGCAAGACCGACCGACCGAGCAATTCGACGGAAGGATGCCAGTGGTACTGGGAGTTTTCAGGAGCCGGCAGGATATGCAGTTTGCCCGCCCGGCTGGTCAAAAGCATATCCGCGCCGCCTCTTCCGATGTAGATCTTGCCCGCCTCCAACGGCAGTGTCTTGGATACCTCCATGACCGGAAGAGAACAGCACAGATTCAGCCTTTCCGCAAAGGGCTTGGTGAACGCCGCGGGCATATGCTGCGCCACCAGCACGGGCCAGGGAAAATCCGCCGGCAATCCCGACAAAACGATCTCCAGCGCTCGCGGCCCGCCGGTCGATGCTCCGATCACCAGCAAGCCTTCGTTGGTGACTCTGGACTGAGCAGCCAACGTAAAGGCAGCCGTAGCCTTCTTGCGCTGCTCCTGAATGCGCCGGACAATTTCGGATCCGGTCGAGCCCTGGGTTTTGACCCGCGCCCGCGCGGCTCCGCGTACCTTGCCGATCAGCTCATCGGTGATCTTGCTGATCGACAGGGAGATGGTCCCGTCCGGTTTTGCGATGTAATCCACCGCGCCCAGGTTCAGCGCTTCAAAGGTGGCCAACGCTCCTTGTTCGGTGAGCGAAGAGACCATCACCACGGCAACCGGCCGTTCAGCCATGATGAGGGAAAGCGCCGTCAATCCGTCCATCTCCGGCATGTTGATGTCCAGGGTCACCACCTCCGGCTGGAATTCGAGGTTTTCCCTTACCGCCTCGGCCCCGTTTCTGGCCTGATGGATGTCAAAATCCCCCTCAGCCTGAAACAGCGTCATCAACTGACGCCGCATCAGGGCCGAGTCATCGACGATCAACAGTTTGATCGGTTTCGACATGGGGCTTATCCGGCCACCCTGGCGAGCGCCGCCAGTTCGGTTTTCTCCATCAGGTGCGGTGGATCGATCAGCTGCACCATGCGCTTCTGCTTCTCCAGGTTTGCCATACGGCTCAACAGCAGGCTCTGCTTATCCGACAATTGCGGCGAGGCTTCGATGGCGGCCTTGGGAATCTTCAGCACCTCGGCCACCTGATCCACAATGAAGCCGGTGCGCACATCGGAGATCAGAAAGACCATGATGCGCTGCCTGTCTGTCCGTTCCACCTGCTGAAGTCCGAGACGCAGGCGAAGGTCGATCACCGGCAGCACGGAACCACGCAGATTGATGACGCCTTCCACGAAGGAAGGAGCTTGCGGAACCCTTACCAACGCCTCGGGGACGCGGACAATCTCCTGCACGGTGGCGATCGGCGCGCCGAATTCTTCCTTGTCCAGCCGGAAGATCACCACCTGCTCGTCATCGTCCAGATCGTCGTCGACTTCGGCGGCGGCCAGGTCGCTTTCTTCTTCGCTTTTGCTCACGGCGCTCAGTGCCTCCTTGATCACGGAATGTCCAAACAAATTGCGCGCGGTGACGATCGACACCAGGCGTTTGCCTTTGTCGAGCCGGCAGATCGAGGTGATTTCGGCGAGATTCCCTTCGCGGGCAAGCAGTGCGGGAAGTGCGTCCACTTCGCTCTTGGAAACGCGAAGCACTTCGCTCACCGCATCCACCACCACGCCTACGGAGACGCCATTCAACGTCAACACAACGATGCGGCTTTTTTCGTCCAGATCGCGATGCTCCAAGGCAAACATGCTGCGCAGGTTGACCAGTGGCAACAGGCGGCTGCGCAGGGTCATCACACCCATCACATGGGAATCCGAGTGCGGCACATGCACCACATCCTCCGGAACCTGCACGATTTCCTGCACCTCTTCAATGGCGATGGCATATTCCTGGCCATCGACATCGAAGCTCACCAGTTGCAGTTCGTCGCTGTTGTCTTCCTCCTCAATTTCAACCTTGGCCTGTACGGCGCTTGCCCCGCTGGCATTTTTGGAGAGAGACGCGATCATCGTGAACTCTTTCTCGATGAGTTTGAGAAAGTCCAGCACCATGATCATGGCGTGGCCGCCCACGTCCTTCAGCAGGCAGGAAAGCACCTCGGTATTGACCGTGGTGCGAATCGAGCCCACGTCTTCGATGTGGCTGGCATCGACGCCCACCACGCTCGAAACACGATCGACGACAAATCCCAGCGGCTGCCCCACGTCCACCACCAGGGCGCGCGTAGAGTCGTCGTGAGCCAGTTCGGGAAAGCCAAAAAGCCGGCGGAGCGAGATGATCGGCAATACCTTGCCGCGCAGATTCGCCAGCCCCTCCAAGGCCGCGGGAGCAAGAGGAACGCGCACCACATCGGGAACGCGGATGATCTCTTTCACCGGCGTCATATCCGCGGCGAATACCTCCTCGCCGGCGATGAAGACGACAAACTGCTGTGTGCCTTGCTGTGTAGTGGAGGTACGTTCCTCGCTCTCGTTCCGATCGAGGGCCACCTCCTCCGGTTGTGTGTTGGAGGCGCGTTCTTCGAGGGTGCTCTCCTCAATGCGCTCCGCATCTCTCTTCTGTCTCGAGTTTTGCTTCGTCATTGCGGCGCCCCCTACCCTGCGGCCTGAAGTTCATCCGCCAAGGATGCAATCTCCTCGATAGCGGCAGACAGATCCTCGGCTCCTTTGGCCTGCTGCTGCGCAGCGCCGGATGCCTCGGTGGCTGCTCTGTCGGCTTCCGTCGCGGCGGCGGAGATCTGCTCGATCCCCTTCTTCACCTGGCCGATAGCGCCGGCGATTTCGTCCGAAGCGGCTAGAATCTCCGCCGTGCCCTTTTCCACCACTAAAATGTCCGTCTCGATGATCACCAGGTCGATATTGGTTTTCTTGGCCTTGTCTACCTCGGAGAGCGCCGCCGCCACAATCTCGCTCAGGTCGCGGCCCACGATGCCGATCTGATCCTGCACCGCCTTCACCAGGTCCTTGATCCGGTCGGCATTCTCGCTCGAATCGTGGGCCAGATTACGGATATCGGTGGCCACCACCACGAAGCCCTTGCCGAACTCTCCGGCTCTGGCGGCTTCAATGGCTCCATTCACGGCGAGCATGTTGGTCTGAATGGATACGGTGCTGATCGCCTCGACGATTTTGTCGATGCGCCGTGAAACTAACTCGAGGGCGTTCATCTGCTTGATGCTGGCGCGGGAGGCCTCCGCCGAACTGGAAAGGCCGGTCACCAGCCCATTGATGCCAATCTTGTTCTCGTCCAGCAATTTCTTGATTGCCACTACCTTCTCTGCGCTTGCGCCGGCGCGTTTCTGGGCCACTTCCAGCCCTTTTTCGATCTGGTTGGTGGCTGCGGAAGACTCCTCGGCGGCCGCCGACTGCACCTCGGCGCTCTTCTTGATCAGGTTGAGAGCGGTCATGATCTGCGCGCTGGAGCGATTGATCTCCTGCACGGCCGAAGAAAGCTCCTCAGCGGAAGAGGCTACCTGTTCCGCGCTCTTGGCCACATCGGTCGAGTTCTTCAAATCCTCCGCCAGCTCCGACAGAGCCTGAGCCGCCTGCTCGCATTCGTTCAGCGCCTGGGTCTGCTCAGCCACGGTCTTGGCGGATTCCTGGGCCGCGGAGGATTGCTCCTCGGCCGCGGTCGCGATGCTCTGCGATCCTTTCAACGCCTGTTGGGCAGCGAGGTTGGCTTGTCCGGCATTCACGCCGATTTCCGTGATTCCCCGGACGATCTCAATCACTGCCAAGCGGATCTCATCCATCTGGGTGGTGACGGTTTTGCCTTTTTCCACTTCTTCTTCGATGGTCTTGGCCGAGGAGTTGATGCCGTCGGCGATGGTTTTCACATCCACCTGAATCTGCCCCACCAGTTCCTGAATCTGCTTGGCGCTCTTCTCCGAGGTCTCGGCCAGCGTCCGCACTTCGTCGGCAACCACCGCGAAACCCTTGCCATGCTTGCCGGCGCGCGCGGCTTCGATGGCCGCATTCAAAGCCAGCAGGTTGGTCTGGTCGGCGATGCGCGCTACCGCTTTCACAATTTCGCCGATATTGGCCGCCTGCTTTTCCAATTCGACCACCATGTGTACGGAGGCGACCTGGCGCTGCCCGGCCACCGCGACATTGGTAATCAAGCTGGCTACGTCGGTGCCGCTTTGAGCGATCAGCGTCTGGATTGCCTCTCCCTTGACGCGGCTTAACTCAGCGTTCTGCCCCACCCGTGTGATGGCGCCACCCGCGAGCTGAAATGCTTCCAAAGATTCCTGCGCCGCGCTCGATGCCTCTTCGGCCCCGGTGGCGATCTGGTCGCTGGCGCGCTTGAGTTCCTCGGCGGCCGAAGAGGCCTCGCCGATGCCGGAGGCCAACTGTCCGGTGGCTGCCGCGATGCGTTCGGCCGCCTGTTGTTGCTTGGCGAGCGTTCTCGCCTTTTTGCGCTGAGCCTCCGCTTCGCGGGTGGCTACAGCCGACGTTTTTCCGTCCATTGCAACTGTAATTGCCTGGACGGTCGCTTTCTTGACGAGTGCCATGGCCTGGTCCTTTCGTACCCCCCCTTTTCCAAAACTGGATTCCGCGATTCTTGTTTGCCGGAATTCACGAGCGGAGAGGATTTGTGCGAGAGCGGGCGCATTTCGGATGCGCACGGTGGGCTTATGGAAAACTATCGCGATAGCGATAAGGCAATCGACTGTTCATTGCGAGAGCGATACGGTCTGTATCCGGGATCGCGCGAGGCTCTTGCCCAGACGCCAAAGAGGTTTTGCAAGGATGGAAGAGGACGAGTCTGGTGGCAGTCAGTCCATCATCGACGTTGCGCTGCTGTTGCGTTCGGAACGGTTGGCTCCTCAACCCGACGCCGGGATGCTGGTTTCTCTGCGCCACGATTCCATCATCGGTTCTGTAAACAGAAATGCTCCTTGAGAATGCCGGTTACGCGGAATCGAAATTCAAGATTGGGCGTGGCTGGAGCACTCTTCCCCATTCGGGAAACCAGAGAAGCGAAGGAGTTACTTTATTTCGGGCAGAGCGCTATCGGAATGTAAGAGTCAGGGGTAGGCAAGCGCGAATGGCCTTGAGTTCACGCGTTGAAGCGGAGGCTCAAGCGCGGCTTGCAGTCTCAATTACATCGATCTTTCTTATGTTGTCTTCTAATCGTCAGCCGATACATTCCTTGCAGCGAACGTAGCGCAAAGAGGGAATCCTTCATGGCATTGTTTACCTGGAGCAAGAAATATTCTGTTGGAGTGAAGGCAATGGACGAGCAGCACACTCAACTCATCGGGCTTATGAATGAGTTTCACGCCGCGATGATGAAAGGCAACCCGGAGAGTATTGCCGCCCCGATTCTGCGCAAGCTGGCCGATTACGTTCGCGAGCATTTTTCCGCGGAAGAAGCATTGATGAAGGAGCACAAGTACCCCGGACTGGCTGAGCAACAGCTGATACACCAGGAATTGATCAGGAAGGTCGGTGACTTAGTGACTCGCTACGAAAAGGGCGACCAGACCGTGTTTATTTCTCTGCTCAAGGGCATGCACAATGGCATCACCAACCACGTTTTGATCGAAGACATGAAGTATGCTCCCTGGATGAAGGAGCATGGCGTCCGCTAGCAACTTCCGCCCACACAGGCGGCTTCGACACCATCCGCCGAAGACTGCGTGCTTGGGTGATCGAAAACCCGACACCGACCTGATCTCTGACCCCTGATTCCTATTCCACGGGCACCAGCGTCAGCCGCGCCGTGAGCACCACCAGCGCGGCCCACAGCGTATCGGCGGCCAGCAAGTGCGCCACCTGCACCCAGAGCGGGGCCAGCAGCACCACATCGAGCACGCCCAGCGTGTAGACCACAGCCAGCAGGAACAGCACCAGCGCGGAGAGGCGGCGATTGTCCCAGTGGCTTGATCGCTGCGCGGCGCGCACCAGCAGCCAAATCAGGAGAATGCTGGCCAGGAAGGCCACCGTGGGATGCGTCCAGCGCCAGCGCACCAGCCAGCCGCTCGATGCGGAAAAGTCCTGCGCCAGCGCGAGGCCCAGGGACGAAGCTGGGAAGAGCGTGTCGCCCAGCGCGGCCAGCGAGCCGGTGACGCCCACAATCATGACCACCACCACAGTGGCGACCGCGCCAAAGGGCGCAGCCAGGCGAACGCGGCCGCGCAGATAGCCCCTCTCGCGGCCGAGCAGATGCGCGGTAAGGGTGAGCGCGGCCAGCAGCAGCAGCGTATTGGTCAAGTGCAGGGCGAGGTAAGCTGGCCGCAGCGGCGACAGGCTCTGCGCCGTGAGGCCCAGCTTAACCAGCAGCGCTCCCAGGGTCGCCTCAATCAGGATGAAGACAACCGAGGCCACGGCGGCCGCGCGAGCGAGATGGCCGCGCACCGTGCCCGCGAAAGTCCACGCGAGCATGCCTACGACAGCAATGGCCGAAAGCCCGCTGGTGATGCGGTGCGTGAACTCGATCATGGTATCGATGCGCGCCGAGTGCTGCATCACGGTGCCGTTGCACAGCGGCCAGTGGTTGCCGCATCCTGATCCGGACCCGGTGGCGCGCACCAGCGTCCCCCACAGGATGACGGCTATGGAGTAAACGAGTACGCCCCACGCGAAGCGGCGCAAGGCGGGCGATGGCAAGCATTTAGCTTCTATGGAAACGGCAGCAGTAGGCATAAAGGAAGACTCCGAATGGGACACACCAGTGTAGAACAAGCAGCAGGCGAGTTGAACGGGAAACCGCATACGGCGTACAATTTGTCTTACCTGGAGGTAAGACGTTATGGGGCAAATGGCGACGGTAAGCTCAAAGGGGCAGATTGTGATTCCGGTGGAACTTCGAAGAAAGTACAAGATAAAGGGTGGAACAAGGTTGTCGGTGAACGACCGGGACGGGAGCATTTTATTGACCCCCAACCCCTATGACGCACTTCTTGCTCTTCGAGGATGCTTGAGCCATGTGGAGGAGGACGTTGAGGCATGGTGGATAGAAGAGAAGCGCAAAGAGCGCGAACGCGAGGATGCTAAGACTGAGGAAATTCAGTGAAGGAATATGTGCTGGACGCGAATGCGCTCGTGCGCCTATTTCGCAATGCACCGGGAGCCGATGCTGTTGACGATCTGGTAAGGCAAGCCAAGTCAGGGCGCGCGCACTTGAGCATGTCTGTGGTCAATCTTACCGAAGTGCTCTATGTGCTTGCTCGTTATTTTGGTCAGGAAAAAGCACTTATATGCGTCGATAAAGCGCGCCGGGTCGCTGATTCCAACTCCGTGGACGAACAAATCGCGATCAATGCCGGGATTCTGCACATTCGTTACAAACTTGGCTTGGCAGATTGTTTTGCCGCAGAGTTGGCGACACGCACCGGAGCCACTCTCGTGACCGCCGACCCCGAGTTCGCCAAGCTCGGTAAACAATTGAAGGTCCTGGCCCTGCCGCGGCATATCGCATAGTTGCGCAACAGGGCGGTACCTATCGCGGGAAAATAACTGCAAGTTACTCCGCCAGCAGCCGCACCACATGATTCACAATAATCAGATCTTCCGCCGGCGGAATCACGCGCACGGCGACTGGCGAGCTCTCGGCGGAGATGACGGCCTCGCCGCGGACATTGTTGCGAACCGGGTCGAGGACGATGCCTAGCGCGCCCAGGCCGGCGCAAATTTCAGACCGTGAGGCAATGTCGTTTTCGCCGATGCCGCCGGTAAAGACCAGCATGTCCAGCCCGTTCAGCTCAGCCACATAACTGCCAATCCAGCGGGCAACGGTCCATGTGAATTTGTCGACGGCCAGCCGCGCCTTGGCGTTGCCTTCCTTGATGGCGTCGCGCAGGTCACGCATGTCGTTGGAGAGGCCGCTCACGCCGAGCAGCCCCGCCTTCTTGCTGGCGACCGTTTCCAACTGGTCAGCAGCCTCCGAGGCACTCTTGGCCGTCTCGGCAATCTTGCGCAGAATAAACAAGAGCACTCCAGGATCGATGTCGCCGGTGCGGGTGCCGCTGATGATGCCGCCTGTGGGCGTGAGGCCCATTGAGGTCGAAAGGCACTTGCCATCCCGGATCGCGGAGATGGAGGCGCCGTTGCCCAGATGAGCGACGATGAGCTTCTGGGGCACGTTGGGCTGCAATTGGTAGACGATCGACTCGTACGAAATTCCATGCGCGCCGTAGCGGCGCACGCCCATTGCCGAATACTCCTCGGGGATGGGCATGTGGGTCACTACTTCGGGCATGGTGCGATGGAAGTAGGAGTCCAGGCAGACGAAGTTCGGAACGCCGGGGAAGAGCCGCAGCGACTCGCGCATGATGTAGCAAGCGATGGGCGTGTGCAGCGGCGCAAAGGCCGTGTAACGCTCCATCTCGTCCACCAGCTCGGGCGTAATGAGCTGGTTCTCTTGCACCGTGGGTCCGCCGCAAACCATGCGATGGCCGATGGCCACGGGCGCGGGGAAGTCGCCGGAGTGAAGCGCGTCGGCTACCAGCTTGAAGGCCACGGCGCGCGTGGGCAGAGACGGGGTTTGATCCACCAGCTTGTTGCCGCCGGCATCCTTGATCCAGAACTTGCCGAGATCGGTGCCGATGCCGTCGACTGCGCCCTCGTGCAGCTTGCGGCGTTCGCCGTCGCCGGCTTCGTAGACTGAAAACTTGATGGAAGAAGAACCGCTGTTCAAAACCAGTACGGGCAAAGACGCCATGAATGAATTCCTCGGAGTTATGGCTGAACGAGTAGAACAAGTCAGCGGAGTTAGTGGGTATCCCATCCTAACCGCAAAAACAAGAACGCGGCGAGGGTGGGGCACCCACGTAAGTTAGTTCTTAGGCCAGCGCCAGTTTCTTATCTCGGGCAGGTCGTCGCCGTTTTCGGCCACATAGAGTTTGTGCCGCTGGATAGCTTCGGAGTACCACTGCTCGGCCGCGTCGGCCTGCGATTTCAGCCGCGGCACGCGCTTGATTGCGTCCAGCGTAAGCTGGTAGCGGTCGATGTTATTGAGCACGCACATGTCGAAGGGCGTGGTGGTGGTGCCCTCTTCCTTGTAGCCGCGCACGTGGATGTTGTCGTGGTTGTGCCGGCGGTACGTGAGCCGGTGAATCAGCCATGGATAACCGTGGAAGGCGAAGACCACCGGAATGCCGACTGGGAAGAGCTGATCGAACTCCTCGTCCGGCAACCCATGGGGGTGTTCGGAGGTTGGCTGCAACGCCATCAGGTCCACCACGTTGACCAGGCGGATGCGCAGATCGGGAACCCGCTCGCGCAGCAGGCAAACGGCTGCGAGTGTCTCCAGCGTCGGTACGTCGCCGCAACAGGCCATCACCACGTCGGGACCGCCCTCGTCGTTTGAGGCCCATTGCCACACGCCAAGCCCGGTTGTGCAGTGGGCAATGGCTTCGTCGATCGTGAGCCATTGTGGCGCGGGCTGCTTGCCGGCCACAATCAGATTGATGTAGTTGCGGCTGCGCAGGCAGTGGTCGCCTACCGAGAGTAGCGTGTTGGCGTCCGGCGGCAGATAGATGCGCACGACGTCGGCCTTTTTGTTCATCAGGTGGTCGATGAAGCCGGGGTCCTGGTGGCTGAAGCCGTTGTGGTCTTGCCGCCACACCAGCGAGCTGAGTAGGTAGTTGAGGCTGGCGATGGGCTTGCGCCAGGGAATCCCGCGTGTCACTTTCAGCCATTTGGCATGCTGGTTCGCCATCGAATCGATGATGTGAATGAATGCCTCATAGCAGGAAAAGAAACCGTGGCGGCCGGTGAGCAGATAGCCCTCAAGCCAGCCCTGGCACATGTGCTCGCTGAGGATCTCCATCACGCGGCCGGTCTCTGACAGATTTTCGTCCACCGGCAGGGTCTCAGCCATCCAAGCCTTACCGGTTCCGGTAATGACGTCCTGGAGTCGGTTTGAGGCTGTTTCATCGGGGCCAAAGACGCGGAAGTTCTTCTGGTCCGCATTGGCCTGCATCACAGCGTGGAGCAGGCGTCCGAGAATGCGCGTGGATTCAACGTCCACCTGGCCACGACCTTCGATTTTCACCGCGAAGTCACGGAAGTTGGGCACCTTGAGCGGCTTCAAAAGCAGGCCGCCGTTGGCGTGTGGATTCATGCCCATGCGCAGCCGGCCCTTGGGAGCGATCTCCGCCAGATCCTCGCGGAAGTGGCCTTTCTCGTCGAAGAGCTCCTCGGGCTTGTAGCTGCGCATCCACTCGTCCAACATGCGCAGATGGTCCGGCTTCTCGAAGATCTCGGAGAGCGGCACCTGATGGGCGCGCCAGGTGCCTTCCACCGGCTTGCCGTCCACGAACTTGGGTCCGGTCCAGCCCTTGGGTGTGCGCATAATCAGCATGGGCCAGGCTGGACGGGCCGTCGAGCCGTCTACGCGAGCTGCTTTCTGGATGGCGGCAATGCGATCCAGCATGGTGTCAAAGACCGCCGCGGCCTGCTGGTGCAGTACCGCCGGGTCGTCGCCCTCCAGAGTGAACGGCTCATAGCCGTAGCCGCGCATCAGGTTCTCAAGTTCGGCATGGGGAATGCGCGCCAGGATGGTGGGGTTGGCGATTTTGTAGCCGTTCAGGTGGAGGATGGGCAGAACCGCGCCGTCGGTCAGCGGGTTGAGGAACTTGTTTCCATGCCAGCTTGTGGCCAGCGGACCGGTTTCCGCCTCGCCGTCGCCCACCACGCAGGCCACAATCAGGTCGGGATTGTCGAAGGCCGCGCCGTAGGCATGGACAAGCGAGTAGCCCAGTTCCCCGCCCTCGTGGATCGAGCCCGGAGTCTCCGGAGCTACGTGACTGGGAATGCCGTAGGGCCAACTGAATTGGCGGAAGAGGCGCTTTATGCCGTCTTTGTTGCGCTCGATGTGGGGATAAATCTCGGAGTAGGAGCCCTCAAGATAGGTGTTTGCCACCAGCCCCGGCCCGCCGTGACCAGGGCCGATGATGTAGAGCATATTCAGGTCGCGCTCGCGGATCAGGCGGTTCCAATGCACGTAGAGAAAGTTAAGCCCCGGCGTGGTACCCCAGTGGCCCAGCAGGCGCGGCTTTACGTCGTCCAGGGTCAGTGGGCGCTCCAGCAAGGGGTTGTCTTTCAGGTAGATCTGGCCAACGGAAAGATAGTTGGCGGCGCGCCAATAGGCGTCCATCTTCGCCAGCAATTCCGGGCTGAGGGGGGCTTTACTTGCTGATTCAATCCCGATGTCCTCGATCATGTCACACCTTTCCACGGTTGAATTCCGTGACTGGAAGACTAGCATCCTCAGGTTAAAGGAAAGCGTATCAGTGGCAGCTTGCGCAGATGGGTGATTGATGTCACAGCCGGCTGAGACGGCAGTCCATTCTGTGGGACTGGGCTAGCTTTCCTTGACCGTAGCGGGAATCCCTGTTCGGCGAAGCTTCGAGGCGATCTAAAAATAGCGCTTGAACTTCAGAATTTGCGACTCGAAGCCGTACCAAAGCGCGGTTGCCGCCGCTGTGGAAGCCACCAGGCGAAGAGCCACGACGGCGAGACTGCCGGCGACGCCGTAGCGGTCCATGCGCAGATCGAACCAGCCAAAGTAGATGAAGACCGCAATGTGAATCATGTAGAGCCCGTAGCTGATGCGGCCGTAGAATGCCAGTGGCCCTCGGCGCAGCAGCGCGTTCAGGGGATTGCGTGCGCCGGACGAGGTGATCGAAGCCAGCACCGCGCCGGCGAAACCGACCGCAAGAGCGGAATCGAGGAATCTGGTGCCGCCAGCCACTGTTGCCGCCGCCGCGATGCCCAGCAAGCATGCGCCCAGGCCAATCCAGAGCCAAGCGCGGCGGCTGAGCGGGAGCGCATAGAGTCCCAGCGCCAGCAAGCTGCCCATGGCAATGCCGTCCAGGTGAATCAACGTGTGCGTGGGCGTGAGCCAGGGGTGATGGTCAAAGAGAGGCGAACCGGCAAATGCGGCCATCAGGATCGCGGCCAGCATCCAGGGGTACCGCAGAAAGCGCACCAGCGGCGCCCAAAGAAAGTAATACTGTTCCTCGATGGCCAGCGACCAGGTCTGCCCAATGGCCGGGGGCATGGTGATATGGAAGAGATTCTGCACAAAGAAGATGTAGGCCAGCCAGGGAGCTGTCCAGATTGCTTGCAGCACTGGAAGGCCGACGAACCAATCGGCATTCAAGTAAACCAAGATGAGCAGGAGCACATAAACCGGCCAGATGCGCAGCGCCCTGCGCCCGTAGAAGTTGCGGAAATAATGAGGCTTGTCGCGCGCATCGAGGAGGATGGACGTAATCAGAAATCCGGAGAGGACAAAGAAGAGATTGACCCCCGCCCATCCCCACAGCGATGCGGCATGGAGCCAAGTGCCCTCAAGACGAGGATGGCAGTGGTAAACCACTACCGCCAAGACCGCGAGGCCGCGCAGCCCCTGTAGTTCGGGGATATAGGACGGCAACCAGATTGGGCGTTGGATGGGCAAGTTAGCGGGTCAGCGGGTTAGCAAGTTAACGAAGTGCGTGGATGCCCCACCCACGCCGCGGATTTGTATTTGCGGCTAGGGTGGGAAATCACTATTCATCCGGCGGCCAGTTGCTTGGCGCGCTCGGTAGCCCGCATGACGGCTTTAATGAGGGTGACGCGCAGGCCGCCTTCCTCCAGTTCCAGAATGCCGTCGATGGTGCAGCCGGCGGGGGTGGTTACAGCGTCTTTGAGCATGGCCGGATGATAGCCGGTTTCGAGCACCATTTTGGCTGCGCCGAAGGCAGTTTGTGCGGCCAACTGCGTCGCTACGTCACGGGGCAGGCCCACCTTTACGCCGGCCTCGGCCAGCGCCTCGATGATGATGTAGATGTAGGCCGGACCGGAGCCCGAGAGGCCGGTTACGGCGTTCATGTGCTTTTCGTCTACCGTCACCGTGCGGCCCACGGTCTCAAAGATACGCACGGCCAGTTCCATCTGAGCGGGGGAAACGAAGCGGCCTTTGCACAACGCGGCAGCGCCCGCGCCCAGCGCCGCGGGCGTGTTGGGCATGGCGCGGACGACCGCGATCTCCAGCCCGGCCGCATCCTCGATGGCGCGGGTGGTGACCGAGGCTGCGAAGGATATGAGCGTCTTGTCTTTGGTCAGCGCGGGGCGAATCTCCTCAACCAGAGCCGGCACCTGGAAGGGCTTCACCCCTAGCAGAATCAGATCGGCCTGCCTGGCCGCCTCCAGGTTGTTGGTGCTCACGTCTACGCCCCACTGCGTACTGAGCGCAAGCGCGCGTTCGGCGTGCCCCACGGTGGCGTGAATCAGGTCGGGATTGAAAAGGTTCTGCTTCAGGAAGGCTTGCAGCAGAATGCCGCCCATCTTGCCTGCGCCCAGAACGGCAACGCGGACCTTGGGCAACTGCGCGGGTACTTCGGTGGCCTCAACGGCTATCTCCGCCATGTTTTTCCTTGTCTTGAATGAGAGTCATGCAAACACTACAAGAATACGCGCATCCGCGAGTATGCGGCGATCTGCCCACCGCACACGACGCCTCCCGCGATTGGTCGAATTGCCTTACTGCATCACAAGCCCTTCGCCCGCCAGCGCGCCTTTCAGCGCTTCATCCAGCAGCTTGGCCCGATCCGCAACCGGCCAGGCGTTGTTCCACACGATATAGCCGCCGTAGATTGTCAGGGTCTTTTGAGCTGTGGCCACGGCGCTGAACGATGTGGTCGCCCAGGCACGGTACTCCATCTCGAATAGCCCGTCGTTCTCGGTATTCGACAGCGGGCTGCGCACACTGGCAATCAAAGTTCCTTGATGGACGATGGCCTTGGACATCGAGTCCCCCAGCAACCGATCCGAATTGAACGAACAATTATAGAGCACGCCGTCGGGGGAATCCTGCGAGCCCTTAGAGCCTTCCAACTTGGGTACTTCGTTTGCAGTTTTAGTTATGACGATCACGCCGTTCTTTTCGCCGGGCTTGCCGAATGCCGCGGCGGCGCGCTCAATCTGATCTCCTGCCGCATTGCCTGCGCCAAAAGCCTTGGCTCCCTGGTGCGCGGCCGCAACAGGGTCTCCGCTTGCCGTAAGGTCTAACACGTCGTTCTTGGTGGCGGCAGCGGCCTTTGAGTAGTCGATCTCCTGGGGCGTCACATCGGCCACCGATTGCAGCACCAGCCGCGCAGTGTAGGCGCTCAGATTTCCAAAACCGCTCCAGCTCACGATTTTGCCCGCGCTGTCGCGCTGCACGCCGGCCTTTGCAACGCCGTCCAGCCGGCCAACCAGAGTTGCGCTGACCTTGTACCTGGTGCATCCCAGGCACATCGAATTGTCTTTGAAGGGCGCAGCCAGCAGAGAATCGAACTGCTTGAAGTCCTTGCTCTTGTCCAGTTGCACGGGCGTCCGCTGGGCGGCATCGACGGTTCCGGCAAAGTTCCGCGCCGGCTGGAGTTCCACGACGGAGGTCGCGCCCGCCTTGCCTTTGGTCCCCTCGGGATACGCAAGCCAGATACTGTTCACGTGCTGGCCGCAACTGTTGTCTTCGATCGCGAACCGGTCGAAACTGGCCGCGACCGTGCCCTTAATGCGAACGATCTTTCCGTTGAAGGATGCCGGGTTTTGAAGTATGTCGCATACGGTAGCATCGACCGCCTGCGCATGCAGGCCGCAGGAAAATGAAAAGACACAAACTATAGCAAGAAGCCGCTTCATGCCCATCTCTCTCTCGTCCCTTGAATTGCCTGCGCATGCAACCGAACTCAGGCGGTACATCGCGAGGTTTTCAAAGGGAACTGTCAAGGCTATCACGTCAGGCGGGCGCAAAAAAAATCGAGGGCGCGGTGGTTTCCGCGCCCTCAAGGCAATTCAAGAGAGGCAGCCCCTAGAAGCGCACGGACAAGGTGCCCACGACTGTGCGAGGCGATCCCACCTGGAGTGTGTTGTTGTTGACCGACAGGGGATCGCTGCCGCTGAAGCCGTTGGTGCCGATGGACGCGTAATACTGTTCGTTCATCAGGTTGTAGACGTTGAACTGAGCTTTCAGTTCCTTGAATGCGCCCATTTCCTCGCGCTTGTAGCCTGCGCCGATTTCCACCAGGAAGCGCCCGTCGACGCTGCCATCGTTGGTGTAGGTGAAATAGCGCGTGGACAGGTAGTCCGCGCCGAGGTTGGCAAAGGCTCCGGACTTGTGCCAGTCGAGGGATGTCTTGTAAAGCCCTTCAGGCGTATCCACCATGATTTTTCCCTTGATGGACAAGCAGTTTCCCGACGCATCGTTGTAGAGGCAGGTTCCATCGGCCTTGGTGACATTTGAGTCGAACGTTGACTTGTTCCAGGTAGCGCCGTTGTACAGCGAGACCTGGGATCCAATCCGCAGAGTCACAGCGCCGTCGATGCCATTCGTCGTTACGCCGCCCACATTGTTGAGCAGCGAAGGATTGCCTTGAATTCCCTTGCCATTCGCGAATGCCAAAAGGCGGTTGCTGAAGTTCACATGGAAGTAGCTGGCCTGTACCGACGCCACTCTCAAGGAGGATCGGAAGCCAGCCTCTTCGGTCCAGGAGGTTTCGGGCTTGAGCGTCGTATTCAATGTATTGAAAGCCACCTGCGTAGTGCCCCAGGGCGAGTTGCCGAATCCGTAGCCTCCAGGCTGGTAAGAACGGACGTTGTAAGCCGCATCGCCAAAGACTTCGTTGTTCTTATCGAGTTTTACGTTGACGCCGAACTGGGGCAGGAAAGGCTTGCCTGACGTGAGCTTTCCCTGTGCGTACTGGCCCGGAACAAATACCGGGCTGGACTGGAATGTTTTGGAAAGTTCGCCGTCGGTGGTGGTCTCCTCGGTCTTGAAACCGGCCGCGAAAGCGACCTTCTCGTTGAGCTTGAACACATCCTGCAGATGGATGTCGTAGACGATGGAGTTGAAAACGTACTCCCACTGTGTATAGAAGGGATTCGAGGGGAAGTCGTAGAGCGAGTGAAGCGGGCTGGTTGCGCTGGTGGCGTAGAAGCGCCGCGCCAGATTCCATTTCTCTCCTTCAAGCCACAATCCGCCCTCGATCTTGTTGCGGCCGTCCTCATAGGCCAGCGAGGTGAGGAAGCCGGCGCGGTTGATGCCGTATTCCGAAGTGCGCAACGAGATGGGGGAGAGAATGGTCGCAGTGCTGGGAGCATAGACGTTCTGATAAGTGGGCAGGTAGGGTGTGAACCACAGGCCCCGCCCATCGTTGTGATGTCCGTAGCCAGTCAGTTTGAAGGTCAGGCGCGAAGTGAGCGCCTGCTTGTAGCTGACGCCGCCGATGGTGTCTTTGCGCAGGCCAGAACCGCCGTAGTAACCGGCGTCGCAGGGGTCGTCGGTGGCCAGGTTCAGGCTGTTGACAGGCGCTGGATAGGGGCCTGCGCCGTCGCAGGCCCAGGCGGCCTGAACTGATTGAGCCCAGTTTCCGAAGTTGTCCCAGTTGTAGCCCAGCTTCTGGACCCAGACCTTGTTGTCGTCCTGGTAATCTACCTCGCGGCGGTCCGACACGTCGGCAAATGCCGAGAGCACACCGCCGCTGCCGATATAGTGGACAACCTTGCCGTTGAGCTGCCAGTAGTTCTGGCCAATGTCGCCGTGGCCTCTCCATTTATCGGATAGCTGATAGGCGCCAGTGAGATAGAACTTGGTGTGGTTGGGCAGCAGACCGCTCTCGAAGCGGGCGAAGGTGCGATAGGCATTGAAACTGCCGAAGGCCTGGTTCACCGAAACGCCGCGCTGGTCGGAAGGGTCGGCGGAGTAGAACTGAAGGGTTCCTCCCAGGTTGCTGGTGGAGGCAGTCTCAAGCGCGCCGGTGCCCTGCGAAAGCACGATGCGGCCTACGTTTTCGTCGGTGATGGCGCGGCTGATGTGCAGTCCATTCCAGTTGCCATAGGACATATCGCCCAGCGGGATGTCGTCCAGCGTAAAACCAAGCTGATTCTGATTGAAGCCGCGGACCGAGATGCGCACGGCCCATTCATAGGAGCCGTAGGGGTCGGCGGCCTGGAAGTTCACGCTGGGAAGCTGCGCGATGCTCTTGATGGGGCTGGTGCCCGGCGCTTCTTCAAGCAGTGTGGGCGATTGCAGTTCCTGTTCGTCGCGAAACTCGCCGGTTGCGGTCACCACAACGGTCACCGTGTTGCTGAGCTTGGGCTGCTGTTCCGTCGTGTTTGCAGCGGGGGCCGTCGTGCTTGCCGCGGGTGCTTGTACGGCTGGGTCTTGCGCAGCGGCAACAGCCGCGCCGAACAGGGCGAGCAATACAAACCTTGCAGAAAAATGGCCTCGAATCATCGGTGTCCCTTTCTTGGAGAGCGCAACCGTGGAGTGCGAACGGTATGCGTGTGGAGGGATGCGCAAAGCCTTCCGCAGCCCGCGCTCCCTGGTCCCGCCCGGCACGCGTCCTTGGAGCGCCGGGCACAAGATACACTGAGGCAATCCAGTGGGATTGCCCAACTGGCTCAAGAGATTGTGACTTAGGATGGATTCTGAGGGAGAATCGCGAAGGGAATGTTAGATAGGCATGAAAGATCGGTTAAAGCAGGCCCCCAGTTTTTAAAATCCCGCAGGGTGATACTTATCTAGTGGTGCCCGCCGGGAATAGGGTCATTCGCGGATTCCTCAATATTGGCATTCAATCGCCAGAGTCCGTCCCTCAGGGGCTAAAGCCAAGCTCGATTTATGCCATTTACGGCACGACTGAAGTCGTGCCCTTTCAAAACATAAATGACCATCTGTGTGACGGACACCACTAGATAGGGCGAGGCGGCCTGAGGCACTCAGCAGGCTGCCTGCAACTGCACATCTACTTTGGGGCCTGCTGGCTGGCGACCCACCCATCGATACGGCCGCTCAGCAGGTCCAGCGGCAATGCGCCGGAGTCGAGAACCTGGTCGTGGAAGGCGCGCAGGTCGAACTTGTCGCCGAGCGCTGCTTTAGCCCGGTCGCGCAGTTCCAATATCTTGAGCTGACCGATCTTGTAGGCCAGGGCTTGGCCGGGCCACGCGATATAGCGGTCCACCTCGGCCTGGATGCTGGGTTCATCGATATTGGAGTGGTCGTGGAAGTATTGGACCATCTGCTCGCGCGTCCAGTGCTGCGAGTGGACGCCGGTATCGACAACCAGCCGGATGGCGCGCCAGATGTCGGCCTCCAGCCGGCCGTAATCCGAGTAAGGATCCTGGTAGAAACCTACGTCCTTGCCCAGCCGCTCGGAGTAAAGGCCCCAGCCCTCGGTATAGGCTGTGTAGCCGCCGAACTTGCGGAAGGTCGGCACGTCGTCGAGTTCCTGAGCGATTGAGATTTGCAAATGGTGGCCGGGAAGACCCTCGTGGTAAGCGATGACCTCAGCTGTATAGAGATTCCGGTCAGTGGCGTTATAGGTATCAATTCGCAGACGGCCCGGACGGCTGCCGTCGGGTGTGCCGGCCTCATAATAGGCGGGCGCGGAGGTCTTTTCAAGGTAATCGGGCACTGGCGCTACCTCGAATGGCGCCTTGGGAAGGCGGCCGAAGAGCTGCGGCAGCTTGGCCTGCATCGGCGTCAGATAGCCGCGATAGGCCGCCAGCAGCGCCTCGCGCGAGGCCGGGTGCAGCTTGGGATTGGTCTTGAGGCTGGCGCGAAAGCTTGCGAGGTCCGCAAAGCCGAGTTTTTGCGCAATGACCAGCATCTCGGCTTCGTCGCGCTTCACCTCGTCCAGGCCAATCTGGTGAATTTGCTCCGCGGTCAGATCGGTGGTGGTGGTGCGGCGGATCAGGAATTTGTAATACTTCGGCCCATCGGGCAGCGAAGAGATGCCAGGCTTTTCGCGGCCCGCGGGGATGTAGCTCGCCTCAAGAAAACGCGCAAAGCGCAGGTAAGCCGGCAGAACTTCTTTGGCGATTGCGTCCAGCATTTCCGCCTTGATGCGCTCCTGCTCGGCGGGCTTGATGCTGGCGGGAAAGCTCTTGAGCGGCAACGCCAGAGGCGAGTCCTCGGGTTTTTGGCTGGCCAGGCTCTTCACCTGTTCGAGCGCCTTTTCCAGCAAATACTTCGGCGGCACGCGGCCGTCGTCCACGCCGATGGACATATTGGCGGCCACCTGATCGAAGGCCCTGGGGATTGCGTGCAGGCGCGCGATCCAGTCGTCGTAGTCCTTGACCGTGGTGAAGCTGAGCTGGGCCACCAGCTGCGGGTAAGTTGTATGAATGCCGCCCATCTGGTTCAGGGGCATCTCCCACTCTTTGAAATCCGCAGCTTCGGCATCCTCGGCAAAATGACGCAGCAGCAGTTCGCGGCTGACCTTCTCCTGGTCGGTCAGGCCTGCGGTGTCAATGGCCGCCAGCCGCAGCAGAAAGCTCTGCTCACGCGCCAGGCCTTCGTTGAAGGCCTTCACGGAGTAGTCGGATATCTGGTCGTTGTACCGCTTGTCGCCGATTGTCGAGGCAAACTCAGGAGAATGCTTGAGGTTGTCTTGCCAATAGTCCTCGAAGACCGCGTTGAGAGCCTTGCGGTTTGCCTCGACTTCGGATGCATGAACGGGAGCAGCCGATGCAGCCTGTGAAATGAGCACAGGGGCTTGGACAAACAGCAATAGTATGGATGCAGCCAGGGCGTGAAGACGAAATCTGCTCAACGGATAATATCCTTTTTGTGGGGTGAAGCATTGCAAATTCAAATCCCATCTTCGACGCCGTTCCCGAAACTGGGATCGCGTCGAAGATGGGGCTGCTACCTCTTGAGAATACTTCGTGGCTGCTGGGTTTATTGAGCGATGCCGTCCAGCTTAGCCTGAAACTCGATGATCTGCTTGACGGTCTCGTAGGGAGCATTGGCCGAAATCTGGCGTCCATTGATCATCAGTGTAGGCACTTGATTGAGATTCAGATCCTGGGCCAGCTTGACCGAGGCCTCCACCTGAGCGCCAACCGCCGGAGTCGCGGCGCAGGCTGCGACCTTTGCCGGGTCCAGACCCGCCTTGACTACAGCGCTGTTCAAGGTGAGCGTGGCGCCGTCCGCGGTAGCCAGTCCATCCTGCCCCTCAAAAACGGCTGAGGCATACTGGAAGAAGGCGTTGCTGCCGCCCTCCTTGGTCACGCAAACGCCATATTCCGACGCAGTCTTGGCCTGAGGATGAATGCTCTCCAACGGGTATGTTTGAAAGACAATGCGGGCCTTTGGAAAATCCACAACGAGCTTGTCCATGTTGGCCTGCGCTTCCTTGCAATGCGGGCATTGGAAGTCAGCAAACTCGACAATTTCCAGATCCTTCGACGCCGAGCCGCGATAGGGACCGTCGGCGCGCTGCTGCAACAGCGCGCGATAGTCCGCGTACGGGTGTTCGCCAAAAGGAATGATTTCATCGCCGCCGATGATGTGCTTGCCATCGGCTAGGGCAAAGAACTGGACAGCCGTTGGCTTCTGCTTGCCGGTCTTGTCTCCCACAAAAACGATGACTTTGCTGGTCCCTTCCACTTGAGTCTTGAGGATCGCCTGCACCTGCCAGATGCGGCTGTCGTCGAAGCCCCAGAGGGTCTGCAGGAAGGCATTGACGGTCTCTTTGGTGGGCGATACGGCGGTGAAGTTGGCCGGGTCTGGCTTTGGAAACACGGGCGCCGCGACGGCTGGCGCCGGTTCAGCCGGAGCAGATGCAGACGAATCCTGTGCGGGCGCGGCAGGCACCTGCTGCTGCGCGACGGCCTGCACAACGGGGAACGAAAACGCAACCAGCATGGCGACACTGGAAAGGCGGGTAGACAGACGAATCAAGCTATTTCTCCTTCAACTGCGGGATAACACCCGACTTCTAGCTTATACCTGAACTTTGACGGCAATGGGAAATCTGCGCCCCATGCCAAACGACTTGGACGTGACCTTCAGGACCGGCGCGGCCTGCTGGCGTTTGTACTCGGAACGTTCCACCAAGCGGACAACTTGTTGGACGAGCTCGATGGGAAATCCGAATGCCTGGGCAATCTGCTCGGGGGTCTCATAGCGCTCGACATAGGCTTCGAGAATCGGGTCGAGAACTTCGTAGGGCGGCAGCGAGTCGGTGTCCTTCTGGTCCGGGCGCAGTTCGGCGGAGGGCGGCTTTTCCAGGATCGCCTTCGGAATCACCTCGCCGTCGCGATTGAGCCAGTTGCACACGGCGTAGACGCGGGTCTTCACCAGATCGCCGATCACAGCGAGGGCGCCCACCATGTCGCCGTAGAGGGTGCAGTACCCTACCGCCATCTCCGATTTGTTGCCAGTCGTAAGCACCAGAGCGGAAAATTTGTTTGAAAGCGCCATCAGCAACCCGCCGCGTATCCGGGACTGAATATTCTCCTCGGTGGTGTCAGCCTTCAGCCCTGCAAAAAGCGGCTCCAGCGCGTGCGTGTACTCCTGGAATAGCCCGTTGATGCCGATCACCTCGAAGCGAATGCCGAGATTGGCGGCGAGCTGGCGGCTGTCGTCGATCGAGCCAGGCGAGGAGTAGGGGCTTGGCATCCCAATTCCCATCACATTCTCAGCGCCCAACGCTTCCTTGGCGATGGCCGCCACCAGCGCGGAGTCGATGCCGCCGCTCAAGCCGATCAGAACCTTGCTAAATCCGCACTTGCGAACGTAGTCTCGTGTGCCTAGAACCAGGGCGTGGTAGGCAGCGGCTGTATCGTCCTCCTCTGATGCAGGCGAGGCAGGCCAATTGCTCAGATCGTTAAGATCGACTACTAACAAGTCTTCCTCGAACGAGGCAGCCTGAGCGATCAATTCTCCGCGTGCGTTCAGGGCCATCGAGGAGCCGTCGAAGATCAGGCTGTCGTTGCCGCCGACCTGATTGCACAGTAGCACCGGCACGCGATCGCGCCGCGCAATGGCCGCCAGCATCTGGCGCCGCAGCGCGCGCTTCCCATGCCAGAAGGGCGACGAGGATAGATTGATGTGCACGGCAGGCTGCTGGCGCATCAGCTCTTCCAGCGGATCGTTTTTGTAGAGACGCCGAGGCCAGAAGTTCTTGTCGTTCCAGGCGTCCTCGCAAATGGTCACGGCCAGCCGGACACCGTCCAGTTCCACCACTTGCTGCGGCTTGGACGGCGCGAAGTAGCGCTGCTCGTCGAAAACGTCGTAAAACGGCAGAAGCCGCTTATGCTGTTCGAGCAGCAGGCGACCGCCATCCAGCAGCACCGCGGCGTTCACGGCCGGCTTGCCGCTCTCGCCCTCCGCCGCCAGGGCCACGCCCGCCAACACCGCGGTTGGCAACGCGCTTGTAGCCGCAGTTAGCTCATCGACCGCGCTGCGGCAGCGGGCCAGGAAACTGTGCTTTTCAAGGAAGTCGGCAGGAGGGTAGCCGCAGATGCAAAGCTCGGAGAAAACGGTCAGCCGCGCACCCTGCTCAGCCGCGCGCCGGCTGGCGGCAACCATCTTTTCAAGATTTCCGCTGAAATCCCCGACGGTGGGATTGATCTGGGCCAGTGCGATCTTCACATACCCAGTTTAATCCCTCAAGACGAAAGGGCCGCCTCGTTCAGAGACGGCCCATGCAGCCGGGGGAGCCGCAATCGAACTCAAGAGCCTGTGCCGGCTAAAACGACGCCAACGGTGCGGGCCAAAATCTTAAGATCAAGCCAAACGCTCCAGTTCTCGATGTATGTAACATCCAACGAAATGTAGCTGTCAAAGGAGGGATCCTGGCGCGCCTGCACCTGCCAAAGGCCGGTGATGCCGGGGGTCACATCAAGGCGGCGCAAGTGGCTGAGCTTGTATTCCCTGACTTCGCTGGCGAGCGGCGGGCGAGGCCCGACGATACTCATATCGCCACGCAGGACATTGAAGAACTGAGGCAGCTCATCGAGCGAATACTTGCGCAGGAAGCGGCCGATATTGGTGATGCGGGGATCGTTGGATATTTTGAACAGAACGCCATCGCGCTCGTTCATGTGCATGACGTCGGCACGCCGTTTTTCCGCATCGCGGACCATGGTGCGGAACTTGGTGCAACGAAATACACGGCCCTTCTTGCCAATGCGCTCAGAGAAGTACAAGATCGGGCCGCGGGAATCCAGCTTGACGGCGATCGCAACGGCCAGCAGGATCGGCGAAAACAGGGTCAATGCCAGAACGGAGAGTACGATATCGAGTCCGCGCTTGAACAGGAGCCCAATCTCTGGAACCTGCCCGCAATGCAGCGGAATGGTGGGAAACTGGCCAACATACTCGATGGGACTGTCCCAGGCCAGGCCGTCGTACAAATCGGGAACGACGCGCAGGTCGATGCCGTGGACGCGGGCTTGCTCGAGTACATCCTGGACAATCCCGCGTTCGCAGGGAGTCGTGAAGAAAATCTCATCCACAAATTGCTTGCGGGCAAGCTGGAAGAGCGTATCCAGGGTGCCGACCACATCTCCGGAAGTGGCTGCAAAGCGGGAACTGGTACCGGGAAAGTCGATAAAGCCCTTGAATGTATAACCCAGATGGCGGATGCTCTCAAGGTGATGGCGCAGCGCGTGCGCCTCAGGCCCTGTGCCGACAATCAGCACGTTACGCGTGCCCACGCCGCGGTCGAACCTGCGGTAGATCAGCATCCGGTAAGCCAGCCGGCGAAGGCTTAGCAAGACGGTCACGAGGCCCACGGTGATCAGCACGACGCTACGGGGGATATCCTCGGCGTGAACCAAATAGAGAGTGCCGGTGAGCAGCAGGCCCGACGTGAAACAAGCCTGCACGCTCATTCTCTGTTCATGAAGATAACTGGCCAGCCGCGTCGGCGTGTACAGGTGAAGGCGCCGGCTGATAATCAGCAGCGCAACCGTATATCCACAGAGGAGCGCGAGCAGGATGCTCATTGAGCGCCCATAAATCAGCGTGCCCTGCCAGAATCCCTTTGCGCCGTCCATTGGCCCAGTTTGAAATCTGTACAGCGTAGCGAGGATTGCAGCACCAAGAACAGTCAATACATCCAGAATCATCCACAGCTTGTGAGTGCCGCGCGAGCTGCGCGGGGAGCTCGCCACCGCCCCGCCCGCCCAATCTGGGGAAGATGACACTGAGGATGAGATTCGTTGCCAGAATTCCGATGTTGCCATAGACGTTCCGCAGACCTCAAACATTCAGGAAGAGGTGGGAACAAACTTCCCACGAATGAACCATGCAAAGAGATGAAAACAGTGTTCTACTGAGGTACAAACCTTTTTACTGGTTGGACACTCGTTTTTCGGTTCCGGTTGCCTATCACGATGCAATCCGGCCTGTTGCCTGGAATGAGCCATGCTGGCTTGAGTCCGCCAACGCACAACTCTTACAGTCGTTGTTGTGCCTCTCCGGCTCGATTCAACTGGGAGGTAAACCTGTGCGGCTACCGGCTGACGCGCCCGGCAAGCTGAACGCACCGCAATTGAATGCGGTCAAAAAATGAAGGCAAAACACAATCGTTAGAATTCTTAGAGACCGCCTTGGCTGGCATGAAAACCAATGAGAATAAACCAATTATGCCCAACAGTATCCCGAAGCGGCTTCTTCAAACTCCAGGGTGCTTCCCTGATTACCGATCAAACATCCCCTGAGAGACCCGATAGCCTAAGCATAGCTCCAGAGTCCCTCTCGATGGCAAGAGAAATCGTAGAATTCCATAGTTACTAGATGATAAATTACTCATTCCTTAGGTAATATGTAGGCGTCCAGAGTCAAAAACTGCTGAATGTGAGGGTCGGCGGACGCCAGAAACCGCTGGAGCGGCCCAAAGAACCGCGCCCGGCCCTGATCGAGAAACAGAACCGCATCTGCGAGCCGCTCGGCAAACCGCATATCGTGCGTGACCACGATGCTGGTAAACCCGAGCTGGCGCTTGAGGCGCTGGATCAGGTCACCCAGACGGCGGGCGATCATCGGGTCCACCATCGTGGTTGGCTCATCGTAGAGCACCACATCGGGCTGCGCTGCCAGTGCGCGGGCAATGGCTACAGCCCGCTTGCGTCCGGTGGAGAGGCTGGCTGGAAATGCATCCGCCACGTCTTCCGCGCCCACAAGTCCGATCAAGCGATCCACGATTTGCTGGATTTGGTCCTCGGTCAGGCCTCCACGCTCCCGCAAGGGAAAGGCCACATTTTCGCGCACGCTCAGGGAATCGAAGAGCGCGCCATTCTGGAAAACCATGGTCACGCGCTTGCGAATGGCCTGCATGCCAGATTCGCCGAGGCTCGTAATCTCCTGGCCTTCTACATGGATGGACCCGGAATCCGGCTTGAGAAAACCCATCAGCAGACGCAAGGCTACCGACTTGCCCACGCCGCTGCGGCCCAGGATGCAAAGCGTCTGGCCGCGGTCGACTGAGAAGCTCACGTCCTCCAGAACCGGCCTGCCATTGAACCCAATGGAGACGTGGCTGAAGGAGATGATGGGCTCGGACCCCTCGGCGGCGGTGGGGGCTGGCAGCTCCAATTCTTCCGCAAATACTCCTCCCAGCGCCTCGGAGAGTTCCGAATTGGAAGCGGGATCGACGGTTGCCATGAAATCAGCTTACGCGATGGGAGCTTCGAGGATCGAGTTCGATACAGAAGAAGGGTTGCAGGCTAGAATTGTGAGTCCAATCGAGATTGTTGAATTTGCGTCTCAACATCAGTAAAAGACGGAGCAGCCATGACTTGGCGCAAGGTTCTAAGCGTTATCGCCGGCATTTATCTACTGACCTTCCTCCCGCTTTGTATTTTTCAAAGGGAGCTTTTGTATTATCCAAGCCATACGTACGTATCCTTGCACGATGCATACGCCGACCGATCCTTCAGGGAGATTCAGGTCAGAACGGAAGACGGCCTTGATTTGATCGCCTGGTACGCTCCGGCGACAACCAAGCCGTTCACTTTCGTTTTCTTTCACGGCAATGGGGATCACTTGTCTACGGCGTCGGCAGTCGCCGAACCTTACATCGCCGCGGGCTACGGCTTTCTGGTTGCCGAGTACCGCGGATACAGCGGATTGCCGGGGAAACCAACGGAAGCCGGTCTCTATGCCGACGGGCGGGCGGTAATCAAGGGGCTGGTGGCGCAAGGCGTGAATAGCGAGAACATTATCCTTTTCGGGCACTCCCTGGGAACGGGTGTCGCTACGCAAATGGCCGAGGAATTTCATGTAGGCGGTCTGATGCTGCTGGCTCCCTATGCGTCGATTCCGAAGCTGGCGCAGCACAAATATCCGATCTACCCCGTGGAATATGTGGTTCTGGATCGCTTTGAGAATGACGTCAAGATCGGAAAAATCCATGTGCCGCTTCTGATTGTGAATGGCGCAAACGACCAGCTCGTCCCGCCATCGCAAGGAAGACTGCTTTATTCCCTGGCGAACGAACCCAAGGAATTTCATTCTCTTCCCGGTCGCGGCCACAACGACGCCTTTGACGATTTTGCTGTTCTCAGCCTGGATTGGGCGAATCGGTTGCAGGCAAAGGATTCAAGCTCCCGCTGACCGTTCGGCCCGGCTCGCGCAGGCCTTTGCGCGACTTAGGTCCTCGGGTGCGTTCACATTCAGAAACCAGCAAGCGGCGGGCAAGTCGTTTGGATGTGCTACCTGACCAGCCTGAACCAGCGTCTCGACCGCAAGAACAGTCACTGGTTGGCTCAGGCTGGCAGCGGCGGCCTGGAATGCGGAAAAGCATCCTGCGCGTCCGGCTGCAAGTTCTGTTTCGAGCGCTGGCAGGGCTGTCCGATCTACCACTGCCGGAAAGGTCTGGGCGAAACCGTTGACAGAGCACAAGGTGACGGCTCTCTTTGTGATCCGCGCATGATCGAGGAGAAACGCAACCAGAGAGGCGGGAAGCAGAGGCAGATCGACGGGCAAAAAGACTGCCCAGCGCGCGGACGTCGCAGCGAGCGCCGCGCAGATTCCGCCCAAAGGGCCCAGAAAGGCTTTGGAATCCTCGACGATCGGGGCAAAGCCGGCAAGACTCGAAGCCCCGCCCGCTAGAGACGCCGCTAGACCTGCTTGTCGCAATACGCCAAGAGCGCGCAAGACAAGCGGCTGACCGTCAAACCGAACCAGCGCCTTGTCTTCGCCCATGCGGCTGGAACGTCCTCCGGCCAGGACAAAGCCGGAGGCCTCGGGCCGAGCCGCGGCGGTTGCGGTTTCAGTTTTCACATTTCTCAAGTTAAAGGTCTATCCGACGAATCGTAAATCGGCATCGTATCGTTTGGCGAATTCCACCCTTCGTGTCACCGAAAGTTCTATCGTGCCTTTCAGAGCGGCGGAGTGCCGTCCATTTGAAAACTGCACCGCCAACCTTCTACCGGTTTCCGTGTCGGAAGGCCGCCCGATGTGGTATACGTTTCCCCATGAGCTACCGCAATGCTTTCCTGTCCGCTGTTGTTGCTGTTCTTGCTTTTGCAACCGTTTCAATACCCGCACAGAACCCGGCTTCCACACCGCCGATGGGGTGGAACAGTTGGGATGCCTATGGGCTGACCATCGACGAGGCCGACTACCGGGCCAACGCCACGGTGCTCAAAGGTTTGAGAGAGTTTGGGTGGCAATATGCCGTCATCGACGAGGGGTGGTATATGGAGAATCCCTTCGGCGGCAACCTGGAGCAGAAAAAGTATCTGTGGGACGGGAACGGGATTCTGATTCCTGCGCCCAGCCGGTTTCCGTCGGCAGCGGGGGGAGCGGGGTTCAAGCCTCTGGCCGACTGGGTTCATGCGCAGGGGCTGAAATTCGGCATCCATATTGTGCGGGGGATTCCGCGGCAGGTGGTCAAAGAGAATCTGCCCATCGCGGGATCGAGCTTTCATGCCGTGGACGCGGCCGACACGGCGGCTCCCTGCCCTTGGGATAACGGCAACTGGGGCGTGGCCGACAACGCAGCCGGGCAGGCCTATTACGACTCGATGATGAAGCTGTATGCGGGCTGGGGCCTGGACTTCATCAAGGTGGATTGCATCAGCGACCATCCTTACCGGCCGACGGAGATCAAGCAGATTGCAGCGGCGATCAAGAAGACGGGCCGGCCCATTGTCCTGAGCCTTTCTCCGGGACCGGCCAAGCTGGAACATGCGGTGGAGATGGGCGGATACGCGCAGATGTGGCGCATCTCCGACGATCACTGGGACGGGTGGACATTTACGCACAAGCCTACGGACGGCGAGTTTCCGTTTGGGGTGGGCGATGCGTTCGACCGGCTGGCCAAGTGGGTTCCTTATGTAAAGCCCGGCAACTGGCCCGATGAAGATATGCTGCCTTTTGGATGGCTGGGGCCGCATCCGGGCTGGGGCGATCCACGGCAGTCCCGAGAGACCAAGGATGAGGAGCGGACCGAGTTTACGCTTTGGGCGGTTGCTCGGTGCCCACTGATTCTGGGCGCTAACCTGACGAAGCTGGATGACTTTACGCGGGGGCTGATTACGAACCAGGAAATTCTCTTCATGAATCAGAATGTCACGCTCAGCCATCCGATCGACGCGGCGAATCTACCGGCGGGCTTTGAGCACGCGCGGGTGTGGAGGGCCACGATCGACGCTCCGGGCGCGCGGAATTACACGGAGTACTTTGCGTTCTTCAATCTCGACGACAAGGCGGTGACGCTGCGCGCGACCTGGAAGCAGCTTGGCGTGGATGGCGGCAAGCATCTGACCGAGGATCTCTTCACCGACGCCACGAGCAAGGAAACCAAAGAAGTAAGCGTCACCTTGCCGGCTCACGGCAGCACTATCTACAAGGTCAAGTAAGGCGCGCGAGGGTAAGAACCATGGAGCGGCGAAGCTTTCTTGGCGGACTGGCGGCGGTGTGGCTTGGGGCTGGACCTTTCTCCAAGCTCATGGCAAGTTCCGCCGGCGCGGCTCAAACCAAGGGCCAGCGGCTGGCGGATGCGGCGCGGGCGCAAGTGGGCGTGACGCTGGGATACGACCCCACGTGGTCACACCTGAGCTATCCGGGCGGGGATGTGCCGCGATCGACCGGCGTGTGCGCGGATGTGGTGATTCGCGCGGCCCGCGACGGGCTGGGGCTGGATCTGCAAAAGCTGGTCCACGAGGACATGGCGAAGCACTTCGACGCCTACCCGGCGCGCAAGGCATGGGGATCGAAGGGGCCCGATGCGAATATCGACCATCGGCGAGTGCTGAACCTCGAGGCTTACTGGACGCGGGCCGGAGCGCGGCTGTGGGCGGCTTCAGGGCCGGTGGCGGGAGACGGCTTTCCGAGTCCGCTGGTGGTGGGCGACATTGTGACCTGGCTGCTGGACGCCCGGCTGCCGCATGTGGGAATTTTGGTGAACGCAGGCGAGCACGCGCGGGTGGTGCACAACATTGGCCGGGGCGCGGAAGAAAGCGCGCTGGAAGAGTTCTATGCGCAGCGCGCGGCTGGCCACTATCGCTGGCCCGTTTAGAGCGGAGGTTGCAGGGGCATTTCGGGCCGCATTGCCTTGCGCCTGTAAAAAACCGGATCAGATAGATATCGGAGTCAGCGTACCTTTGCTGCGGGGATGGTCGCTGGGGCTTGCTTGCTCGTTGCTTTTGTGTAGTTGGGATCGACGGGGCGCACAGCGGCTTGCCTGGACCGTCTCTTGCGCAGATGCCGTTTCTTATAGAGAACAGGCTTTCTACAGATGGGACATTCCCATGGATAGTAGCCGAAGAGCGGATAGACTTTTCTCTGCAGGAAGCTCTCCCGCATCAGGCGGCGCATTTCGCTCCCGCATTTCGCACATTCCATGTCGATTCTTCCTTCAAGGCTGACGATGAAATTCTCAAGCGGCGCAACTCACCGTTCTGCCATTTCCAAAGCCAAATGCTCCCAAGTAGCCGATCGCGATGGTAGAGGCCCAATTTGCAATGCAACCCTCTTGACCTCAGGAGTATTCACAGCGCGTAGCAAGTATTTCGATCCGACATAGTATTCTATCGAATCGCAGCGCTTTAACAAAGAGAATATGCGGCGAAACAGCAGTTCCGGTGATAACAGCAGTTCCGATATGGAGTGCCCCTGTCAATACCTGCGCGTCGATGGGGTTGTTTTTATTGTTGCGGTTGCTTTTGCTGTTGTTCGCCGCCTCGCAGGCCCGCAGGCCAGCAGCAGGTCGCGCAACGACGCCGACCCCTCGCCTGGAACCCACACCACCGTCAGATCGCCAGACAGGTAGCTGCGCGCCAATCGCTCTGCATCGCGACGGTCCGTCTTCACCCAGTCACCGGCCTTCCTTGGAGCCAGCGTCGGCGCAATCACCTGGCAGTTGACACCCAACTCGGCCAACTATCCGCAGAGAACGTAGCCTGTCGGACCGGCTTCACAGCAGGCTTTCAACTGCTCGACTGACCCCAGCTTCTGGATCATCTTGCGGATTGAATCTGCGCGGTTGGCTATCGTCCTCAGGCTGCGCATTTCGCCATTCGGCCCGGCAACGGCAATCGTTTCATCCAAGACCAAAAAAATCGCAGCTTGCTTTTCATGACCGGTTCCCCTCCGCTTGTGGCTCTGCACTGTGCTTCTTTCCTGAATCACTGCTCAACCCACGGTCAGCGCGGGGACCGGTCACTCTATGATGACTAACCCGCTGTGGCCGCCACTGGCTCCAGGGCTTTCATGGCTGTGCAGTCTATCGACAGGCAAGTTCCCAGCGCGTTGAAGCCCTTTTCCCAGCTCGGGCGATCGTCTTTGCCTAGCGCGATGAGCCCGTAGTTGGCGGTGCGCAAAATCTCATACCAGATGTTTTGCGCTTGCCAGAGGTTCAGGTCGAAGGGCAGCTCAACGACGGTGCGGGCCAGCGCCAGCGCGCGCTCCAGCATTTCAAGGGATCCGGACGACATTTGCAGCTCGACCATGGCGCGCTTCATGCGCTGATCGGCAAGGTAGGAGAGCGTAGCCGTCTCCAGCGGAACCTGGTCTGCCTTGGCCAGCGAGAGGAAGGAGCGCAATTGCGCCTGATCGGGAGGGTCGGACTCGAGAGCGTGGCGCAGGCCCGCGTTGATGGCAAAGCCGGCTGCCAGCGTCAATGCCGCGGGCTTAGGCAACCCGGCTTGCGAGAGATAATGCAAGAGACTGGCGTGGTCCTCGTAGATGGTGGTCAACGAGGTCTCGATGTCGCGAAGCGTGGAGTTGAGGATAAGTTGCACAATGCGCCGCTGCTCGTCGGTAAACAGAGAGGTTATGGAATAATCCACATGGCCGTAGTAGCGGTCGAGAAGGCGAATCACCTCAGGGAAGTCGGCGCGCTGCACTTGTCCGGCGGCCTCATTGGTAAACGATTCAAATTCCGCCGCGTCGGCTTCCTCGTAAACCTTTACGGCTGCGGTAATGTTCTGGTCGCCAAAGTGGAGAACCGCGAACGAGAAAGACTGCTGCTCGGTCGTAATGGTACTGACAATCTTGGCCCGGCCCAGCGCCAGCCTGCCTCGGCCCGATGAGTAGATGTTCCAGGCGTCGCGCCAGACGCGATAGCAAAACAGATCGGTCTCCTCGGCAAAGGAGGAGAACATGGAGCTGATGGCGTAGTGGGCCGCGACCTGCTCGAGGCCCAACTGCCTGCAACTGACCTGCTCCTTGTAGAGCAGAGCGCCATTGCCGGCGCTTGGCACATTGGATTTCGCCTCGGCCAGACGGGCCAGAAACGCCGGTTCCAGCTGGCTTGCCTGTATGCCAAACAACTGACGCGCCAGTTGCAGCACACGCGCGGCATAGGCGATGACCTGCACGGTCTCGATGCCCGAAATGTCGTCGAAGAACCAGCCGCAACTGGTGTACATGAGCTGGGCATGGCGCTGCATCTCCATCAGTTCCAGCGCGCGCACCCGCTCGGCAACCGTGAGCGCATGGCTTTGATGCTTGCGAAAGAACCTCTCCACCACCTGCGGGCTTTGATCGAGCACCACGTCGATGTAACCGTCGCGGGCCTCCCATACATTCTTGAAGAGATTCGCGCCCTCCTGCTCGGTGAGCGGCTCGACGGCATCGCGCAACTGGTCGAGCGCCTTGCGCAGGGGCGCGCGCCACAGCTGGTTGAAGCCCGGCTTGCCGCTATTGCAGCCGCAGTTGGAGCGCCAGCGCTCGATGCCGTGGACGCAGCTCCAAGAGGTGTTTTCGACAATTTCGCACTCGTACGCGGGCGGAAACTGATCGAGATAACTGGCATAGTTGGCCAGATTCACGGTCTTGTCTTCCTCAAGCAGGCGCAGCGCGTAGGCCAGCGCCATCTCCCCGTACTTGTGATGGTGGCCATAGGACTCGCCGTCGGTGGCAACATGCACCAATTGCGGCTCGGCGGAGTCTTTGAATCCGGTTTTGAGCCGGGCGGCAAGATTCTCGCCTGAGTTGAGCAGCCCCTCAAACGCGATGGCCCGCGAAATGGGGCCGTTATAAAAGAAGACCGCAATGGAGACCCCGGAGTCGAAGCGCACGAGATAGGGCCGCGTTGTATCGACCGTATCGCCGGGGGTATCGGTCCAGCCTGCGGCGCTGTTGTACTCCGCATCTTTCAGCAGCCGGATGCGCTTGCACTGGTGCGGCGCAAGAACGGTGAACTTGATGCCATGCTCGGCAAGCAACTCGAGGGATTCCGAATCCGCCGCGGTCTCCGCCAGCCACATGCCTTCCGGCGTAGTGCCGTAGTGATGCTGATAGTCGGCAATGCCCCAGCGAATCTGCGTAATGCGGTCGCGGCTGCTGGCAAGCGGCATAATGATGTGGTTGTAAACCTGGGCCATGGCCGAACTATGGCCGCCAAAGCTCTTGCGGCTGCGCCGTTCTCCATCCAGAATCATGCGGTAAGTGCGAGGCGCATTCTCCTTGAGCCAGCTAAGCAGCGTCGGCCCAAAGTTGAAACTGATGCGCGCGTAGTTATTGACAATGCGCATAATCAGTTTTCTGTTGTTCAGGATGCGCGCCGCGCCGTTGGTGGCGTAGCACTCCGCGCAGATGCGCTCATTCCAGTCGTGGTAGGGCGCGGCGCTCTCCTGTGTCTCTACCGTCTCAAGCCACGGATTCTCGCGCGGCGGCTGGTAGAAGTGACCGTGAATGCAGACAAACCGATTTTCTGAGCCCATGCGTCTTCCGTTCCAGCGCCGGCTGTTCCAAACAAGTTTTCCGGCTGTGTCTTCTTATTCTAAGCTGGAACGGCCCGTGGGCGCTGTGCCCTTGGCCAGATCGCAGGCTCGCCACAGATACCAACTGGCCACGGAGCGGAACGGCGCCCAGCGATTTCCCCTTTTGAGCAGCACCTCGGGCTTGGGCAGATCGCTGGCCTCAAGCGGCCTCGTCTTGGGGATCCGTTGAAATGTGAGCGCGAATCCCTTGCGAACGCCGTAGTCGGTGGAGGGCAGCACATCGGGCCGGCCCATGCGGAAGATGAGCAGCATCTCCACGGTCCACGGCCCAATGCCGCGCACCGCCGTCAGCCGCTCGACGATCTCCGCGTCGGTCATTTTGAGGATGGCGGCGTGCGTGGGCACTGTGCCATCAAGGGTGCGGGCTGCCAGATCGCGCAGCGCTTTGATCTTGTTTCCGGAGACGCCGGCGGCGCGCAGCGGCTCGTCCGGCGTATCCAGCAGCAGTTGCGGGGCGGGGTCACCGCCGAAGTACTCGCGCACCCGCCGATGGATGGTGGCCGCGGCCTTGCCGTGCAACTGCTGGTAGAGGATGGACTCAAGGAGCGACTCGAAGGGCGAGGGCAAAGGGTCAAGCCGCAGCGTGAATGCGCCCGCGCGGTCGATGAGAGCGCCGAGTTTGGCGTCCTTGGCGCGCAGATGCGCCACTGCCTCGGCAGGGTCGAAAGGAAGTTTGCGGCTCTTGCCATTGTGAATCATAGGCGGATAGTGTAACGTGCCGGGAGCGTGTTGCGGCAGAGGCTGGCCACGAGTGGCGCGAGGAACTGCCATGAGAGCGGAACGTGCTGTTGCTGGGATGGCGCATTAGGTCTGCCCTTGCTGGAACATCCGGGCGTCAAAGACAAAAGGCTGAGGATCGTCGATTTGCAATTCGCCGATGCGGGGGTGCCGCGGGTTGATAAGGACGTTCCACTCCGCGCGAATGGGCACCGAAGGAACCATCAGTGCCAACGAAGACCGTTCGCGCATCCAGGTATCGCCCAAGTCGCGCGTTGAGCCTGGTCCCTCTGCAACGTCGTCCGTCCACCACGAAGACTGCAACTGGTCAGCCTGGACGGTGCGGGCAGGTTCACCCTCAGGCAACATGGCGGAGAGATAAACCAGATCGCTGGGCGCCTGACCGGGTTCCAGATTGACAAAAAGCTCAATCGCAGCCAGCGACAGCGAGGAGGACGAATACACCATCGGCACGCCGCGTGAGTTCCACCGGCCACCGAAACGCCGCGCGCCCTCGCCGGAAAATGCCTCAGCCGCAAACGGTTGCCGGCAGATTCGCCAGATGCGCATCAGCTATAGACGCCGTAGGCGATGCGGCCGAGTACGTCCTCGACCTCGCGAACCCCTGGATCGGTGTCTAGCTGGTCAAGCGGACGGCCACCGCGCAGTGCTCGATTGGGCGTCTTGAGCCATGCGGTTGCTTTCTCCCCATCTCCCAACGTTTCAGCAGCCGTCGAGTACACCTGGGCCAGACGGACGGTCCGGTCCGACTCGGCAGCCGTGAGGCGAGAATGCTGCGTGAGGCGGCGGGTCAGTGTGCGCTGGGGAATGCCAATCTTCTCAGAGATTTCCGCCTGGCGCAGGTCAAGCCGCTCAGCCAATAAGAACAGGGACTTCACCGGGAGCCCTTCGCGGACCAGGTCGGCCATTGCGCCACCGTTGCCCATCGGCCTGCCGAGGATTCCCTCTCCGCCCAGAACATAATGCACAGACACAGAATGCGTGGCCATAATTTGCCTCTGAGGACAGTATACGCCATTTGGCTGTTCCGGTGAAGCCATTTTTGCAAAATGATATGCCGATCATTGTTTTTAAAGTTGACATTATATTGTTATTACATAACAATATATTTGAAATATGAACACGACTGACCAAAAGAGCCCCGGCGAGAGCGGTCTCTACAACCGCATCGCGGTGCTGCGGGCCGAGCGGGGCATAAGCCGCCAGGAACTGGCCGACGCCATGGACGTGAACTACCAGACCATCGGCTTTCTGGAGCGCGGCGACTATAGCCCCAGCCTCAAGCTGGCGTTGTCGCTGGGGGAGTATTTTGGGCTGCCGGTGGAGGCGATTTTCTCGAAGCGGCCGTTGCAGCCGCTGAGCCAGCAGGTCTACGGGACGGGTGCAACGCGCAGCACCAACCCGGCCCAGTCATTGGCCAACCCTGAAAGCGTCAAGGAGAAACAGTCATGATATCCCGCAGACATTTGCTGAGGCTTTTGCAATGGAAGCGCCGCACCCGGCGCTGGATGGTGATCGCTTATTGGGCTGCGGTCCTGGCGTTTGTCGGGGCGATTGCCTTCACCCTCCGAAGCCATGGCTCTCTGGCCGGAGATAGCAGGGTGTTTTGGCTCTTCTGGGCCGTCACTTCGGTTCCCTACATGCTGCGCAATCTCCGCTCCAGCTTGTCGCGCAGCAGCAAACCCCAGACTCTGTTCCAGCCCGCCAAGCCAGACCGGGAGAACGAACCTCCGATCGATGAGCGGGACGCGTATCTGAGCTACAGAGCGACTGCCAATGCCTATGTGCTGCTCCAGTTATTGCTTTCGCTGGGAGTCCTGTGGCTGATGTGGATGGAGAGTACCGGCTACTCAGCCCTGCGCGTGCCGCTGCTCTGGCTGCTATATATCACGGCTGTCAGCCTGCCGCAATCCATCATTCTGTGGACGGAGCCGGATATGGAGGAACCTCAATGAAAACCGATTTTGTTCTTCTTGGCATGCGCATCAGCATTGCTTCACGGAACCGCCGGCGTTGGCTGGTAGCTCTGCTCTACGCCGGATTTGGCGGGCTGGTGATTGCGTGGTGCTCGATTTACGGGCAGTCCTTTGCGGGCTTCCTGATTTTTCTTGCCTTCGCGGCTGTCTCCAGATTTATGGGCGGAAGGACCTTTGAAGGCGGGCTGATTCCGCCTGCCGAGAGCGGCGACGAGCGCGAGCGGCTGCGGCGCAACCAGGCCTACTATGTGGCCTACAAGTGGTGGGACCTTACGCTGCTGCCCGCGATGGCGGCGGTTGGCTTGAAGAACAATGCGTTTTATCCGGGGTGGGATCCTGCGGTTCGGGTTTTTGTCGATCGGCTGCCGTTTGGGCTGCTGATTGGGGCGGGGATTCTGTACTACACGCTGCCGCAATCGGTCCTGCTTTGGACCGAGCCGGATATGGAGCCGGAGGCGCAATCGCCTGCGGCATAAACGAAAGGCCCGCGGCTAGCCGCAAAAACAAAGACACGCGAAGGTGGGACGCCTGGCCTTGCACGATCCATGAAAACGGCTGGGCTTTCGTCAGGGCTGCGGTTTGGGTTCCGGCAGCGGCTCTGGCGTTGCGGCGGTTTTGAAGTTGATGACGTGATAGACAGCTGGCTCAGTGCCAGCATTCTTCAGCCCGTGCAGCTGATTCGAGCCGTTGAAGATGACAGAACCGGGCCCGACGCGCTTCCACTCGCCGTTCGACAGGGCTTCCAGGGCGCCCTTCTGGACGACGATCAGCTCCTCGTTGGGATGGCGATGGGGCGGGTGCGGCATCTGCCCTGGGTTGAGCGTGGTGACATGCACCTCGAGGTTTTCGAGGGTTGCGGTTGGCGCGCTGAAAAAGGAGCGCACGGAGCCGACACTGGTAGGCTTGGCGGGAATGGTGTTCCAGTCGAAGACGGCGGAGCCCATCACGGGCTTCGCGTCTGCCAGGGCGAATGCTCCAGCGGTGGCGGCAACAGCAATCGAAGCTACGAGCAAATCTCTGCGGGTGATCATGGTTTACCTTCTCTGTCCCGAAGGCAGCGGGTCGAAGATATTTATAGCCATCCCAGTTGTTTCTGGCAAGCATGCCCTGCGAAAATGACCCGTTGGAAGGCGGATACGGAGAATACATGAAAATCTGGAAGTTCTGGCTCATTTCTACCCTGGTAACCCTGACCATTGGCGGCATTTACTTGTTTTCAGTATGGAAACATCGCCAGGATCCCGGAGTCATGGGCCGCAACGATGCGCGCCAGGCCGTGAGCGAGGACGACTTGGCCGTGGTGCGCACTCTTTTTGCGGCGCATTATGAAGACTTAAAGCAGTTGGAAGGCACGACCGTTTGGATGAAGAACGGCTACACCATCTCTTACTTTCCGTTCGTTGGCGGGCATGTGGACTTTAACAAGCGGGCAGGACTGATTCCCGCACTGCAGCGGCTAGAGGTGAAGAAGGTCGTCAAGGCAGTTGCGCCTGCGAATGTGGACGATGGCATTGGACACGGCAGCCGACAGGTCTTTGCTGTGTTTGCACTGCCCGGGGGCAAGGATTTGTTCGCCACGCCCATCGGCGCGATTGAGGACGATCAAGAAGCTTACTATCCCGACCTGCTGTTCTTTTACGACGATCCGCATGGGATCTACGACCACTGGCCCAAGGATGTGTGGACTGCGATCGACGCCCGTCAGGTGAAGCAGGGGATGAGCGAGTTGGAGACTCGCCTGGCGATCGGACAGAAGACGCACGCGAATGGCTCCGAAGAGGGCAACCGGACGGTGACTTACGACCAGGACGGAAAGCACTGGACGGTTACTTTTGAAAACAACCGGGCTACGACGATCAAGAGCGAATAGAGCGGGCAATTCCCCGAAATCTCAACTGACAGCAATCCCCCAAAAGAAAACGGGTGGCGGCCCAGCAGATTGGGCGGCCACCCGAAAGTGAAACTTTGCTCGAAGGTTCAGGAGACGAAATTCAGAAGACATGCATAGAGTACCGGCAGGCGCAGAACGTGTCTTGAGACCTTCGGGGGAGGATTCTATCCATCCATGGGTGGAGACTGATGCCGCGCTTTGTGAGGTACTCTGATTCCATCCAAAGAGGGAGTGAGCTTCCAGGTGCTCTACAGGGCCGGGGCATCGTTCGGAAGGCAAAGACGGCTTATTGGGGACTACCGCGTCGCCAAGCATCGCTCCAGTTTTACCAATTATTGTGGATATGCGCAGCTTTTGCGCAGGTTGGAGATTCACTGAGGGAAGATTCGCCCGCTCCGTGGCCCATCATCATGCCAACTCGAAGAGTTTTGAGGAACAGGCGGGGAGGCGTTCGCCCATTTGGCTTGGGTGCAATTGTGTGCGGATGGTTGAAAATCCATGCCCTCGAGGGCTCAAGAGGCTGAGAGAAAAGACCAAAGATCAGTCTGTGTGGGCGAAAGGCATCCCTCAGGGGCTAAAGCCCTTCGTTTATTACCACATCCTTGCGGCACGACTGAAGTCGTGCCCTGACCCAATACGCTTCCTGACCGGAGTTTTTCCGCAGCCTTTAATGTCAAGCCCTTTCAAAGTTATGAAGCTATTCCTTCAGAAGAAAGTTTCCGCAGTCTTTACGGCCACGTGGCTGCTGGGGTACGCGCTCGCCGGCCAGGCGCTGGAGCCTTCGACGCCGCTGGCTAACTATGGGCGCCAAACGTGGGTCATGGAGAATGGGCTGCCCCAGAATACGGTGCAGGCGCTAGTGCAGACCGGGGATGGGTTAGTGTGGCTCGGGACTGAGGTGGGGCTGGTTCGCTTCGACGGGAGCGGGTTCCAGGTCTTCGACCGCAACTCAAGTCCCGCTTTGCCGGGGAACGACATTCGCTGTTTGCTCGTGGCGATGGATGGTGCGTTCTGGATTGGAACCAGCGAGGGGCTGGCGCGGTGGAAAGACGGCACGGTCAAGGCGTTCTCGACGAAAGATGGTCTGCCAGGGAACGGGATTCGGGCGTTGGTGGAAACGAGTGACAGGATTCTTTGGGTGTGGACGGATGAAGGATTGGCGCAGCTAAACGGCGTCGATCATTTTGTTGACGCCACAAGCGCGACGGGGTTGCCGGCAGCTGCGATGACAGCAGTGACGACGGATGGGGCGGGCAGATTGTGGGTAACAACGCATGACAGCGCGGTCAGCTACTTACAGGGCCGCTGGGCGAAACCCGTTCCGCAGGAGCAGCTCGAACCCGTGTTTCCCAAAGATGGCGCCATGTTCATTCAAGCCTTCAAGGGCGGCATCGCAGTCGCCAATGCAGGGACGGCTAAAGTCTCGCGCCGGGGCACTGGCACAGTTATGCTGACAGAAAGCAAAGAACTCCCCGGAAGCAGAATCCAGACAATGTTTCAGGATCATAAGGGCGGCTTTTGGTTCGGCACCAACACGGGACTGGCGCGGTGGAGCGACGGGAAGGTGCAACTGCTGCCTGTGACCGATCCGCTGGCGACAGCTTCTGTGCTGTCTCTGATGGAAGACCGCGAGGGCAATCTTTGGGTCGGGACCGAGACGGGCGGGCTGCATATCCTGCGCGATCAGCGCTTCCGCACCATCGGCGCGCGGGAGGGGCTCTCTTCCGATGCAGCCACCACCGTGGTGGAGGACGCTGCTGGCACGCTGTGGGTGGGAACCAGCGGGGGCGGGCTGAATGCGATTCGCGCCGAGAGCAATGCAGCAGTGGAAACCCACACTAGCCACAAAGACAAAAGCGTGGCGAGGGTGGGGCACCCGGATCCTGAGGGAGCGGGGCGCCCGGATTCATCGGGAACTGAATCGAGGATTCGTAGCTACACGGTTCGCGACGGCCTGTTGAGCGATGTAATTCTGTCGCTGGCGGCTGCTTCCAACGGCGACCTCTGGGTGGGAACGCCCGATGGGTTGAACCGGATTCACGCAGGCGCGGTGGCTTCGTTTACCTCCGCCGATGGGCTGCCGGACGATTTCATCCGTTCTCTGCTGGCGGATGCGGATGGTTCTGTTTGGATTGGGACACGGCGCGGGCTCACCCACTGGACCAACCCCGTGAGCGGAATTGCGGACGCGAAGATGGAAACCTTTACCCAGGCGAACGGACTGGGCAGCGATCTGGTGGGAGCTATGGTTCGCGACTCCCGTGGCAATCTGTGGGTGGCCACCTTTGCGGGCCTCTCGCGTCTCCATGACGGCAAGATCTTGAATTACACGACTGCCAATGGGCTCTCCAGCAACGTGGTGACGGCCCTGCTGGCTCGCAACGACGGGACGCTGCTGATCGGGACACAGGAACACGGCTGGAATCTGTGGGACGGGCAGAAGTTTTCCGCTGTGGCGCATAACGGGCTGGACAGGACTACGATCCACTCCATTCTGGAGGATGGAAGCAATCATCTGTGGTTTGCGACGGACAACGGGATTGCACGGTGCAACTGCGACATGAGAGGAGGCTGCTCGCATTGGATCGAATTTGGCACTGCCGATGGCCTGCGCAGCCGAGAGACGGCGACCAACAGCCACCCCTCGGCATGGCGCTCCCGCGATGGCCATCTCTGGTTCGCCACGCCCAAAGGGCTGGTGGAGGTCGATCCAGCGCACTTTTCGATCAATGACGTTCCCCCGCCGGTGGCACTAGAGCGGTTCGCGGTGGACGACATCGACCAACCACTGCGTGGGGCAGCCTTTTCCGTACCAGTTCAAGCGGGGCATGTACACTTCCAGTTCGATTACGCGGGGCTGAGTTTTATCGCGCCGCAGAAGGTGCGCTACCGGTACATGCTGGAGGGCTTCGACCGGGGCTGGACCGAAGCTGGGACGCGGCGCACGGCCTACTACACCAACATTCCGCCGGGACGCTACACCTTCCGCGTGCAGGCGGCCAACAACGATGGGCTCTGGAACATAGATGGCGCGGCGCTGGCCTTCGAGCTGCGCCCGCATTTCTACCAGACGATTTGGTTCTATGCGCTGCTGCTGACGCTGGCGGTGGGGATCGTAGCAGCGGTATTGAAGCTGCGGCTGAGGCGGGCAGAGGGCGAGTTTCGCGCCGTGCTGGGCGAGCGCAGCCGCATTGCGCGCGAGATACACGACACGCTGGCGCAGGGTTATGTGGGCATCAGCGTGCAGTTGGAGGTGCTGGCCGAGCTGCTGCGCATGAGCAAGGTGGAAGCCGCGGCCAAGCATCTCGACCTGACTCGCGGCTATGTGCGCGAGGGATTGGCCGACGCCCGCCAGTCAATCTGGGCGTTGCGCTCGCAGGACTCTGGCGAGACAACGCTGCCGGTGCGGCTGCGGCGCATGGTAGAAGCGGAGCATGGGCATGGGGTCGAGGCGAGCTTCAGCATCTTTGGGGCGTATCGGCCGCTGCCTCCGGGCACTGAGCGCGAAATCCTGCGTGTGGCCCAGGAAGCCATCCACAATGTGAAGAAGCATGCCGGGGCGAGGCACTTATTTGTTCAGTTGGAGTATGGACCGGAAGAGATTGCGCTGGAAGTGCGGGACGACGGGCGCGGGTTTGCTGCCGAAGCGGAGCCTGAATCGCCGGCGGGCCACTTCGGGCTGACCGGGATGCGCGAGCGGGCGGCGGCGATCGGCGGGAGATTGGAAGTAACGAGCGAGTTGGAAGTGGGAACCACGGTACGGCTGCAAGTGGCGGCGGCGAGAGAGGCGCGGGGCGGTTAGGTTTCATGCTCTCCCACCCTGGCCACAAAAACAAAAACGTGGCGAGGGTGGGGCACCCAGTTCATCGGGGGAAATGAAAGAGCAGGCAAAGGAGAAACAGTGACCAAGGAAACGATTCGCGTGCTGGTTGTCGAGGACCATCACGTTGTGCGCCAGGGGCTGGTTGCGCTGCTGAACGTAGTCGACGGCCTGGAAGTTGTGGGCGAAGCAGCGGACGGCGTGGAAGCCATCGCGCAGTTTCGCAAACACCAGCCGGACATTACGCTGATGGATCTGCGGCTGCCGCGCATGAGCGGCGTGGATGTAATTGAGCGTATCCGCATGGAGACGCCGCAGGCCCGGGTGATTGTGCTGACCACCTACGATGGCGACGAGGACATCTATCGGGCGCTGCAAGCCGGAGCACGGGCTTATCTGCTGAAAGGCATGACGAGCGAAGAGCTGATTGCGACCATTCGCACGGTTCACGCGGGCAAGTCGCACATTCCGGCGGCAATTGCCGAGCGGCTGGCCGAGCGCATGGGTACCGAGGAGCTGACGCCGCGCGAGTCGGATGTGCTTGAGCAGATTGTGCATGGCAAGAGCAACAAGGAGATTGGAACCGAGCTGGAAATCTCAGAGGCTACGGTGAAGACTCACATCAACAGCTTGCTGAGCAAGCTGGGCGTGACGGACCGGACACAGGCTGCAACGGCGGCCCTCCAGCGCGGCCTTGTCACTCTCGAATCCCTGAGAAAGCCGAAATCATGAAAAGAAAGGCGATTGGACGAGCGATTTTTTGCGGAGTTTTTCTATTGATTCTGTCTGCGTTGGCTCCGGTCTCGCGGGCGCAGAAGGCAACCTGGCGGCAGGCCACCGATAAGGAGCTGACCTCGCTGCTGCCGGCGCGGGCGCCAGTCGAGAAAGAGCATATTGAAACCGAGATGTCCACTGCCACGGGCATCGTGAACGGCCGCGGGCACTTCATCGCCGGCGTGGTGCTGATCACGGCCGGGTACTCGGCGGACGGCAAGTATTCTCACTACCTGATCGTGCAGGCGCCGATCCGGGTGGGCGGGATCTTGCTCAAGCCCGGCGATTATGCTTTTGGATGGGTACGGGCACAGGCGGGAGATGCGCTCAGCGTGCATTTTCACGAGGCGGCGACGGGAACGCCGGTGGGGACGACAGACGCGCACCGGCTGGCTGGGCCCAGCCGCGTGACCAGCCTGCGCATCTGGCCACCGTCGGACAAGGCGCTGATTCAGATTGGGCGGTTTGGCATTCCGTACGAACTGGGGGAAGAGTAGGAGCTGGACGGCAAACTTCCCGAAAAATCGCGCGAGTTCTTCGGTGATGCGATTCTCGCTCCAGCCCTTTTTTTCTCGCATGGAAACCGTGTGCCCATGCCTGCCTTCTACTGCCCGGCTCCGGGCGGGGGCGGACTTGTCTCCAGCGCAGATTCCGGTTGGGTTTGGGACAGCCTTGGACATGCGGTTTCCTCCGCTTGCGGCGGATATGCGTTCGATGATTCGATTGTGCGCCGGGGGGGATGATTTGTAGCAAAGAGAAGGGGTTCACACCAGTTCCCTCCGTGACTGGATAAGTCTCAAGAAAGGCAGTTAGGCTAGCAGTGTGCCGGAGATGAGAAATCGAAGACATTAACTCTTTTATAATCAATAACATATGTAAATCTGTGGAATCCGTAAGTTATTGATTCTAAAGGGTAGAAATTCTATCCCCGACAGACTCCTATACTGCGGCATTCTCAGTGTCTCCAATTGCTCAGCATGGATCGTTGGGCGGGTGGGAGACTCCTAATGCAGGGGCTTGCGGGTGTTTGGTCGGAATGACAAGCCCCTCGCGCAATCAAGGAGAAGACCATGGTACAGAGCAAAGAGAAGGTTGTGGCGGAACTGCACACCAAGGCGGCCTACGCCCACATGGCAGCGGCCCACGACCATAGCACGGGCGATCACGCATCGGCGAAAGAGCTGGCCCAACTGGCTTTGGGAGACTCCGTTAAAGCCGTCCGGTGTACGGAAGAGATTGCCAAGGACAAGTCACACACCATGCTGGCTTAGGCTGCGGGGTCTTCGCCGTCGGCGTCGCGGGAAACCATCCCGGCGCAGTCCATTTTTGTTGCCGGGCCAAGCGGGGAACACAACACGGAGTTGAGGAGAACTGAAATGATGTTGATCATCCTTATTGTTGTTTTGGTGTTGGTATTTGGCGGCGGCGGCGGCTACTACGGCTATAACCGCTGGGGATATGCCGGCGGCGGTGGCATAGGCCTTGGCACCATTCTGTTGATCCTGCTGGTGCTCTATCTTTTTGGATTTTTCCACTAGAGCGCGGCGCATTGCGAGGTTCGCGGCTTCCCGTTCCGTTCGGCGAGACTTGGGAAGCCCAGCCTCTAGCTCGGCATGTCTGAAAGACGATACCGGAGCTTAGATTAGAAGTACTTGATCCTGGCCTTGAAAATACGGCGAAGGTCTGCCCTTGGCGCAGGCGAAGTTGCTGTGCGCCTTGCGGGTGCAACTTCCTTTTAAGTACGGTAGTAAGGCAATTCCCTTAACAATTCTGCTGGTTCGGCTCGGGGATGCGTCTCTGTTGGCCGATGGATGAGAAGACGCTAAGACTGTGGGATGCTCTCCTCAGCCTCGGGCGGACTTCTTTGTCTTGAAAGGCCAGCCATGCCGAGCTTTGTGAGGGTTCGCTTATTGTGTGCGGGACTTCTGATGCTGGGCGCGGGGAGTGCTGCTGGAATGGGGCAGGCCGCTGCCAGGCGCACCGTGCCGAGCCGGATTGCCGGACCCATCGACGAGGCGCGGGTGGTCACTCTTGCGGGGAACATTCATCCGCTGGCGCGGGCGGAGTTTGACCGGGGACCGCTGGACGTCGACACGGGGCTGGGGCGGATGATGCTGGTGCTGGAGCCTTCGGCCGGGCAGCAGGCCGAGCTGGATGCGCTGGTGGAGGCGCAGCACGATCCGCGTTCGCAACTCTATCGCAAATGGCTCACGCCAGCCCAATATGGCGCGCGGTTTGGGGCGAGCGTGGAGGATACGGCTCGGGTGGCGGCGTGGCTCACCGGACATGGATTCACCGTGGCGGAGATTCCGGCGAGCCACCGGCTGATTCTCTTTTCTGGAACGTCGGGGCAGGTTGCGGAAGCGCTTCATACCGAAATGCGCCGCTACCGGGTGGATGGGGTGGAGCATATCGCCAACGCGCAGGATCCGCAGATTCCGGCGGCGCTGGCCGGGGTGGTGGGCGGGGTGGTTTCGCTGCACGATTTTCGGCGCAGATCGGCGATCAGAACACGCACAGCGCTGGGGGCGAAGCCGCTCTACACCAGCGGGAGCACGCACTACCTTTTTCCAGCCGATTGGGCGGCGATCTACAACTTGAATCCGCTCTATACCGCTGGGACGACGGGGACGGGGAGCTCGATTGCGATTGCGGGACGCAGCAACATCAAGGTGAGCGACGTAATGGCGTTTCGCGCGAAGGCCGGCCTGGTGGCGAACAACCCCACGGTGATCCTTGCCGGGACCGATCCGGGGCTGGTCACGGGGGATCAGGACGAAGCAACGCTGGATGTGGAGTGGAGCGGGGCGGTTGCGCCAGGGGCGGCAGTGAAGCTGGTGGTGGCCGCATCGGCGGGGGTGACCGACGGGGTGGATTTGTCGGCACAAACCATTGTGAACCATGCGACGGCGCCGGTGGTGAGCACCAGCTATGGCAGTTGTGAGCAGGAGATGGGCGCGGCGGAGCTGGCTTTCTATGACAGCCTGTGGGAGCAGGCGGCAAGCCAGGGGATGAGTGTGTTTGTCGCCTCGGGCGATGCGGGCGCGGCGGGCTGTTACGAGGGCTCGTCCGCCTCGGGGTCGGGGAGCGCTGTGAATGGGCTGTGCAGTTCGCCATATTCCACGTGCGTGGGCGGGACGGAGTTCAATGATGCGTCGAATCCCGCGCAGTACTGGGCGGCGGCCAACCCGGCGAATTACGGCACCGCTCTGGGCTACATTCCGGAGGAGGTTTGGAACGAGAGCGGGTTGAACGGCGGGACGGGGCTGTGGAGCTCGGGGGGCGGGGTCAGCGTGGTGTATGCGCAACCGCCGTGGCAAAAAGGGTTGAGCGGAATAGGCGCGGCCAATGGAATGCGGGCTGTGCCGGATGCAGCCGTTTCGGCAGCGGACCACGATGGGTATATCACATACGAGAACGGTTCCTACTATGTGGTTTCAGGAACTTCCGCGGCGTCGCCTTCGTTTGCGGGGGTGATGGCGCTGGTGGTGGGGAAGCTGGGCGGCACGGGGGCGGGCAACGCCAATCCCGGGTTGTATGCGCTGCTGAATGCCGCGCGCAATCCATTCCACGCCACACCGTCGGGGAACAACAGCGTTCCGGGCGTGACGGGGTTCACGGCGAACGGCGCCGAATATAACCTGGCCACTGGCCTCGGCTCGGTGGACGGAGCGCTGCTGGTGAACGAATGGGGCTCGGGCAGCTCGACAGAACCAGATTTTGCGCTGACGGCTTCGGCAGCGGGCGGAGCGGTGCAGGCAGGTAAGACGGGAACGTTCACGGTGAGCGTTGCGGAGAGCGGCGGAGGACAGAGCGCGGTCACGCTGACGACGCAGGGACCGAGCGGAGTCACGATTACCGTGCAGCCGGGGTCGATTGTGCCGGGAACGGCGGCGACGGTGACCATTGCCGTGAGCGCGACGGCGGCGGGCACGCAAAACCTGACGGTGACCGGGCAGGACGCTTCAGGAACGCAGCCGCTGGCCTACGCTTTGACGGTGACGCCCGCGCCGGTGATTACGCTGGCGGTGTTGCCTGCGGTGCTGCCGGGCGGGACGGTGGGAGCCGCGTATCCCCCAACAGACCTGGTGTCGGTGGGTGGAACCGCGCCGTATACCTACGCGGTGAGCAACGGCGCATTGCCCGCCGGGTTCGCTCTCAGCGCGGCAGGCGTCTTGTCTGGAACGCCGACGGCAGCAGGCTCTTTCACTTTCACAATAACGGCAACCGACAGCAGCGCTGGCACAGGATTACACACCGGCAGCCAGAGCTATACGGTCACCATCAACCCGTCCGCCGCCGCGGATTTCACGATTGGCGTGGTCAGCGGGACGAGCAGTTCGGCGGCGGTGCAGCCTGGTGGGACAATCTGGGAAACGGTGACTGTGAGCCCGGCAAACGGAGCTGGCACGTTTGCGAATGCGATTGCATTTTCGGCAAGAGGCTTGCCCGCCGGAGCGACGGCAAACTTCTTGCCCGCCAGTGTTCCAGCCGGCTCGGCCGCCGCCACGGTGGCGCTGACAATCCAGTTGCCGGCGGCCTCGGCGGCGCGTGAACTCGACGGCCTTTGGGGCCGGCTGGCCCCGATCTCTCTGGCACTGCTGCTGTTACCCCTCGCGGGCAGGCTGCGACACGGCGGGAGGCGTCTGGCTTCTGTTCTGCTGTTGGCCATTGCAGGCATGGCGGCCATGGCCGGACTCAGCGGCTGCGGCGTCATGAGCGGTTCCCTGGCCCACTCATGGCAAACCTACACCATAACTGTGACCGGAACCTCGGGGTCGCTTTCGCACTCCGCAACCGTTGCGCTGACGGTCGAGTAACAAAGAATCCGCTCAGTCAAACAGCGCGAAACTCTTGGCGATGCGGTCCTCGATTTCAGCCATCGTATCAGGAAGGTTTTGGCTGATTTCCAGCACGGTGGCGGGAGGGGTCGGCAGCGCCTTGAGGTACTTAACGGCTACAGGCCAGTCGATGGAGCCGTCGCCGGGCCAAAGGTGTTCGTCTTTCATCCCGTGGTTGTCATGGACGTGGACAGAAGCGATGCGAGCGCCCAGCGTAGCGACGGCTTCGGCAATGCCCACTGTGACGTGCGCATGGCCAAAGTCGAGGCAGACGCCGACCTGATCCAGGTGACCCATATCGAGAATGGTGATCAGGTGCTCCGGAGTCGTGGGTTCGCTGATGAGGTTTTCCACCAGCAGGCGCACGCCTAGCGGGTGGGCAAATGCGCCCAGATGCTCGATGGCGGCAATGGCGTGCTCAATGCTGCGCAATGACCATCCGTCTTCGCGTTCGCCAAGGTGGAGGATCAGGTTCTTGAACGGGATTTGCTCGGCCGATTCCAGGGCGCGCTTGATTTCGTCCATGGCGTCGATGCGGCGGGCCTTGTCAGGGTGCAGGACGTTGACGGCCGGCGCGCCGGCGCGGCCCATTTCACGGTCTGGGAAGAGCGGAGCATGCATGGAAAAAGGCGCAAGCGAGTTGGAACGGAACCAGCCGGCAATTTCGGCGATATGATCGCGGCTTGTGTAGTCGAAGTGCTGGCGGGCGGCAAAGATTTCGACCGCTTGCGCGCCGGACCTTGCAGCCAGCTCCAGCAGGCCTGGGTGCAGGCGCTGTTTGAGAAACATGTGCGTAGACAAGACTCGCAGCATTGACAAGGACTCCCCTGAGCCGTATCGGTCTGACGAACAGATTGACCGCTCATCCGATTGTCTCATTCCTGCAACAGACTCAGCCTACGACGAAACGGGTACTGCGCAAGATGTTCGGGGGAAGCGAAGGGCGACGGATTCGAAGTACAAGCCC
>Ga0302319_10001157_pt1 | contig 59154 bp, 42 predicted proteins | sample Bog_T0_2_FD_203319 | JGI IMG/M metagenome (GOLD analysis project Ga0302319, IMG submission 203319) | Peat permafrost microbial communities from Stordalen Mire near Abisko, Sweden - Bog_T0_2 | ecosystem: Environmental > Terrestrial > Soil > Wetlands > Peat | place: Sweden: Abisko, Stordalen Mire...
GACCAGTAGGTGCATCCGGCCGGGACCTTGGCCTCAACAATCAAGGCCTCATCGGGCTGCAAGTCGTAGGCTCCCTCGTAATAAAACTGCCCGACCAATCCACCCATATGCGAAACATCGAAGATCTTGAGCCGGTTGATGTATCCTTCCTTGCGCAGTCCCTCCACGTGATCGACAAAGAGGAGTGCAATACGAGAGATATCATCGGTCAAAGTCTGCAATCGCTTCTCGAGATCCTCAGCAGATGGCCTGGGCCGCTCGACTGGACGATCCAGGCGTTCGATGGAGATACGCGGATCGCGTTCCGCCTTCCAGTCAAAAGCCACCTGCCGCAACAGTAACTGAGAAGTGTCTGGCTTGAGCTGCCACCAATCGCCGGTGTATCCTTGGGGCCGCTCGGAGCTAAGCACGACGTCGAAATCTCCACTCGCATCCAGATGAAGCGCCTTGAAATCGTAGTAAGTGGGAACCGGCAGAGTGAAGGTTAGACCCGTTGGCAAAGCTGCGAAAAGGCCCACGCGCAGGATGCGCACAGAACCGATTTCGCCGCGAAGGCGGTAGGAGCCGGTGGCATCAATCGCTGCGCTGCGATAGGTGGTATCGGCATTCGGCTGGCCGATGTTGAAGTAGAAGTTACTCGCCGGCAGAAAGGCGGGATGATTGACATCATCCCCCAAAGCAGCGAGCGACTTAGAAGCGACGGCCTCAAGCAGCAGCCGACCGGCCTCCTGCCTCACTTGAGGATCGTCGCGCAGGCGCTCTGGAAGTCGCGAAAGAATCTTCGAGTCAAGTTGCTCGAGTTGACTGGTCCACTGCTCCCAGCCCGGAATCCTGTCCTTTCCGGCATCGGAAGACTGTTGCGCCGCCAGAGGCACTGCTGGATAGAGAAAAATGAGAAATGGCAAGATAGCCAGCAATCTCTTTTTTGATGGATAAGCCTTCATTACATTCTCCTGTCTGTGGCCTGATTCAGACGCTTTTCTGCGAATTCTCTGCGACCGGCAGTGACTTTGAATCAATCTGTTGAATACCGCGCATGGCGGACTGGCGAAAGATAAGAATCGACGTTGAGCGAGATCTGCAGTCCGTTCGCGGCTAGCCGCAAACGGACTGCAGATCACAGTCGCTATAGAGCCAAAACATGCAGGCAATGTTACTTGCTGTTGCTGCTCTGGGCGGCCTGCTCTTTTTGCCGGTCAATATACCACTGAGGCAGGTAGGTGTGGTGAGTGCGTCCCTGATACATATCGTCAAACGTGATGTATGGGGCGAGATGATGCGACTGGGCCTGCTCTTCGAATTCGGCCTTCAGTTGCGCCAGCTTCTCCGGATACTTCTTGGCCAGATCGATGCGCTCGGTCGGATCGTCGTTCAGGTTGTAGAGTTCCCAAGCGCTTTCGTCAAGAGCCGGATTACTGACTACGTGTTTTGTTTCGACGTCGTTGGGATACGCCAACTCGGCCTTCCATCCGTTGTCATAGATCGACCGCGAGCCAAAGATGTAGTAGTACTGCAGCGTGTGACGGGTGGGCGCGCTGGCATCGTCAATCGAGTAGGCCAGGGACGTTCCTTCAATCGGCTGCTGCTTGATGCCGCGAATCTCTTCCGGGGCCTTGATGCCAACCAGATCGAGAGTGGTAGGCAGAAGATCGATCACATGGCTGTACTGAGTGCGAATGCCGCCCTTGTCCTTGATGCCCTTCGGCCAGTAGGCGATGAGAGGATTGTGCGTACCGCCTTCGCTGTTGGCATCTGATTTCCAGTACTTGAAAGGCGTGTCGGCGGCCTGCGCCCAGCCCAGCGGATAGTTGCCATTCTTGGCTTCAGGCGTGCCGATCTTGTCGATCTTGGCCAGGTTATAGGCGACATTCTCCTCCTCGGTAATCGGTTTGCGGATAATGGAACGGTCTATACTGCCTTCTTCCGATCCTTCCTTGCTGGCGCCGTTGTCGCCGATGGAGATGAAGATCAGCGTGTTGTCGAGCTGGCCGATCTCCTTCAGATGATTGACCAGGCGGCCGACCTCAAAGTCCGTGTAGGTCAGATAGCCTGCGTAAACTTCCATGAAGCGCGCATAGAGCTTCTGCTGATCCGGCGTCAGCGTGTCCCAGGCTTTGACGTTCGGATTGCGATCGGGAAGTATCGCATTGGCAGGGATCACGCCGAGTTTCTTCTGGCGCTCAAAGACCTCTTCGCGAAAGACGTCCCAGCCCTTGTCGAACTTGCCCTTGTATTGATCGCTCCAGTATTTGTCGACCATGTGCGGGGCGTGCGTAGCGGCAGGCGCGTAGTAAAGGAAGAACGGCTTATCCGGCGCGGCCTTCTTCTGGCGGTCGATATAGAAGATCGCCTTGTCTGTGATCTGGTCGCTCAGGTGGCGGCCATCTGGGGTCACGTGCGCCTGATCCTCCGTCAGGTCGGGTTTGTACTGATCGGTTGCCGAGCCAAGGAATCCGAAGAAGTGATCAAAGCCTTTGCCTGTTGGCCAGTGATCGAAAGGGCCGGCGTCGGTACCCTCGTCGTTCGGCGTGATGCCATACTTGCCCACCGCAAAGGTGTTGTAACCGCTCTCGCGCAGGATCTCGGCGATTGTGCCGGCCGTGGCAGGCACGCGACCATCCCAGCCGGGGAAACCGGCTGACGAGGTAACGTCTGAAAAGCCCGATTCATGCACCGATGCGCTGTTGCGTCCAGTCAACAGGGCTGAGCGGGTCGGAGCGCAGATGGCGCAGGTATGGAAGTTCGTGTAACGCAGACCGTTGTTGGCCAGAGTGTCGAAAGTAGGAGTTTGGATCAGTCCGCCGAATGTGCCGGCAGCGCCATATCCCACGTCATCGATCAGGATCCACACCACGTTCGGCGCACCAGCGGGTGCTTTTACGGGCTCCGGCCACCACTCTTTCGATTCGGCGAGGGTTCTGCCAACGACTCCTTGATAAGGCTGTGCGGTCTGCGCATGCAATGCGAACTCGGCGCTCGATGCAAGGATGAGCGTCGAGGTCAAAGCACTCAAAACACTTTTCTCTCTCATATGGCTCCTTGGGCTCTCTGTCATTCAGAAATGACTCAGTGATAGGGTTGTCAAATCGCCGCCGGCAATGATGGCGGTGGCACGATCCCTGAGCGCCGGATCTGCTTGTTTGCGCGAAGACGGAATGCAGTTGCGCCTAGCGACCCATAGGCTCGCTAGCGCAGCAGATCCGATCAGCGCGCACCAGAAATGCGCCAAAGATCAGGAACTTTGCTTGAAATGTATGAGGGATCGCGTCAGTCAAGCCGCGATGCGATGCTTATCGACAGGAACAACAACAGCAGGAAGCGAGGGACGACAACCGGGGGAGAATGTCGGTAGGCGTATTGGGCGATGCAGAATGCCTCATTGAACCATATCCCTTTGCGAGAAGAGTCCTGGAGATCCGGCAAGCCCGAAAGGACCATGCTTGAATCGCGGACGTGTCCAAAGCATATAACAATAGCTTTTGGATTTCAACAATAGAATCATTCTCCGCCGAATTGGGCTTGAAGGGGCCTGCGCGGCATGCGCCGGCTCAGCAAGGTGATGCACGCACCCTGCCGACGCCGGCGGCAAACGACGCAGTTGGCATTACGGCAACACGGGTGGGCTAGAAGTTGATCTTAGCCGCAAGTTGAATTTCACGCGAGATTCTTTGAAACGATGTGGGAGAACCCGCCGAAGAGATGGTTCCGTAGGCTGAGCCGGGAGTGATATTCGGCACCAGCAATGTGCTGCCCGCAGCAGGTGTTGGCGCAACTGCGGACGGGTTGTTGAACTGCGGTGTGTTGAAGAGGTTAAAGAACTCCGCACGCAGTTGCAGGGTCTTCGACTCACTCAAGTGAGTATTCTTGAAGACGGAGAAATCCACATTCTTTGTGCCCGGGCCTTGAAGGATATTGCGTCCGGAATTTCCCCACTGCCCCGTAACAAGAGGAGAGGTCGCGGGTGAGAGTGGGATGCTCACAAACGCCGAAGTGTTAAACCACCCCTGACGGCTGATCTTGCCCGTTGGCAACGATCCGTTGCCGAAGCCTGGAAGGAGTTGTGCTCTTGGAGTAAGACCGTCGCCCACTCCGCTCGACGAGGAGACAGAAAACGGCAAGCCGTCGGAATAGTTCAGGATAGTGTTCAACTGCCATCCCCGAACAAAATGACCCAGTGTTCCCTGTCCCTTGAACGGGAGTTCATAAGTAGCGCTGGCTACGAGCCGATTTGGAATATTCAAATCAGAATCTCCGTAGTCGGCACGGATATTGTAGGGATTCAAAACGCCGCCTGGGCTGCCAGTGCCTTCGTCGAGAGCGTGGCTATAGGCGTAAGAGGCAAGAAATCCCAGTCCATGCGCGCGACGCTCGGCCGAGAGTTGCAGAGCATTATAGTTGGAGATCTGGCTGGTCTGTAGTTGGTTGATCTGCGAGAAGTGCGGATACGGCCGGCCAGTGGTAACGTGCGTTGTACCCGGCGAACCAGCATTGATGTCTACCAAATCGTCCAGATGAACTCCTCGGGTTCCGACATAGGCAACCTTGAGGACGGTCGAGAACGGTATCTGTTGTTCGATCGTTGCGTGCCACTGCTCGCTATAGGGCGTCTTGGCATTTGGATTGGTGGCTAACAGCGGCAAGCCAATTGGCAACGCGCTGGCGGAGGTGACGGCGGTGTGAACAAAACCATTCGAGGCAAAGTTGAATGGGCTGCCGTTCGGGGCATTGGCTCCATAGGTGGTCGAGTTGTTAAATGCCCAGTAGTCCTCCCCAGGGGCGTTGACCGACATACCCGCCGAATTCGCGACATTCGGCGCCGAGTAGTAAATGCCGTTTCCTGCATGGAAGACGGTTTTGTTGGTTACCTTATAAGCAAATCCCATGCGAGGCGCGAAGTTCAGTTTGTTGTCCTTGACGCCGCTTCTCGGAATGCCTTGGGTCCCCACCTTTTCCAAAGCGGTTATCGAGATGGAAGGATCAAAGGCATACATCCTGTTGTTGACCTCGGTCCACGGCCAACCGAGAAAGTTCTCGTAACGAACGCCGAGGTTCAGCGTCAGCCTATTGATGACCTTGTAGTTGTCTTGGACGTAAAATGCCACGTCGCTCTGCCGGAAGCCGCGGGTGCCATGCTGGTACTGGTATGTTCCGCTCACTGGCGCTCCGAAGAGCAGATCGGTCCATGCCAGTCCGCTGTAAGACGTGCCGAAGGACATGGTACCGTGTTCCGCTGATGTCTGGAACATATCGTACTGGAGGCGGACGAATTCGCCACCGATATCCAGCGAGTGTTTGCCATGAACCAGATTGACGTTGTCGTCAAATTGATAATTGTTGGTTCCGATCTGCGTGGGACTATTCGCCGCATCTCCGAGCGCAGTGTTCCCAGCAAAAGTGAGTACCGGGAGTCCATCAGAAAGTGGGTCGCCAGGAACCTCAACGCCCGGAATGCCGAGTTGAGTGGGTAGGTTCAGTCCCGCGTCCTTGTTCGTGGCGATGACAAAGAACCGAGACCAGCCGAACCGCGCTGTGTTAAGCCTGGTGGGCGAGAAGATGTGTGTCTCGCCGAGAACGGTCTGATAAGCAGGGTCCTCCGCGGGGCCGCTGATAACATTTCCAACCAGAGGACCAGGGAGAACGCCAGGAGAAATGATGTTGTCATGGGCCTGGCTATAGCGAAGGAAGCCGTTATCGTGCGCGGCGATCTGATGATCAATCCTCGCGTCAAAGGCGTTTTCGGTCAGCGTCTTTACGGGGTTATAGAGATAGTTAATGGCAGTCGTCGTACCCGGGATGTTGGGCGACGCGTATTTCTGATAAAACGCCAGAATGTTCGCGCCAGTTGGGTTAATACTCGGGTCGCTCAAAGGAACGAAATTATTGGCGTACGCCACTCCAGTCTTGGGGTTTTTGATTTTTTGCGCATAAGCCGAGAAGTCGTATCCCGTGCTGGTCAACTTGAAATTCGGTACAGAATCTAAGTCAGTAAAACCCTGGGAAAGTCGCTGTCCGGAGTAGTCGACAAAGAAGAAAGTCTTTGGATTGGCTCGTCTGAAAAAAAGCGGCCCACCAAAGGTTCCACCAAACTCGTTCAGCCGGAGAGGTGGTTTGCCAGCGGTATCGAAATAGTTTCTGGCATCAAGAGCGGAGTTGCGAAGGAACTCGAAGACTTCGCCGTGATAGTGGTCTGTGCCGGACTTGTAAACCAGATTGACGGTGCCGCCGTTGCCGCGTCCATAACGCGCGTCGGCATCTGTGGTCTCTTCGGAAAACTCCTGAATCGCGTCAATGGGAGGGAAAATGATCACCCCGAGTCCGTTGTGATTCTCGTTGTCGCCAATGCCATCCAAAAGCAGGCGGTTCTCCTGATAGCGAAGTCCGGCGAAGGCATAGGACGACGGTCCGCGCTGTTGAACATAAGGAACATTTACCAGTTGGGTTTGTGCGGGTACAACGCCGGCGCCCAGCCCCAGCAGTTCCGTGAAGTTGCGGCCATTCAGAGGCAAGTCCTTGACGGCCTCCTCGGTGCGGAGATTGCCGACGGTCGAACTCTCAGACTCCAACAGTTGGCCTGCAGCCTGGACTTCAACGGTCTCAGCATTCGTGCCCACGGCCAGCACAATATCGGCATTGACACGCTGCCCCACCTCCAACCTTACGTGCTCAACCAATTTGCAGAAGCCTGGAGCTTCAACGACTACGTTGTAGTCGCCAGGGTGCAATGGCGGCGACACATAGATTCCCTGCGAATCGGAGCTGGTATTGCTCCTCAAGCTGGTGCTGGCGTTCAGCACAGTCACTTGAGCGTTCGGGATCACCGCGCCTGTGCTGTCCTTCACGATGCCGGTGATGATTCCAGTTTCGACAATCTGCGCGTGAAGTGTCGAAGCGAACACGACCAAGAATACGACTGCCAAGAGCCGTGAGAGTTTTTGCTTCACGAGAATTTGAATTGAGAAATGTGCAACCGACATTTTGACCTCCGAAGATGCGATTCATTCTGATCGCACAGAAAGTGGCCTGCGACTCGCTATTCCTATGGAGCGGCTTTATGCGCGCAAACGTTCGTTTTCCCAAAATTGATGCGCCTTGTTTCGTGGGCAAGTGTGCATCATCGCGGGATTTAGCGATGCACGCATGCGCGCATAAAGCCGCTCTACGGCAATTGCGCTCAGGACTGATGGTTGAGGGGAAGCCTCAGGTACTTGCTGACAAACTGAAATCTGGCCTTACCGGAAGACGCAGCCGCAAAGTCCGCAGAGGGGCCGAGCCAAACACATAGTCAGTTGTCAGAGGGGATATGCAGGGTCAACAACAACAGAAGCGACAGGGCGTCGGATCGAGAGCGGATTTTGTGAATACGTGGATGAGAATTGCCTTCTTCATATGTCGTATTAAGACATATTCGCAGAATCGTGTCAAGGGCTTCTTTCGATATCTTTCGCGAGTTTGTAAGCGCGGGAGCGTGTCGAGCTTCTCCACAAACAGAACTTCTCTCGCTACATGGTCTCTCTTTTAGTCCGATTGCAGTTGAACAGAGCAAAAATATCGTTGTTTAATCGAGTCCCCTTGTATCTCGCTACCCTCATGTTCTTCTCTTGACTTGACCGCCTCCTACATTGGCCCTGGTGTACGTACTGATACGTTGCAAATCGAAGCCTAGCTTGGGGCCCAATATAGTGAGTTCTCGCGCATGATCGATCGAGAGTCTTCTCAATACTTTCTTGCCCTTTGGCGTGATTTCGAGCAATACGCGCCGCAAATCATCCGCATCGGGTACGCGCAGCAAAAGTCCTTCGCGCACTGAGCGATTTACTAGCTCAACTACGCTGTTATGGCGCAACTTGAGTCGCTTCGCTGCGTATGCGATAGTTACTGCCGTTCCCTCTCTCGCGCCTGCAACCTGAAGCAAGAGCTGATGCTGCTGCGGTTGCAGGCCGGCGGCGGCCGCGGCCTCTTCGCTGAAATGCAGGAACTTTCTTAGCTCAAAGCGAAACTCCGCCAGGCTCTCCACGAGAGAGCTTGGACCGGCCGAAGAAGTTCTGGTAGGCATATGTACATCGTATAAAGATAGAAATGAATCTGCAAACCTTAAGATGACGCAGATCAGTCGCCGCTACCGTAGGCTGTCCCCGCGAATTGGCCGGTTCAAGCTGCCCATCCTCCACCCCGGAAAACAAGAGCAGCGCTGCGGTATATTGAATTCGTTGGCGGATGATCTATTGCCGCCAACGGAGAGCAGATTCTCAGATGGCACAGAACTGGCAGACCAAGCTCATTCATAGCAGCGCGAAGGTGCCCGGAGGCTTCCGGGCGCTGAGTGTTCCCGTGGAGCGGGCCTCCACAGTCGTCTTTCCAAATTGCGAATCCGCCGTGGGCGGTTGGAATGTTGACGAGGTTGGATACACCTATGGCATTCACGGCACGCCTACCGTCCTTGCTCTGGCAGGCCGCATTGCCGAACTCGATGGCGGCGTACGCACGCTGCTGGTTCCCAGCGGCCTTGCGGCTCTCACGCTTGTGGACATGGCGATGCTTTCGGCGGGCAGCCATGTGTTGATCCCGGAGAACGTTTATGTGCCGAACCGGCTACTGGCCATCAGGTTGCTGCGACGCTTCGGCGTGGAAGCCTCATTTTATCCGCCCGATGCCGGGGCAAAGGTCGCTGAACACTTCTGCCCGAACACGCACCTGATTTGGGTGGAGAGTCCTGGCTCGATCACGATGGAGATGCAGGACGTGCCGGCAATTGCCGCGGCTGCGCACGCGCATGGTGTGATCGTGGCGATGGACAATACCTGGGCGGCGGGCGTGCTCTTCAAGGCTTTCGAGCACGGCGTGGATGTTTCCGTGCAGGCGCTGACGAAGTACGTCGGCGGGCACAGCGACCTGCTGCTGGGCTCGGTCACCGTTCGCGATGAGGCACTGATCGAGCGCCTCGGCGAGACGCGGGCGCGCATGGGCATGTCTGTCTCTCCCGACGAATGCAGCCTGGCGCTGCGCGGCCTCCAGACACTGGCGGTGCGGTTGCGCCACGCAGAGGCTTCGGCGTTGACGATCGCCAACTGGTTATCCGCGCGACCGGAGGTCGAAACGGTGCTGCATCCAGCGCTCGAAAGCTGCTCAGGGCATGCCTTCTGGAAGCGCGATTTCTCAGGGGCGAACGGGCTGTTTTCCTTTGTCTTTCGCCAGGAATTCAGCGGAGCGCAGGTGCGCGCCTTCGTCAATGCCCTCGATCTGTTTGAGATTGGCTATAGCTGGGCGGGGACTACAAGTTTGGCCGTGACCTACAACCTGAATCACACCCGCGGCGGCTCGTCTTACGGCGACCGCCTGGTGAGGCTGAGCATCGGTATGGAAGACACCGATGACCTGATCGCTGACTTGACGCAAGCACTGGCGCGGATCGAGACAGCGCAATAAACGATTGCCAAGGTTGCCAAGATTGCGGGCTGGAGTTCTTCCACGATAATACTCATAGCAAAGCGGTATCGACACTTCTCTCTAGACGATCTGCGGAGAGCGGTGGAAAGCATCAATGGAAGCAGGATTGAAGCGGAGTCCCCGGTATTCTTCCCTGCATCCGGTACTGCAGCAGGGCTTGCTCCCGGCAGGAGTGGACGTAGATCATCGTTGTCTCCACAATCGCGTGGCAAGCTGCTCCTTCATTGCCAGCAGAGGCGCTCTGCGATGGAGCAGATTCGCGGCGAGTGCGTCATCTTGAGCGATTTGTCTGTTTCCGCCCGGACAGATCATAGTCCAGCGCAGGAATTGGATTCTGCCGAAGCATCTTCGCGAGTTGCAAAATCGGCCCTTGTGGTTCCGGCCCTTCTTGCAGAACAAGGCTGAGAGTCCGCAGAATGGGACCGCTCTTGATCGGAACGATCTTCACGGTTTTCACCAGAAGCGATTTTTCCAGCGCTAGACAGGAAACGAAGCCGACCCCTACACCAGCTTCGACCGAGGCAACGATGGCTTCAGTGGAATTCATGTCCACGGTGGTGCGAAGACCAGAAAGAACACCATTCTTCTCGAGATACTCCTCGACGAAACTCCTCATTCCAGAACCCGGTTCCCGTAACAGGATCGGTTCCTCCACCAACTCCTTTGGAGTAATGGTTTGCCGCTCGGCCCAGGGATGCCTCGCAGGCACAATTAGCGAAAGTTCATCCTCTCCGAAAGTCTCGATCTTAAGATCGGGGCGAAATGCCGGTGCTTCGATCATTCCGAGACTTACCCGCTGTGTAGTGACCGCCTCCAGTACCTCGCTGCTGCTGCCCGCAATGATGTGGATCCGGAGCATGGGCCAGGTTTTGAGCAACGCCGGCAATAGTCTGGGCAACAAATAAACGGCCAGAGTGTAGGAGGCGCCCACCCCGATCTCTATCTCTTCCTGTGCGCCAAAGGGCTTAAGCGCGGCCACTGCCTCATTGCTCAGCGCCTCAATCTTGCGGGCATACACAAGCAATGTTTCGCCGGCGTTGGTCAAGGCAATGCTTTGCCTAACGCGACTGAAAAGAGCAACGCCGAGCGACTCTTCCAATGCCTTGATCTGAGCCGTCACCGCTGGTTGCGACAGATCCAAGACCAGAGCCGCTTTTCGGAAATTCAGCATCTCCGAGACAATACGAAAGGTTTTTAGACGTGAATGATCCACACTCAAAGCCTCTCACGCCTTGAGAGGTTTCGTCCAGTGCGATAGTGCAGCGTTCAAAGGGACTTGAGACTCTCAAGACCGGAGAGTTGGTCCTTCGTGGAAGATATTTACTCTCTCTGCAAGGGAACAAGCAGGCGCGAACGGGGGCTGCCCATACGCGCCTGCTGATTGGAAGAACACTTACACCGCAACCGGAATGATTGCTTCAGTCGGCAGGGCAAGCGCCTGCTGTCGCAGTGACTCGAAGAGTACGCTGGACAAATAGCGTTCGCCGAAATCCGGCAGCACCGCAACGATTAACTTTCCAGCGTTCTCCGGCCGCTCGGCAACCTTTAACGCCGCAGCCACCGCCGCACCCGAAGAAATGCCGACGAATAGTCCTTCCTGGAGCGGCAGCCGCCGTGCGGCTTCGATAGCTTCGTCATTGGTAACCTGCACCACCTCATCCACCAAGCTGGTATCGAGCACACTCGGGACAAAGCCAGCGCCTATGCCCTGAATCTTGTGGGGACCAGGCTTTCCGCCAGAGAGTACAGGGCTATCGGCAGGTTCGACTGCGATGGCTTTGAAGGCTGGCTTTCGTTCTTTGATGTATTTGGCCACGCCGGTGATAGTGCCGCCGGTGCCGACGCCGCTGATGAGAATGTCGATCTTGCCGTCGGTATCGTTCCAGAGTTCAGGACCGGTAGTTGCATAGTGGATGGCAGGATTGGCAGGATTGGTGAACTGCTGCAAAATGTATCCACTCGGAGTCTTGGCCAGAATCTCCTCGGCTTTAGCTACCGCGCCTTTCATGCCGTTCGGCCCGGGGGTCAGCACGATCTCGGCGCCGAAGGCCAGAATCACCGTACGGCGCTCCAGGCTCATGGTTTCGGGCAGGGTGAGGATCAGCCGGTAGCCCTTGACTGCCGCAACAAAGGCGAGTGCAATGCCAGTATTGCCGCTGGTGGGTTCGATGAGTACCGTTTCGCCGGGCGTGATTTTGCCAGCCTTCTCGGCGGCCTCAATCAACGCCAGTCCGATGCGATCCTTTACGCTCGATACAGGGTTTTGGCTTTCCAGCTTGACTACGACAGTCGCAGGCAGGCCAGCAGCAATGCGATTCAGCCGTACCAACGGAGTACGGCCAATGAGTTCAGTTACATTTGCGGCAATACGCGCCATGATGTTCTCCTCGTTCAGGGATAAATCCCCAAGCAGCTTTCAGTATTAGTTGAATGATCAAATCGCAAGACAGAAATGAACGAGCTCGAACTGGCGCACGTTCTCATCGGACCTGTCACCAGAATGGTGTTAGCGACATCGATGCATTCCGACAGGATAGTCCGGGAATCTGGCCGATGGCAAAGACAGGACTGATGTATCGGTGTCATGAGCCATCAACACATGTGTTGATGCTAGCGGTGAAAGGGCTAGAGGCCTACGAAAGATCCTCTTCATGTAATAGCTCCTATCGCGGGAAATTCCTGAATTGCTGCCATCGTTGCACCCTGAGCAACGACAAAGTCAACTTCGGACCTCGCCAGTTGCCGGGCCTGTCCAGCGAAGCCTAGAACTGCAACCGTGCCGAGAACTGCAGCATCCTCGGATAGTAACTGAGGGTGCCGGAGGTGGAGCCTGGTTGTCCATAAGCCGAAGAAGTGATGCTTCCGTTATACGAACCGTAGTTCGAGTGGTTAAGGACATTGAAGGCTTCCACTTGCACTATAGCCTTAAGATGATCATTGAAAGTGATGTCCTTTGCCAGGTTCGCGTCGACGCGTTGAATGGGCCTGCCTACTAGTTGATCGCTATCTGTGATGTCATAACCCGAGACAGGATCAAGATGATTGTAAATTGGATTGTTGTACACAACTGTGAAAGATTTGTTGGGGTTTATGACATGCGGGCAGGTCGGGTTCGTCGCATCGGCGCCGCAGTATGTGCGATTGACTGTGTAGGAACCCAGACCCGTCGGACTGGCTCCAGCGGTTGTTGAGAAATTGGCCCCAGAACCGTAGTGATAGAGCAAGCCGCCATGAAGCCCGTATCGCCATTGGTAGCCTGGGCTGACATTGAGAGTGTGTAACTGGTTCTCCAATCCGTTAGCCCAGTCGCCATCGAAATTGAATGGATTGTTGGCGTATCCAAAAGGCCCGGAGTGATTGTTGTTCTTCTCTCTGGCCAACGTGTATGCCGCAGATCCAGTGAAACCGTGCCACTCTCGCTGTTGCACGTTTACCAGAAGAGCGTCGTAAATACTCCCAACGTTCTCTGGCGTAACGAAGGTGAGAATTGAAGCATAGAGAGGATTCGGGCGTCCCGCAGATGCTGGATTCTTGTTGAAGCCGGTCACAGGGTCCTGATAGAGGTTCTTGTCTACGCGTATCCAATCGTGATGAGTTCGATCGTGCAGATAATCGGCCGAGATAGTTAACCCATTGCGAATCTGGCGTTGAAAGCCGATAGATGCCTGCGCCGCCCACGGAGTTACAACGTCAGGCGCCATGACCTGAACCGTTTGCTTATACGCGGTTGGATTCGCAAGAATATCGGCCGGAGTGGTGCTTCCGAAGGGGCTGGCAAGGTCGATCGGCGAACTTGCTGTCGCGGTGACAGTTGGCGCGACGGAGGTTTGGCCATTGAAGAGCGAGGCATCCTCGATCATATTGGTCATGATATTGGTAAAGAAGATGCCCGCACCACCGCGAATGACAGTCTTCCCGCTCCCAATCGGGTCCACGGTCAAACCTAAACGCGGCGCAAACTCGTGATTATCTCCACTGGTAGGCTGCTTGAGTCCGCTGATCAGCGTGACGTGTGGATCGAAGACACCGATGTCATTGTCATATCGAACTCCCGCATTGATTGTCAGGCGATGCGTGACCTTCCAATCGTCTTGAACCCAGGCGCCAAGAATGTTGCGCGGAAGATTGAAGTTCTGGGTCCCGAATGACTGCGTGTAGCTTGACACATAAGGATTGAGAGCAGCGAGGTTCCATGTTGACGGATCGGTCAGATCCGGAAATATCGTTGGCAGATTGGTAAGATCCTGTTTGAGAGTTGCCGCGCCACGGGAATACATGGCGAATGTCCCGTGATATAGGGCATGGATATACTCTCCGCCAATTTTAACGCTGTGCTTTCCGTGCAGCCAAAAGAAATCGTCTCTGTAGCTTTGGTTCTCTCCGCTGCTGTTGTTGGGCATATTGTAGTTTCCGCCAATTGTCGTACTTGGGAAGTACAACGTCAGGGCATTCGTGGTCGGCTGCGATTCCCCTCCGGTATGATGAAAGCCGGCTTTCAGAGCGTTTAGAATATTTGGTCCGCGCGTGGTTGACCAAGTAAGTTGATATGCGTAATCGTTGCTCTTTGACTTATATGCCTGCGTTGGATTTGTTGTTGACGTTGACACGCTCACAGTGAAAGGGTTACCCTGAGTATCGCCGTTGGCGCGCAATGAAAAGTGATCGCGCGAGTTCGGCAAATAGTCCCAGTGAGTCAAGTACTCTCTTGTTGAGATCTGTGTGGAGTGCGTCCATATTGGAATGGTTGAGCTAAACCCGTAGGGGTTGAGCACAATGGTATTTGGCTGGCGCTCCGCTTCAAAGGAGGCGAAATAAAACAGCTTGTCCTTTCGCACCGGGCCGCCAACCGTTCCGCCATACTGCTGATCGGAGAATTCAACAACCTTGTGAGCGTTAGGGTCGGCTGCATCGAATATATCGTTCCGGAAGTATCCGAAGGCCGACCCATGGCTGGTGTTACCGCCTGACTTTGTTTGAATGTTGATCTGAATCTGTGAAGATCTTCCAAGGGTCGCATCAAACCGATTTGTAATGACCTGGAACTCGGAGATCGCATCGCGACTGAATAGCACAGGGCTGCCCACGCTCAGATAACTCGAGTAGTTTGTGGTTTCCTGGCCATCCAGATGAATCTGAGTGCTCCCCGTCGAATACGCCGGCAAGAGACTGCTGGTGATTGCATTTACGCGAACTCCTGGAACGAGAGTGGCCAGTTGAAGGTAGTTGCGACCGTTGAGTGGCTTTTGCGAGACTGCTTCCGGATCAATCACGCCACTTACATTTGAAGATGTTGTGTCGATCACGGTGGCATTGGTTGAGACAGAAATGGTTGTCATCGCGGAGGCCGGGGCTAAGATGAAATTGACTTCCAACACCTGGCCAACGTGGACCGGAAGTTGTTTCTCTGAGACTGCGAAACCAGGAGAGTCAACCCGCAGAGTATAGTTTGCGGCGGAGATCGTCGGAAGTTGATAGACGCCTGATTCATTGGTGACTGTCTTGTAAGCGGATCCGCCATCGGTGTTCTCGGCGACTACGTTTGCATGACGAACGACTGCGCCTGAAGCGTCTGTCACCGTACCAAAGAGGGATGTTTGTTGGGCATATGCGCTTGCGGTGGCCATTAGAAGCGCAACAACGTACAAAAGTCTCGTTTTCATGACATATCCTTTCATGTTTCTTGTTGCAGACCTGGGTACAGCGAGGCGTTTCTGTGCCCAGGTGCAAGGATGCCCACAGAACAAGAAGTGGATCATCGCCGCAGGTTAAGGACAGTCACTCAACCGCCTTGCCACTGATGAGGAATGGTTTCAGCAGTCAACAGCTTTTAGATTGTTTGGCCGATACCATCCGAACAGTACTCATGACATCACCTCTCCAAAGTGTTTTTGACGATTTCGCCGTTCTTGACGATAATGGCCAAAGACTTATCTGGGGAACCAAGCAGGTTGATATCTTCCAGTGGATTCCCATTTACCAGTAGAAGGTCGGCATAGGCGCCCACTTCCACTACGCCCAGCTTCTTCGGGTAAGGATTTCGCAGTCCTGAAAGAGCAACCAACTCGCCGTTTGCTGCCGTGGCGATATGCAGTATCTCTTCCGGGGTAAACCACCGTGTAAGCGAAAGCAGCCTGGCATTTTGTTGCGCGGCCAGTTCCAATCCGCCTGCCAGATCGGTTCCAAATGCGATTTTGACGTGATACTTCTTGGCCAGCGTATATGCGCGGTCCGTGCCCGCCGTTACCAACAAGCCCTTCGCATACTTGGGTCCGCTGGTGAAATCCGGTGGAAGTTTTGACTTGTCCGTAACAGGCAAGAATGGCTGAATGCTCAGCCAGATTCCCTTCTCCGCCAATAAGTGAATAGTTGGTTCATCGAGCAGTTGCCCGTGATCGATGACCTTAACTCCAGCATCGATTGCCCTGCGCGCGCCCTCAGAAGAGTAGTTATGCACAGTCACATAGGTTCCCCAATCCGAAGCCGCCTCAACGGCCGCGCGAATCTCGTCGGAAGTGAACTGCAGGCTGTCAAGCGGATCGTTTTCAGACGAGATACCACCGGTTGTGGCCAGCTTGATCTGGCTGGCTCCGAGGCGCAGCTGCTCCCGAACCGCAGCTAGAACCTGATCCCTGCCATCAGCGATGATTGAATCTCCTACAATCTCGCTGCGTGGCGTATTTCCCCCAAAGCGAGGATGAGCATCGGTCAACTGCCGGTTATCGCCGTGACCACCCGTTTGAGAAATCATTGCCCCAGAGGGATAGATTCGCGGTCCTTGAATCAGCCCGTTGTCGATCGCTCTCTTGAGACCGAAGGAAGGTCCAGCCAAATCCCGTACTGTGGTGAAGCCGCGCAGGAGAGTCTGCTTGGCCTCAACTCCCGCCAGCAGGTAACGGTAGCCGAAATCCCCATTTCTGTCAGCTGAGTTAGCGCCGGCAGAAATCGAATGCCAGTGCGCGTCAATCAAACCGGGGATCAGAACTCGCCCATCCCCTTCGATGGTGGTTGTAGTGGTTCCCGAAGGTGGCTCGATTGGGCTGGTTGCTATCTGTGCGATCGTGTCTCCCACAACCAGGAGATTGCTGGGAGGCGTCAACTGAGCCGAATTGCCGTCAAAAATGCGCACATTCTTGAAGAGCACGGCGGTCGGGGCTTGTTGACTATGGATTGCAGAATGGACTGTCACAAGTGCAAGCAGCAGAATGGTCCAGCGATAAAGAAAAAACGCTGCGAGCGACGGAATAAGCCTCTTCATAGGAAGTCCTTTCATCGGAAGATCTCCGACAGTTCATGTGATTGTCTGACCGGATTGATACTTCGAGCAAAGGCAGTCGGACGTTCCCTTGCACGGCGAGTTCCAGCACGACTTCCAGGTTGGTTTCGCAACCAATCTTGACGTGATACGTTTCGTGTCTGGGCGTGGAAGCTGTCGGCACCTGCCTCAATCGACTCATTATTTGCGCTTGTAGGATTACTGGCGCGTTCAAACAGAGGTGTGGAATTGTCTGTTGCCGGCAAGTATCGCTGGAGGCTGCTCCAGATTGCCCTTTCTGCTAACACTCGTGAGTCATTAAACAGCATACTTACAGAGTTCTGTTGCGCCACAAGCGGAGTGCGCAAGACCAGCAGCCCCAAAATGATCATGGCCACACTATCTAAACGTATGGCTGTAGACAAGATGTTCTTTTTCATTGCGACTCCTTCATCTCGCCGTCACGAGTTGTTGAATCAGGATCTGAGCTGTATGAGAGTTGCCTTTTCGAAGGAAGCGAGCAACTGCATCCTTCAATAAGGTCACTTTTTTGGCGCTGATCGCGGAGCCCTCTATGTACGGCAGTAAAAAGCCCACGCCAGCAGTGCTGGTCAGTGGGCCTTGTGTGCAGATTCAATTGTTTTGAATCTATAGCGTAGGTACCGCCGCTACACGCGCTCCCGCTTCGCCAGCATATGCCGTACAAAGCAACAACAACCGCGCGCCAGTGCTTTAGTCTGATTGCTCATAGATAATAGTTATCACCCATATCTAGCCCAGCCTTCTGTGCGTGTCATCACTGATCAATGTGACCAAGATGATCTGAGGACAAGAATCAACACTTACTTCCGCCGTGCTGGCGCGAGAGCATTCTTATCACTGAACCATTGATTGGTATTGGGCGATACATTCTTCTATGGATCGACCAATACCAATGGGCTAACAATCAAATACCTACCAAGACAAAACGCCCGATCTTCGCCGACTAGCGAGCTTCCAGCCGAGAACATTTAATTGTTGGAGACATGCACGTCCTCTTGCAGAAGCTTCTCGATGTTTGTGACATACTTCTTCCTTGCCTCACGATCGAATTCGAGACTGCCAGGGGATGGAAATCCAGTCTCGACCGCCTTCACAAGACCATCTCTCCCAATGAAGAACGTTGTCGGCCATGCATTCAGATTTACCGCCTGAGGGATCTTGTCGTGGACATCTTTCGGTTCTCCTGCCAGCAAGTAGGTGTATTCAATGCCGTATTTCTTGATGAAGGCATGAAGACGAGAGAGTGTGTGGGCCTGTGCCGATTCCTCAAAATCGAGCGCCACGATCTCCAAGCCTCGCGAGTGATACTTGCGATATATCTCCGCCAGATATGGAGCCTCATCATGGCAGTTCGGGCACCAACTCCCAGTGACGTTCACCAGCACGACTTTGTTAGCAAATTGATGATCCGTACTAGATACGATCTTGCCGTTCAAGTCAGGGAAGCTGAATTGGAATGGTTGTTGCGGATACTTCACAGAAGTGTGAGTGCTGAAGTCGTCAGGAGGAGGAGTTTCCTTGGCGCGTGGATCCGTCGCTCGAATTGCCTTGAACTTTGCCGAATCACCCACCGGACCGGCATGGGTGTGCGGTCCGTCAAGAGCCAGATCAAGCGACCCATCCGAATTTGGAGCAATTTCGAGAATGATTGCCCGAACGTCTCCGAAATGAGTTAATATAAATCTTCCGTTGCTGTAAGAGCCAGCCAGAGTTCCCGTGTCACCATCAACCCGAAGAATTGTTGCGGACACATTTGAACCGCTTTGTTCTACTACTAGGCGCCAGGCGTGTTCACCTTTTGCACTCTCAGTTGGGACGATCCACACTCCCGAAATGATCGGGGCCTTGTCACTTGAAGCGCCCTGATTCCTAAACGGTGTAAGTTCGAGTGAATACGAGAAATCTCCACTATCCTTGCTATATGTTCCCCGAAGAACACCATTTTTCAACGTCGCCTGGAACGTGGTTGCAAATTGCGCAAACTTCAGAGTGAGAGAATCGGCGTCGGCGTGACCTTCGGTAGAAGAGCTGTTCTGAGAGCCATTGATGAACGCTCCACTGACAAGAGTCTTGCTTCCAGACAGATCGAGATGAACGGGGATTGTCAGCGTATCGCTGATTTGTGCGGTCCCATCCCAGCGGCCTGTGATACCTTGCGCGGTGCACACCGAGATGAGAAAAAGAGGCAGCAAATACCGATAGAGATGATTCATGATCTTCCATTCCCTCCTGGTGTTTGGATTGCGACAGCTGGCTTCGCAAGCATTTCACTTTCCGATTACGGACATGGACAGCACTATTGTGCCGCGCAAACATCTGCTCCGGTGGCTATCTTTACGAATGGCTTAACAACCTCACTAACCGAAAGAACATTCCCGTTCTTGATTACGCACTGCACATTAGCCGCATCATCTATGTTGACGAGCGGGTCTCCTGAAACGAGAATCAGATCAGCAAGCTTGCCTCTCTCCAGCGTACCGAGATCTTTCGTCAGCCCATAAGCTTTAGCCGGGAGACTGGTGACCGTCTCCAAAGCCTGCCAAGGTGCGAGACCGTATTTGACCTGCGCGCGGAGGTTCAAATGCAGAGAAGTGGAAGGAAGATCAAGCGGAGAGTCCGTGCCGGCGAGGACCAGGCCGCCGCCATGTAAGGTTGCCGCCACGGTCTCTTCTTCATCCTCAACACGCTTGAGATTATCCTTTTGATCCTCCTTTACCGACAAATCGCGAGCGTGCTTCAACCTGAGCTGCTCCCACAGCGGCGCAACGCCATAGCGCGGGTCATCGGGAAGCGTTGGGTATTCTGAATAAAGAGCTGGACTTAGCACTGTGGTCATGGTAAACATGCCTGACTCGGAAAGCAGCTTGCGCACGTCATCGTAACTCACGCCGATAGAAGACCGGGAATAGGCGTAGCCCGTGCGCGAGGTGGCACTGATATGAGCAATACCATCATTCCCCAGGGAAACCGCAGGCAGAAGATAGTGCGATGCCGTTTCAACTCCCATCTGCTGGTGCGCATACTCGTTGCTCTTCACCATCCATGAATATGGGAGCCGCACGTACAATTTCACCAGGTCGAAGTCTAAAGCTCTCAGTCTGCCTAACTCTCTATAAAGCTGAGCCTCGCTGGTGGTCGGGATCATCATCGAGTAGTAGACGCGTTCGCCGTCGATTGCCTCTCCGGTGGGAAAGAGCCGTGGACCGACCGCCGCCCCCGAGTCGAATGCTTCGCGCTCCTCCTCCGCGCGATAGGCGTTGTCGGCAAGGTCGCGCAGTTCGGTGATCCCATAAGCAAGCCACAGCCGTCCCATGCGGTCGCCATAGTAAATCGAGTTATGCGAATTCGGATGCGCATGGTTTTCCCACAACCCTGGTAGCGCCGTTAGCTTTGACGCTTCGATTACGCGGATACCGCTTAGCGCCGGTGCATCCCGATGCGGGGCGATGCTCGCGATGCGATTACCGGCGATGAGAATGTCGACGTTTGTTTGTTCCTCGGATCCCTCGCCTTTCCAGAGACGTCCTGCATGAATCAGCAGTTGTTGTTCCGGAATGTCCTGCTTGTAAGTCAGCAAAACCGGTACAGGACTGATTTTCCCGGTCGAGCGCGTGAGGAGGTGCAACGCGCCGTTGTGGAGATACAGAACTTGCTTTGAATCACCGCTCCAGGTCGGCGCGTCGGTAGTCTCGTCATTCAACCTTCGGGCAGGACCATTCGGTATCCCGTGCGCGTCCACTGGCATTGCGTAGAGAAGATCGTCCATAACGAAAGCCAGTTCTTCGCCGTTGGGTGCGTACACCGGTCCATCGTCAGTGCGTGTAGTAATGGATTCGAACGGCGCGGGCTCGAACCACTGCGTATTTCCTGTCGTGACATCCACAGTGAGTATTTGGCTGGTGCCTTCGCGGAATCGCTTGGTGTAGGACTTTACTGTAGCGATGGCAACCGTGGACCCATCGGCTGACCAAGCCGGCCGCCCAGGGAAAAAAGTGGATGAAGCGAGCGGCCTGATTTCTCCGTTGGATACCTCGGCCTGCAAGGTTGCTCCAGTCTGGTCTTGAAAGGCAATTCGCTTGCCGTCAGGCGACCATGCCGGAAAGATCTGCGCTGAATCTTTGCTGAGAGATAGCGGCCTGTCGGCACTTGTGGACAGATCGAGCAGATAGATATTGTCGACTCCATCCTTGTCGGACACATAAGCAATGCGTTTGCCGTCCGGCGACCACGCTGGTCCTTGTTTGTAATACGAGTCATGCGTTAGCTGTCGCGGAGCCTTGCCGATTTCCATTAGCCAAAGCTGGTTTAATGCGATAAAGGCAACTTGCTTGCCGTCGGGCGAAAGCGCGGGTTCCAGAATGCCTTTTGCCCGCCTTGGTGCCGTCGAGTCGAAATCATATTGCTTGTGCGCGTACTGTGGGCGGATCGATTGAATATCGGCGGTGAACGGAATAACGGTCTCTGTTCCGGCTGAAGCATTCAGATGCAAGATATGGCCATTCGCCGCATAGATAAGTTCTGAGGGTGAGAGCCATGCCGCGGCGAATGGAAATGCGTCGTCGGACTGGGATATTATCTTTCGATCGCCCTTCAGTACCAGGTGCGCCGAGTTCATGAACATGCCTGTGCCGAAGAATTGCACGTAAGAAATGGCCTTCCCATCAGGAGACCAGGCAGGAGCCTCGATGCGGCCATCCTTGCCGTCGAGCGATGCAACGGTATGTTGTTTGCCGAAAGCGTCCACAGCCTCGATTGTCTTACCGAGGCTCCCCGTTCCACTCACAAAGGCGATCTCCTTGCCGTCCGGCGACCAGGCTGGCTCATACTCGTCCGCGTCCGCGAAAGTCCACTGCTTCAGTGCGCCCGTTGCCACATCCACAGTCCAGATGTCATAGCTGCCCTTGAAAGCCCTATCGGAGGAAAAGGCAATGGTCTTCCCGTCTGGAGAGAAGCTCGGCTCGCGATCATCTCCGTGGCCATAGGTGAGCTGCCTGAGACCGGTGCCGTCAGGCTCGATAATCCAGATATGAAATGTTCCGCCGATATAGGACTGGATGGCGATCAGATTGCCCCGAGGCGACCAGTTCGGGTGCGATGCCTCCTGCACGGGCGTGGTCAACTGTTTTGCACCGCCCCCTGTCACTGGCAGAGCGTAAAGCATGCCTTGCAGATCCATGATAATCGTCTTGTGATCCGGAGATACGGCGACTGCAAGATCGGTACCTTCATGCACGGTAATGATCTTCGATCTCGCTTTTGGGGTCGATGATTTGGATGGCGCTTTCGCGGTGAGAGAAATACACGATGCAAGCCCAAGCGCTAATACGACCGAAACTCGTATCTTCCGTACGAGACGGCTGTAGAATCGAGAGCATGGCAGGCGGACGATCATCTGGTTTCCTCTATTTGCCAGGGTGGTTGCCTTGGCAGTCTTTCACAATGTCTCGTGCAATCGCTTTCAGGCTCAATGACTGACCGGCACTACTGCTATCGCCTCAATCTCTACCAAGGCATCCTTCGGAAGGTTGGCTACCTGCACTGTCGATCTGGCTGGTGGATCGGTCTTGAAATAGCGGCCATAGACCTCGTTGACGGCGGGAAAGTCGGAGATATTCTTCAGATAGACTGTCGTCTTGACGACATTTTCAAGGCTGGTGCCCGAAGCTTGCAAAACCGCTTGCAGGTTTTTCAGAACACGGTCCGTCTGAGTCGCGCTATCGTTTCCAACGATCTGTCCAGTGCCAGGGTCCAGCGGAATCTGGCCGGCAGTGAAAACGAGTCCACTTCCCTTGATAGCCTGTGAGTACGGGCCAATTGCCTTGGGCGCATTCGGAGTATTTACCGCTTGCTTCTGTTGTGCCCGGCCATTCACGGCGAGCAGAAAGATTACGGCCGTAAAAAGTACCCTTTTCATTGTTTCTCCCTCTTGCACGAATGCGTGCCTCATGGATCCCTGCCTTATAGCGCCCCATCCATACTTAGAAATTCAAGGACTCGGCGACGAAGCTGTATCACTCGTGAATCATCCCGATGCCGCGGATAAGGAAGCGGATTGACTATCTCCGCTTTAATGCTCGCTGGGCGTGAACTCAGAACGATCACTCGTGAAGCCAGGAGCACCGCCTCTTCAACATCATGGGTCACCAGAAGAGCGGTAAACCCGGTGCGCTGCCATAGAGCTAGCAATTCGCCCTGCATGGTCATGCGGGTCAATGAATCGAGCTTGCCGAGCGGCTCGTCGAGCAGCAACAGACTGGGCTGATTGACCAGTGCGCGGGCCAAAGCGACTCGTTGCGCCATGCCGCCGGATAGCTGGTGCGGATAGGCGTTTTTGAATCCCGAGAGTCCTACTAACTCCAGCGCTTCATTGACACGATCAAATTGGCCGCGAAGTACTCCGCGCGCCTCAAGTCCGAAGGCTATGTTGTTCCAAACCGTTCGCCATGGAAATAGCGTTGGATCCTGGAAGACCAGACCGCGTTGCGGATCTGGACCCAGGATGCGATCTCCTTCCGATGTCAATTGTCCCGTTGTTGCTGTTTCCAACCCTGCGACTAACCGCAGAAGGGTCGATTTACCGCATCCGCTCGGTCCGAGGAATGCGACAAACTCGCCCCGATCGACCGTGAAACTCATATGATCGATAACCGGCAGCGGAGATCCGCGCAGAGTGAACTCATGGCAGACGTCGCGCATATCTATCCTCATGCCCTGAGTGCGCGGCATCTGATCCAATTGCAGGGTCTCCGTTACCAACGCAGCAACCCTCCTTGCCAGGCTAGCATCCGGTTGCGCAGTTGAAACTGCAGTGTAATCAGCCCGGAAAACAGAAGTGACATAACAAGCAGCGCCGCATAAATGTTGGCATATGCCGCCCATCCTTGCGCCCATTGCAAATAATAGCCAAGTCCTGCCTTTACGCCCAGCATCTCTGCCACGACCAATACGGCAAATGAGCTTCCCAGTCCCATGAATAATCCGACAAAAACATCTGGCATTGCGGCCGGAATTGCTACCTTCAGCACCAGGAAACGCTGCTTGGCGCCTAGCGTTCGGGCAATATCGTAATATGCGCTGTTCACGCTCGATACCCCAGAACTGGTCAGCACGGCCACGGGGAAAGCGGTCGTGAGCGCAATCAGGAAGGTGCTTGCAGTGCGGTTGGAGGAGAAGAAGTAGAATGCCAAAGGCAGCCAGGCAGTGGCTGGCATCGGTCCAATGAAGCGAAGGATGGGATGCCCCCAGTAATAAGCGGATCGCGACCAGCCGATGGCGACTCCTGCACCGAATCCGGCAATCACGCCGATGAAGTAGGCGGGCATCAACAGCAAGACGGACGCCATCACACTGGCACAAAGCCGGGGCCAATCCTCAATGTAGACCTGAAGGATGGATTGCGGAGGTGCAAAGAACGGCAATGGCAGCAAGGCCAGCTTCGCGGTGACGATCTCCCATGCCGTAAGTAGCAGTGGAAATGCGAGCAACCATGGACCGAATCGTCGAAGTTTCGCCAAAGAGGGAGGCAATTGCACACTCACGGCAGAGGCAAGAATCAAGATGCCCGCAACCAGGAACTCCAACCTGGCCAGCAGCGACGTGCAATCCCACGTCGCGGCATCCGGCCACTGAACCGTAATGACAGCCGCAACGATCCATCCCGCTCCAGCCACCAATCCCATGCGCCATACTCCAACGTATAGACGCCGCAGAGCGGAGGTATTGATCTCTTGCGAGTTTATTTTCACATCCGTAGTCAGACTTCCCACGCTTCCCATGGATAACTCCTCTGCAGGCGATGGTAATAGTGCAAAATAACTCTCAATTACTTAGGCAAACAAGTCCGAGACCACACGGTCAGCGAACTTCGCAGGATCTGTCGATGCTTTCATAATCCCGACCTTTTGTAGTTCTTTGGTGAACACAACGACCTGATGCTTGAGGCCCCTTCCAGTGGGATGACAGCAATGCGTTTCCTGCCGAAGCAATATCGTAACGTCCGCCACGCTGGCAGTTGTATGCGGTGCAAAGGCCGCTGCGGTCGCTTCAGGGTTTTCCACTGTTCTATCGGCTGCCTCGATCAGAGACGAAGCGAGGGCACGAACCTCTGACCGGCGCTCTCGAAGTAAACGGCCACTCACTCCCAGCACACAGCACACGCGATCGTTCCATGGCGGAGTAAGATTGGAGAGAATCTCAACCAAGTCGCCGTTGGAGTTTTTCTGAATCAGGTAGAGTATTGGGTCTCCGCCTGCGATCGCCTGAGCGGTGTTCTTCTCCACGGCCATGCCAAGCAAAGGTGGCGGATATGTCTTCCACTCCACATCCTTGTTTGGATCGATTCCATTCTCTGAAAGCAAAATGGAGAATGTATTGCGTGACGATCCAGAGACATCGCTGACCGCAATCGTTTTTCCTTTCAAATGCTTGACGTCGGTCACGCCCGCCTTCTTCGACCCCACCAAATGCGAACACCCGCCATGCGTCCCCATGACAAGCTGAACATCGAATCCCTGCTCCATGGGTTTAAGCCAGGACATGATCATTCCAATGCCGGCGTCCGCCTTGCCTGTGGAAAGGGATTGAAGCAACTCTTCGGGTGCTGCAATATTAACCAATTCCACATCAATTCTGTGCTTGGCGAAGATCCCTTCCTTTAGCGCCAGCGCAACCGGAGCCTGGCACACCGCCGCTTCACCGTAAGCAAGACGAATCAGGCCAGGTTTGGAATTCGAGTTGCCGAACCCACGACAACCCGCCAATCCAAGCGGTGCGGCAAGGCCGAGCAGACCGGCCCGGTAAAGGAATCCCCGGCGCGATGCTTGGCTGCCTCGCGCAGAGAGGAGTCTTGCGAGCGAAGTTCCACTTGGGCTGAGATCTTCTTTCTTCACTCCAACCTCCTCTTTTGTCACTGCGATTGATTTGCGACGGCACCCGTTGCAAACTGCCTGCTTACACCTCAACGACAATCCGGTCCACATGGCCCGGACCTTTGGCGAAATCCAACCACTCGATCGCGCTGGTCTTCAGTCGATACAATGCGAAATCCTTCAGCCCACCCTGCGCCACCAGATTGCGAATGAACTCATTGCGTGCACTGATTGTCTGGATCGCAGATTGCCGCTCATCCTCTTCGGTGATCGGCGCCGCTGTTCCAAGATAGAGCGCACTCTTCCATCCGCTCTTGTCCTGATCCCTCTTTTCAACAAAAAACGAAACCCGCGGCCGGTCAGCAATATTGGCAACTTTGCCTGCGTCTTTCTTGCTCGAGAACAGCACGTCGTTCCCGCTCACCGCAAAGGCTCCAAACGTACGCTGCACAGGTGTGCCATCGGCGCGAACATAGGCTAGAACCCCCAGTGGAGTTGTATCGACGTATTTTTGAATTTCCTCTTCCAAATTCTGATTGTTCATCTTTCATCTCCGGTCAAATTGTGCTTGACTTCTAACGTTCAATTGCCCGTATCTCGGTGCCATTCAGCAAATCTTCCGATGGCGCAACCCGCGCTATGCGCGAGTCTGTTGGCTACGACAGCATTTCCACAAACGCCTTGAGCCTTGTCAGTTGTTCTTCCGTGGGAGGATCCTGATGTACAGAGGTCTCCAGCGAGATATAGGGAATGCCAAGATTCTTGAAATACGTGCGCTCCAGTTGCGGAACTATACTTCCATAAGGGCAACCTGTTACCGAGCCTGCAATAACTCCACGCGCGCCGGTCTCTCTGACCAGACTTTCAATGTGATATTTGCGCAAATAGACAGCGGCGCCAACCATCTCCCCATACTGCCCAGCGAGTTGCGAGTCCAACAGGAAATGGGATATCGACTCCAAAGGAGGAACGTCTTCTCGATAATCTCGAGTTGTGAATTCCCAGCCCACAATCACTCCATGAGACGCTTCTACAGCGTTATACAAGGTGCGATCGCCTAGAAATGCTCCACCCAACACGAGCGGAATATATGGCCTTGGGTCAGGGTCCCTGATTGCCTCTTCCAACTCAGCAGTAAGCTGGTCCAATAATGCCGAGAACATCACCGGATCGCCAAAGTAGTTAAAGCTGCCCAACATCAACAGCAAAACGCCAAACCCTGGCACATCCAGAGGCGACTTTGCCCGCAACTGGAGGATCTGTCTGATCTTGCCGGAAATCTCGTTCTTTCGCCGAATCTCGTAACTGAGCCGAGCTTGATCCACAGGCTTGCCAGTCAGCCAAATGGCAACTTTCTGAAGTTCCGCCGTAACAAACTGAACGACCTCAGGCCTCTTGTCTCGTTCCTTAAAGGTACTTACACCTTCGATGAGATGAACATCGTAGCCCTCCTGCCTGGCCATTTCCAGCACGATGCTGATCGGCTCGCAGACGGCGTTGAAGGCAAGAATGCGCTTGATCGATTCGGAGTCCTTCCGGAGATGAAGGCGGCCGATCATCGTCTTGATCATGGAGCATGATTCGTTGGGTATTTGAAAATAGCCCTCAGCGATTGCCTCCGTTGCGTGACTGTCCTCCCGCCACAATTCCATGATGCTTACAGGAATCGTGTCGCATGCATAGATCAACGGAAGTTCCCAACTCGTACCTCCCCAGATCGCCTGTTTTCCCGACCTGACAGATTCTTCAACATCGTGAAACGTGTAGGACTTCGCCAGGCGCAGAAGCTTTGCAACTGACGGAAGCTTCTTCCGCTCGTAATTCCGCCAAACTGATTCAGCGTCGGCTGGCGGAGTAAGAAGTTGCGTATCGCTCATCGAGGATGCTCCATAATACTTCAGCGTCTGATCCGGCCGATTCAGCTACAGCAAGCAAAGCTGAAACAACTCGATCAGGGGTTCATCCAACTGCGTATAACTCGGAAGAGACGCCATACGCAGTCGTTTCAGAATTGAGACAGGCAAGGCTTACGTATTCCCTCCCATCGGTGCAATCGCGGCTACGACAGCATTTCCACAAACGCCTTGATCCTGGTCAGTTGCTCTTCAGTAGGAGGATCTTGATGGACGGAGGTCTCAAGTGAGATGTAGGGAATGCCAAGGTTTTTGAAATACACTCGCTCCAACTGCGGTACGATGCTTCCGTAAGGGCAGCCGGTCACGTTTCCTGACAGAATCCCTCGCGCACCGGTCTCTTTCACAATTCTTTCAATATCGAACTTTCTCAGGTTGACCGCGGCTCCGACCATCTCACCATACTGTCCTGCCAACTGTGAGTCCAAGAGAAAGTGTGCGATGGACTCCAGGGGCGGTACATCCTCGCGATAATTGCGAGTTCCAAATTCCCAGCCAACGATCGATCCCCGAGACGATTCCACAGCCCTGTAGAGGGTATAGTCGCCCAGAAAGAAGCCGGCAAGAACTAGAGGGATGTACGGCCTCGGATCTGGATCCTTGATTGCCTCTTCCAACTCCGCAATGAGTTGATCCAAAAGATTCGAGAACATCGCCGGGTCGCCGAAGTAGCTGAAGGAGCCAAGCATCAGAAGCAGAACCGCATGACCAGGCACATCTAGAGGAGTCTTTGTGCGCAATTCAAGAACGCGCTTCACCTTTGCGGATATCTCGTTCTTGCGTCGAATCTCAAAGCTCAGCCGTTCCTCATCGACCGGCTTGCCTGTCAGCCATATCGCCACCTTCTGCAGTTGCGCCGTTACGAACTTAACAACTTCAGGGGTTTTGTCCCGATCCTTGAAGGTGCTCACGGATTCGATCAGGTGGACGTCGTAGCCCTCCTGTCTCGCCATCTCAAGCACGATACTGATTGGTTCACAGACGGCATTAAACGCAAGAATTCGTCTTATGCTCTCCGTCTCCTTGCGAAGATGCAGACGACCGATGATTGTCTTGATCATCGCACAGGACTCGTTGGGAATCTGAAAGTAGCCTTCCGCAATTGCCTCTGTGCTATGGCTGTCTTCCCGCCACAGTTCCATGATGCTGATGGGAATTGTGTCGCACGCAAGAATGAGAGGCAATTCCCAGCTCGTTCCGCCCCATATTGCCGTCTTGCCTTTGCTGACGGCCTGCTCCACGTCATGAAATGTGTAGGATGTCGATAGGCCAATCAGCTTTAAAACCGACGGCAGTGGTTTCCGTTTGTAGTTTTGCCATATAGCTTCGGCATCGGTCGGCGGATTAAGCAGTTGCGAATTGCTCATAGTATTTGCTCCTTTTCTCCTGCAACACGTCTAAGAACGCCTCGACGCGAGTCGTAAGCTGTCCATGGTCACTCTGTGAGTAGTCGCCGGAAAGCGCCAACACTGGGATTCCGAGCTTCTGAAACCCTTCTATGAATTGTTTCTGCGGAATTCCATAGCAGGCGCAGAACTTGAGAGATACATAGACGGCACCCTCGACGTCATACTCCTGGGCCAGAGTCGTTGATAGCTCGACGCTATCCTCAAGCGGCTTCATTCGAGCGCAGGGGGCCTGGTCCAGATAACCCTCGGCAAGCGCCTGGAACGGATCCCCGGACTCCCGGATCGTATGGATAAACGGCCTTACACCAGTGCAGTGATCTTCAATCACAACGCTTGCCTTGCCGCTTTTCTCGATGATCTCGATAAGCCTGCGATCTCCATCCGCGACAATAGATCCCGACATCATGATCCGAACGGGCTTGTTGCCAGGATCAGGTGTGTCCTTCAGTTGACGGTATAAGTGCTCATAGGCTGGCAGCAGGTCTTCTGGCTTAAGATAGTAATAACCTCGCACCAGGTCCAGATACTCCTGCCCCGTCAACACCGGTGTACTCCGCTTTCGAAGTTCCGAGAACTTCTTTAGTAGTCGCCGGATCTTGTTGTACTGGATGATCTGTTCCCGTGCATCGCTGTCCGAGATCTTCTTGTCGACAAGCTTCTCAAGATCGTCACGAAAAACCAGAAGTTGTTCACGGAAGAAGTTGCGAGAGTCGGGCTCATGACGCAGTTTTGGCAGACTGTACATCTGCGTCGGCACGAACTGGTCAATAACCTCCGACGCTCGCTTCATCGCGGCGCAGGTGTGGAAGTTGTATACCTTATCGAGCGACTTATGCAGCGGGTCGCCCGTTTGAAAAGAGCCGATGCAGCTCTTGCTGAAGTCGCACGCGACACTTTGCGTGAACAGTTCGCCAGCGGATACTGTCGCGGCGTTGCCGCCTTTGAATAGCCGAACATGTCTGACCCCGGCGGCGTTGAGCAGTTCAAGCGGGGTATAGGCACAGAGATAGCCAATCTTCTTATGGCCATTCTTCTCGTTGATGAACGATTGCTGCGCGGTTTCAATGGACCTTTGAACGGCAGCAAGATCGTTGTGTGAATACTCCACGGCGCCTTCCGGAACCTTGTGATGAGTTTTTACTTTTGCGTATTTGGTTGCGTACACGGCTGCTCCTAATGCTCCTGTGAAGATCATGTCTGCTTTCGGCGGGTTGCTGAACTTGGAACCAAGAAGTTCCTCAAGGACTTTCCACATTCCGACGTTGTTGGCCACGCCACCTGAAAACACCAGATCCGGCTCAATACCAACTCTTCCAAGGAGGTTCTGCACTCTACGCGCTGCTGAATAGTGGATGCCCGCCGCGATATTTGCTCGCACGGCTTCATCGCCGACCTTGTCTCCGCGCGCGCGAAGTGAGATAACCTCTGATTCCGCGAACACAACGCATTGACTGCTGACTTGAGCAGGTTCTTTAGCTGTTAGAGAGACAGGCCCAAGCTCGCTCAGATCAAGTCCGAGAACCGCCGCGGCTTTCTCCAAGAAGCGTCCCGTTCCAGCTGCGCATTTGTCATTCATCACAAATTCGATGACTTTTCCCGTAGCCGGATCGACCTTGATGGCCTTTGAATCTTGCCCGCCAATGTCGATGATAGTTTTTGTGGCGGGATTGAGCACATGAGCGCCCATAGCGTGGCACGATATCTCCGTAACCACTCGATAAGGGATGTCCTCATATTTGAGCGAGATCCTGCCATACCCAGTACCGACGATAAAAGCAACTTCCTTTCTGCTCAGGCCGGCACTCTGAACCAGTTTATCCAGCAATTCGTCGGCTGTCTCTTGCATGTAGAGACCCGTTGCTATGAGCGATGTGAAAACTTCATCCCCGACCAACAAGACACCTTTGGCCGCACGCGAACCTATGTCGAGCCCTATAACGGCGCGGGCTGGTTTGTACTTGGCCAGGCCGCTTCCGTCAAAGTCGCCAATCTTCATTTGAATCACTCCATTTTTCCCGATGCGCCGATTCAGTCTGGACATCGCCGTATGTCTACTTCAACATTTGGTGCTGCGATCCGCTCCTTGCGCCGGAACGTCAATTCTCGCTGCCATGATTTACAGTGTCGATCGGCCTAGCGAACATCTCGCAAAGCCCATTCACTTGAAGCTTGCACTCAGCGTTGAATTACAAATTAGGCTTATGCAGAAGCTTGATTTGCATTGCCCGCAATTCTTCGAACTGCGGAGAGAATGTGATTAACCTCCTCTGGAGAATTGTAGATATGCGTCGAAACGCGAACAGCCTTGATGTCGTCTTCGATGATCGTGCGAATATAGATCCTGTCCTTGTCGATGAGCGTTTGATAGACCGAATCAGGAGTCAGGCCATTTACCGAAAACGTCGTCAGGGAGGCGGACAGGCTCGGATCGAGAGAGGTATAGAGTTTCACACCAGGAATGTCTTTCAGCCCCAACTTGAGTTGCAATGACAATTGACGATCCCGACGCTCAATATTCTCCTTGCCAATTGCGAGTTGAAGCTTGATCGCAGTTCCAATGCCGATCCATGCAGGGATATTTGGTTGACCTGCTTTTTCGTATCTGAGAATTGGGTAAGGCGAGGGGGCTCCGATTACGTCATAGCCATGAAGTGGCCAGACCTTGCTTTGCTGCGCTTTTGGTATATAGGTAAATCCCGTCCCCGTGCCGGCCAACAGCCATTTCTGTCCTGGTCCGGCATAATGATCAAAGCCGATCTTCTTCACGTCGATGGATAAAACGCCATTGGACTGAGCACCATCGACAGAAATCAGCAGCCCCTTGCTGTGCGCCAGTTCAGTCAACTCCTTGACCGGCGCCAACAAGCCCGTCACAAAAAAGACGTGACTCACCACGATCAGGCGCGTCTTGGGTGTAATCGCCTTCCGATAAATATCGATGACCTGTTCCGGACTCTCCGGAGGAGCGGGCAGGTCCAGCCACACGATCTTGATTCCCTGACGTTGCTCGATCGTTTGGTAAGCTTGATAGCCACCGGGGTGCTCATCCCGCGCAATGATGACCTCGTCTCCCGATTTCCAGTCAATTCCATGGGCAAAGATGTTCATGCCATCTGTCGTGCTGTGAGTAAAAAAGACTTCCTCGGGGCTGGCGTTGATAAAGTCGGCAATTTGCTGCCGAACCGGCACGACTTCCTTCAAGTGAAATGGATCGTAAGGATTCTCTGCAATCTCACGGTCAACCCTCTCATGCACAGCAAGCACGTCTTTGGATGCCGGTCCGGCCGTTCCGTTGTTGAAGAATGTGATTTGATCGTTCAGAACAAATCGTGATCGCACCTTGCGCCAGTAAGCTTCGTCGATGGGGCCGTCGAAGGCCAGGTCTCTTGATGCCGATTCCTGAGCCGCACCAGAACTCGCACTTTGAGCGGTCGCAGTTGAGCGCAGCATTCCTGCCGCTGCAATACCCGCCAGGGATACTGCCGAGGTCCGCAAAAAGCCGCGCCGTGTAGATTTCAATTCAATCACCATTTCAGTCTCCTTCGTTTCTTCATGGAACCTCAAGCAACACCCCTGCTGTGCACCTGGCAGGCAGCAAGGGCAGTCTTTAGAAATGCAGGTGTGCCGAGAACTGCAGCATACGTGCGCTGTAAGCAAGCGTTCCAGAGGTCGAAGACGGCTGGCCAAACGCTGGTGAGAAAATGACTGGATTGTACGAACCATAATTCGAGTGGTTAAACAGATTGAACGCTTCGACTCGCACCGTAGTCCGGAAACGTTCCGCAAAGGTGATGTCCTTGCCTAGACTGGCATCGACACGATGCACCGGCCGCCCGACAAGACCGTTGCGTTGCGTAATATCGAAGCCAGAGATTGGATCCAAGCGGTTGTTCTTCGGGTTGTTATACAGTGTGGTGAACCGGTAACTGTAATTGCATTGAACGTTTGTTGCATCCGCGCCGCAATAGGTCAGGTTGAATGAGTCGCCTCCCAATCCAGTAGGACTGGTGCCCATGTATACCAGTTGGTTTGCGCCAGAGCCGTAGTTGTACAGACCGCCAAGGCGTATGCCATAGCGCCACAGATAATCGCCATTGACTCGGAGCGTATGCAATTGGTTTTGAAGGCCGTCCGACCAGTCCGTCGTCGGATTAAACGGGTTGTTCAGATATCCGAAGGGTCCATACTCGTCATTGTCTTTCTGTCTTGCAAGCGTATAGGCCACCGCGCCTGTAAATCCTCTTGTAGTGCGCTCCTGGATGCTGACAAGAAGAGCGTCGTAAATCGCACCGACATTTGAGGGAGTCTCGAAGGTTTTGACGTCGTTGTACAGATTGTTCGGACGCACGGGAACCGGATTTGGCCCTGGAATAAACTTGTTGTAGCCTGTGGTTGGATCCAAAACAAGGTTCTTGTCTGCGCGGGTCCAATCGTGGTGAGTGCGGTTATGAAGGTAGTCTGCCGAGGCCGTTACTCCGTGAGACAAATCCCTCTGAGCGCCGATCGATAGCTCACCGGTCCAGGGCGTCTGCACATCGGACGCCATGGCCTGAATGGACTGCTTGTAATTCAGAGGATTGGCAATGATCTGCGCGGCAGTCACATTGCCGAACGGCTGCAACAGGTTGATTGGGTTACCCGGAGATGCCTGTAGAGATGGAACCACTTCCGTCTGGCCGTTAAACATGGCCGTATCTTGAATCATGTTGGTGGGAATCTCGGAATAGTAGATGCCGGCTCCGCCGCGGATCACAGTCTTGCTCGTACCGGTTGGATCCCACGCAAAGCCGATTCTGGGCGAGAAGTTGTGGTTTGCTCCCCCGTTGGGCAACGGCCAGCCGCTTTGAAGTTTTACGCGTGGATTGAAGATTCCAAGATCATTGTCGTAGCGAAGTCCGAGGTTCACGGTCAGCCGGTGCGTCAGCCTCCAGTCGTCCTGGACCCATGCGCCGAAGATATTGAACGGCAGCCCGCTGCCGAGCGGACCAAAGGTCTGGACGTATGTTTGCGCCAGAGCGCTGATGCCTGTCCAGTTCCAGGTTGAGGTATCGAAGAGATTGGGAAACAAGGTGGGAAAATCTGTACTTGCATTGTCAGTCAGGGAAACCTTTCCCCGCCGGTCCATGCCATAGGTTCCGTGCAGCAATTCGCGCAGATATTCGCCGCCGAACTTCAGGCTATGCCTGCCCTTGAGCCAGTAGGCATCGTCGCGGATACTCGATATCTCCTGATTGATATTCTCCGGGGAGCAGTATCCGCCACCGATCGTTGTGTCTTCGAAATCGAGTTCGGGACTCTCTACGATCGGTTCACTCTTGGTTTCGTTGTGGGTATATCCTGCCCGGATATCGTTCACAAAGTGCAAGCCGCGGGTCGCGCTGTAATCGAGTTGCGCTCCGTAGTTGTTCTTGCTGCTATTGGCAGCGTTAGTTGGATTAGCAGTTCCAGAAACAGAATTGAAAGGATCACTTACGGTGTATCCTGTCGAGCGCAGTGACAGCCGGTCGTTTGGCCCGATTACATAGTCAAAGCGGGAAAGAAACTCATTTGTAGAAACATTGTCCGCGTGAGTGTAGACGGGCAGCACAGAGCTGAAGCCGTACGGCTGTAGAACGACCGTGTTCGGCTGATGCTCTCCTTCATACGACCCGAAATAGAGGAATTTGTCTTTTTTGATCGGTCCACCCAAAGTTCCACCGAATTGTTCGTCGGAGTAGGGTAAAACCTTCTGTGCAATTGGATCCGCAGCATTAAAGACATCATTGCGGAAGTATCCGAAGGCGCTTCCGTGCGTTGCATTTGATCCTGACTTCGTCTGAATATTAATTTGCAGCGCACTCGACCTGCCCTGAGTTGCGTCGAATCTGTTGGTGATGACTTGGAACTCCGAGATCGCATCCTGGCTGAACTTTGGCTGACCGTAGCCATTTGAGTACGCATAGTTCTGAGTAACCTGCTGGCCGTCCACATTCAACTGAAAGCCGGTTATGGCCCCTGCCGGAAGCGGCGTATCGTCGATTGCGTTCACCCGGATGCCGGGAACAAGCGATGCCAACTGCAGATAGTTGCGGCCGTTGAGCGGCACATTTGTGACCTTGTCAGGATCGATATTGCCCGCAACCGCCGACGAGGTCGTATCGACCGCAACTTCTTCGCCCACCACAGACACATCGGAACTAACAGCGGCTGGCTTCAAAGATAGTGCCACTTGCAGGGTTTGACCCACGAGCACGGTCACTCGTTTTTCGACAGGAGCAAATCCCTCGGCGTTGGCTCGAACGACGTAGGTTGCCGCGGCAAGCGCGGGAAATTGATATTCGCCGGCACTGTTTGGTTTGGTCTTGTAAATGCCGCCATCGTCGACCTTCGTCGCGCTGATCTCAGCAGTATTGATCACCGCGCCTGAGCTATCGGTGACCGTTCCGGCAATCGAGGTTTGTTGGGCGTGCGCTCCTATGGCTGCCACGACGAAGATAGATAGTAGAAAAAGACGCTTCATTGGCTCCTCCGCAATAGTTGAATGATGATTGTTGAGCAGCGTGAGACGGAGCTTCTCTCCGGTGATGCGACTCGCACCCAATCAAAAGGCCCGTCCCAGTTGTGCTGGTTGGCGGGCCTTATCGCAAGACACAAGAAGAGCCCGCTCCAGTTGTGCTGGTCAGCGGGCTCTTACGCTTAGATCCGGATGTTGGAGTCTATGACGTAAATACGTTTGCTACACGCAGTCCCCGTTTCGCCAGCATATGCCGTGCGCAACAACAACAACCACGGGACTTCGCTAAGAACTGATCCTTCATAGACACAAGTTATCACCGATGCTGAGACAGAACCGCTGTGCCCGCCGTCACGGCCATCCGTGACCGGCGTCACAGCGGCCCTTCTGTTCCTGGCAATTCGGCTTGTTCTATTCGAACACCTGAACAATCTTGCGACCTTTGTTTTAAAAGGTTTAGCAGAGACGACAAGAAGACGCAGCTGACGTAAACAGCGGCGATTATGCCCGGCGAGATCGTGCCTGAAACTCCAAAGGCCTTAATACTTGCCGGCGCGAATTATGGATCGCGAGCGAATTCCAGGAGGCAAGGGACTTGACACCGCAGGAGGAGTATGACAAAAATTCAAGTATGAACACTACTCGGCGAGCACACGGCGCACTGCCGTTCTACTTATTAGCTGCCGAGAACCTGTGTTGTCCCTACCTGGCATGAATCACCGGCATCCATCGCTGTAATCTTCGATATGAAGTGCATCTAGTCGCGGAAATTCTTGCGACCTTGTATCTTTGCGCATGAAGGACAGCGGACACTGAATGCAGTCATCCCGTGTGCATCCACGCAAATTCCGGCCCTTTTCTGTTTGTCCTTTTGGCCATGGCAGACCGGTCTCTTTGGATGGCGAAGCACGGCTCATTTCCAGGAGAATCTCATGCATGCCCGCGATGGCCGTAACGGTCTGAGCATCTCAAGCAATGTGCTCTTGGGAGTCGGTACCGATGCGCTTTTGACCACTCCCGCGTTGTCCACCTGGAGCCCGGACTTCCCAGGCATTGACCTTCCGACCGAAGAAGCGGCTCGATCTGTCTTTCCGCAAAATCCCAATCTCCTACAATCCGCAAAAACTATGGCGCAGCGGATCGAAAGCGCGCAGACACACAGCGCACAATGTGTCCAGCGGCTGTCTGAACCCGACCGCACGCTAAAGTCAATCGCAACCTCACCTACAACCACAACCTTTAGACGGACTTCTGAAACCGTTCTGTTCTTTCTTCAACTGGCGAACGCCACCGGTGATGCGCGATATCTCAAGACTGCGGCTAAGGCAGCCGACCATCTGATTGCCACATGGCAGGATCTTGTCGATAGACAAGTCGAGGGTCTGCTTTCCGGCCGAGGCCTGAACTTATCGTTCTGCGGCGGACTTGCTGGCGCGGCATATGCTATGAGCGAGACGAGAAAAGCGACTGGCAACGAAATGTTCCGCGAAGCAGCAAGAGCAGTCACCGATTACATTGTGCAAGCTGCGAAACCCGTCGGTTCGGGCTTTGCATGGTCAGATGTTCCGGGAATCGCTGGGGACGGCAGCATGGTGCTTTACTTGTTGTATGCAGCCCGCGAATTTGGAAGCGCTCTCTATGGCATCACGGCTGAGCGTGCTGGCGATCACATCCTCGAATTGGCCACGCATGAGCATCATGGCGGCTTTAGTTGGCGCGGCTTCCCCGCCTTTCCAGGGCTGCCCAAAGACGCATACTTGCCGGCTTTCGAGGACAGCACTGCCGGCATAGCCTACGTTTTTGCGCGTCTCTATAGCGAGACAAAAAAGGCCAGATTTCTCTTTGCCGCCCAGCAAGGAGCATTGCATTTGCAGAGTGTCGCTCCGCCTGACGGCCATGCGGCGCTCGCTTTGCATTCGCTATCGGACCTGCCGGAATCGCAACATTCAAGATTCTGCCACGGCCCCGCGGGAATTGCGCGTGCTTTTCTCGAGTTATATAAGATCACGCGTGAACCCATGTACCGAGTGCGGGCCGAGCAGATGACGCAAGCAATTCTGCAATGGAGCTCTCCTGAGGATCTGACGCTGGACTACCGGAATTCCGTCTGCCAATGCTGCGGCACGGTGGCTGTTATCGACTTTGTGATAGAGATGTGGGCATCTACCGGGCGTCTGAACTACTTCGCTTCAGCGCAGCGTGCGGTGCGCCAACTTGTCAGTTGCGGAGTGGATCTGAACGGTAAGGGAAACCAAGAGCTTGCAGTCTTGACACCCAAGAAACCTTGGGATGTGTGTGCTGAGAGTGGCGATTATGCAGGGGCGGCTGGTGTGGGATCGGCGTTGCTCCACATGCATCTAGCCGAACAAGGGAGATATGGTGCCATCATCACACTTGACAATCTGTGTGCCAATAAACGGCCAGCATAGTACCGTTCAAATGTCGGGAACAAGCTCGACTGATTAATCGGTCGTCGATTCCCTTGAGTGGCCATTGGTCTGATGGGCTGGTTTGTGCCTCAGGTCCTGGGCGTCGGGTATACCTACGTCGGCAGTGCTCCAAATGGAACGATGGCGCTCAAGTTGAGGCTGCTGCTCGTAGTCCTCAAGCTCATTGGCGTCACAGTCAGCTATGCCTCTGGAAACGCTGGCGGAATCTTCGGCCCGAGTTTATTTCTCGGCGCCATCGGAACCGTAGCCCATGGCTTGTTGCCGGGATACACCGCAATCCCTGGAGCTCACGCGCTGGTCGACATGGGAGCACTCTTCGCAGGGATCGTGCGCGCTCCAATGACATCGGTTTTGATGATCTTTGAAATGACGCGGGACTACGCTGTCATTGTGCCGCTGATGATTGCAAACCTGACCAGCTTTTTCATCTCCTCACGATTTCAGAAGGAGCCGATCTGCGAGGCATTGGCTCATCAGGACGGCATTCATTAGCCCAGTCGCGGCACTCGCGACGGACCCAACCAGCGAACCGTGGCTCAGGTCATGCGGAAGATTCCCGAGATTTTCCCCGCCGAGATGCATGTTCAGGATGTGATCGAACAAACTCGCGCCAGCAAGCTCCGTAGCTGGCATGTGGCCGAGAAGGACTACTTCTTGGGAATGCTGACCACAGAGACACTGGGGTGCGCCTTTGTCGATGGGAGAAAAGAACAGCCGCTCAAAGACCTTGTGGAAACACTCCAAGTTCCGCACCTCCACACGGATCATCCGCTGCATCTGGCCCTTGAACGCATGAGCACTTACCATCTCGATGTCTTGCCGGTCGTTCACCGGGCAAATATTCACAAACTCGAAGGCGTCGTGACCCTGCCGGATGTGTTGAATGCCCATGGTATCAACCGCATCGGCTCTGAGTAGAGGGACACGGCCATTGTTAATCCTTGGGCTCTTGCCAGTTCACCGACTCCGGTAACGATTCCATGCCGAAAGGGAGTGGGATTTGAATCCTGTGGGCATGGGTGTGCGGCGAATAAACTGCTCCCAATCTGCATCTAACGCTCCATCCGAACTGAATGAACTTGGTTTGGGACTACTCCATCAAGTCTTTCAGTCCATCTCCCTCAAGAGCCGGCGGAGAATCTACTTTGAGATCGAAGCGGTCATCGCCGTCCTCACCGTCCATGTCATCGATCTCGTCGTTCTCGAGTGTCGCAGCAAAGGCGGCACGTTCACGTTTATCCCTGCGAACGGTCAGCAGTTGCGTGCCAATGGTATGCTTCGGGGAAAAGCAGTACTGGACGTACGCCTCGAAGAGGGCCTGATTCGGAATGCCTCGCTTCAAGACATCGGCATGATGCAGCTTGTAGAGGCTCATCAGAGCCTCCGGGGTGATGACGTAGGATCTCCGCTGGCCGTGGCAAGCAATGGATGCCTGGAGCCACCCCTGTTCGATCCAGAAGACGACCTCCGCTTTTCGGACCCGGAGAGCACTTGCAAGGCTCTCGACGGAAAACAGATCGCACCGGATCTCGCGCAAGCTGAGGTGATTTCTCTTCAGCATATTGCGAATCGCCTTCGGTGTACGATTGACTTTCTTCGCGACCTCTTCGATCGATCGTTTCACAAGTTCCTCGCGAACGATCTCAACCTCGTCCTCGGTCCATCGTCGATGATCTTGCCGTCCTTTAATTCCGTACTGGATGATGAAGCGCCAGCAGGCTTCCTTTGGGCGCCCGCTGTGGCGCTGTAGGCGGACTACAAGCTGCTCAAGTTTAGATCCAGAAAGCACTTTGGCCTGAGCAGCCATGGCCATGGCTTCCGCACTCCACTTTGGGGAGCGCTCTGGCAATTTGGGGAGAGTTGCCATGTGCGCCTCGATGTTGATCTTCTGACAGCAAAGAAGGTCATCTTTGAAAGTGGTTGAGTCAACGGCGTTATGATACCAGAGAGTCCTCGCTCGTTCCGCCGACCTCCCGCCGAGCTAGCGACGGTCATTTCAACCTTTTGTGAACGTCGCTCGTGTGGCGTTGAGGATCAATTCCGTGCCGCCGAATCCCGGGGAATTCGTCCTGTTCCCTGGGGACTCCGAATAAAGGGCCCTCTATCTACTAAAGGCACTCCAGAATGAGTTTTGTGGCAAACGTGCGGAATTTTCTTGTGCCTTAACGCCAAAAAGGTCGTCTATACTACGAGTTAACTGGTGGTCAATCCCCCCCGAGCACACACTCGCGAATGCCGCCAAAAGGTCGTAACTGGAAAGAGCTGACCTGGAGTTGGGTCTATTCGACCGGACACCCCGCTTCCGATCAGAAGTTGGAGGCCGCTGCTCACGCAGCCTGGCCATACGCTTTCCTGTGCGCCTGGACCTACCTCAATGACCACGACGCCGCAATCGATCTGATGGACCACGCTGTTCATAATGTTTCACAATACCTTGCCCGCCATAGCGATCCACCCGAAAAAGAACTGAATGTACGAATCAAAAGCATCATCCGGCGCCGCGCCAGGCATCTCGCGGCGAAGCGCAGACGCGAATTGGCATCTGGGTCAATGCGCGATATGGAGCATCTGCATCTCGGTCATTTGGACGCAGAACAAAGAGCTTATGCCAGAGAGTTGTTTTCGCGCCTTTCGCCAACCGCGCAATCGATCTTCGACTGGCGCTGGCACGGATATTCCTGGCGGGAGATCGGTGGAAAACTGGAGGTGGACTACAGCGCCGTGCGTCGTGCATACTTTCGAGAAATGGGGTCCGTACTTCGCAGTATTTCCCCTCCCGGAGAGTCCCCAAAATGAGGCTGAGTTGGCGTTGGCCCTCGCGCGCCGAGGGCCGTCTTGAATCATGGCTTGTACGGCACCACGAGGCGCTAGTGCTTGCAGGTGAGACGACTCCTGTCGGCCCATGCCCTGACGAAGCCTTCCTCCGGGATCTGGCTCGAAGATCGAAGCGGATCGCACTGTCAGACCCGAGAGTCGATCACGCGGCAAACTGTCCCACGTGCATGAGTCGGCTGCTTGCCATCCGGCAGGAAAATCGTTCACGCCAGTGCAAACTGACGCTCGTAACCGCCGTAGTCCTTTGCTCCGTGATCGGCGCGGTCGTAATCACGGTCGCTCAATATGGCAAGCAACGGCAACTTCCATCAGAGAATTTGACCGTTGTATCCGAGACGGTAAACCTGTGGGATGCCGGTACGATCCGAGGCAATCAACCCGGCTCGCTGCAATCGGTGTCGTTGCCGGCTGCATTGGTTAGGCTGACGATTATCCTCCCACGGTTCAGCCCTCCAGGCCAGTATGCTGTGGCCGTAACGCAGGATCAAGATGGAAACGGTGTCCTTGCCCAGAGGAGCGCGCCGACAACGATCGATGGCGACAGAGAATCGGTATCTGTCGAACTGGATCTACGATCAGCCAAGGCGGGAGCTTATTTTCTGGCAACGACCCACGACGAAGATCAAGCATCCTATTACTACCCTTTGCAAATCAAATAGACAGACTTCAACGTCCACCAAAATCTGCCCAATCTCCGCGCTGTTCGTTTTGGTCTGGCAAGTCCACCAGCTTTTGCGCTTCGTACACGTTGTCCATACCGTCGGCCGTTGTCGCGCTCATCGCTGAGAAGAGACGGGTCAAGTCGCGGGTTACGCGGACTGCCTTTGAGTTTCTCCCGCGGCCATCGCGCTATAGCATGAGTGCATATGCCTCTGTCGCAAAAACAACTCGACGAAATTCGCGAGCTTCAGCCGCCCTTGGCTGATTGGTTCGCATTGAAGACATCGTAAAGCGAGATCGACAGCTCTTGGCCAGCCACTTCATCCATCGCGCCTCTGGTCAGGAGGTCTCATTTCCGCACCCGGCACAAGACGTCTATCGCAAACTGGATGCGTGGGCAGCGTGCCTGTTGGAACAGGAAGTGCGGCTCTACGAAATGCGGATCAACGAGAAGTACGTTCAGGAGTCGGTGGCGCCGACCGTAGAGAACGATGCCGCCGTGGTCACCGTAGTGACCGACTACTTTGACAACACGGAACAGGCGATCAAAAAGGAAATCGCATGCTTCGCGCAGCATCAAGAAGAGGACTGGGAGAGATCCTTGTCGAAGCTCACGAAGGTAGCCAAGCGCCTTCGTTCTGAGCTATCGATCACCCTCCGGCTGAACGGCGAATTGACGCGACTTGAGCTCACCGACAGCGGATATGAACCCCTCGACAGAATTGGATTTGCGCAGACAAAAGTCGAAAGATTCTATTCGCATTACCACCAGATTCCGCATCCGTTTGACAGCAAATGTAACCTGCGTATCGCTCCTGACGAGCTGAATCGGGCGATTCGCTTGCTGGTCTACATCATCTTTCATCCTATGGGCGAGCCCCGTCTCAGTGGCTATGAGAACAAATTCGTCAGCACCTTCTCTCGATACCTCACTTGTGCACGAGACACATCCAGTTCCACGGTCGAACAAGTGGCCGCATTGTTTGAACCTTTTCTCAAAAAGATGTCCTTTCTCTTCGACCTTCGCGGGGCCAATGGAAGACCAATATGGGGCGCGGGGCTGAACGATTTGCTTCCGACCATGCAACTCACAGCGGCGAATCTTAAGAATGAGGATGCAGCTTACTGGCAAGTACAACCAGTCGAGGACGCCGTCTTCCGGCTCGCGTATCAGCTCAGGCAGAAAGGCGCGCACGAAGCGCATGACTTCCCCTACTACGAGCGTGAACGAAATGCGTATTTCGTCTTTTCTGCGATTCTCGTCTCCTGCCTGATCATGCTCAAGACAAAGCCCAATATCCTTGATACCATCACGCATCAGGCTCACGTGGACTTTGTGCGAGACCTTCTCGTCAAGATCGAGGAACTGGTCGAAGGTCCATACGGGCCACGCATCGATGACAAGCCCACGGCCAAACCGACTCGACTTGGAAAGCTGTTGAATTTTGCTGAAAGGGCCCGGGCACTGTGGCCAACCTGTTCCAGGGCACTTGCAGAAGGCCTGGAAAGCGAGTATCTCAGCGTGAAAGAAGAGTTGACAGAAGAGGACCGAGAGGCAGACATCGAGTCATATCTCGAAGACATGCGAGGGGATCAATACTAAAAAGCATTGGCAGCCACCCTAACGCCCGAACGATGGACAACGTTCTCACCGCCTCATGTTGCCATTGAAAGACGGCCAACCATGGAGTGCGTCCCGCAGGGAGCAGTTGCCAATTCAACTGGCACGTTCCGAGCGCGCACCTCGAATTGATTCGTTAGCGTGTTCAAGCTGGCCGTCCACGCCCGTCCGTCGTTCGTGCCAATCGAATTGGATCAGTTCGTCCGGTTCCATCGGCGTTCCCTCCAAAACCAATCTGTTCCATGTGTAGTACGCTCCTGTGGGCATCGCCAACCGAAATCCATTGCCGACTTTGACAGAAGTAGCGGAGAGGAGACGACCAGCCGTTTTCTCTCCGACGATTGTGGCGAGATGGTTCTCTCGTGCAAACGCGACGATCATTTCCGCGGCGCTTGCGGTGTGGCGGTTCACCAAGAGAACGACCTTCCCGTGAAATGGTCTCTTGCCCAGCCCCTCGGTTTGAAGCACAATGGGCTTTTTCGTCACAATTGCAGGCCCAAACTGCAAGGCAAGCCGCCAAAGGGTTTGTGTTGAAGATGGAATTCGCGAGAATCGATGGAAACTGTGTTTCTCTGATTCGAGATTGGCTGTGGCACGGCGCCTGTCGAGGGCAAACCCAACCGGGATTCTGTCCGGCGTGAGCAGGCTCATTACACGAAGCGCGCCGATCCCTCCACCGGTGTTACCACGCAGGTCGATGATCAAGCTATTGACTGCGCCGAGTCTTTCGACGGCGTGGGAGATTTCGTTTGCAACCTCGACCCCAATCATGCCGGGAAACATGGCAATCTTCAGGTAGCCCAGCCCATCGCCGAGTTGCCGCGCCTCGACCAGGGTGGGCTCGATGAATTGAATCTTCTTCCCCTTGGGCCGCGCTACATCGACGGAGACAGTGCGTCGCTGGTCACTTCTGTCAACAAATTCCACACTTGTCTGCTTGCCCATGGCGAAGACGGGATGTTCAGGCGGAGTAATCTCCCGGCCATCGACTGTGAGAAGGATGTCCCCAGGTTCAATGCCGGCGATCGCTGCTACGCCTCCTGCGTGGACATCCTGAAAAATCCAACGTTTTCCATAGGGTGTCTCGTCTTCAAGGTAGGTTGCGCTGAGTGCGGCCCGACTCGACGCTCGACGGGCACTGCTATGAAAGAAACCCAAATGGGAGGTGTGCAGTTCCGCCAACAAATCGCTCATGGCCTTCTCAAATGCGTCTTCAGCTTCTGCGCTCTCGATCAGAGGCCGGTGGCGCTCCACAGCGGCGTTCCAGTCGCCATTCAGCTTTTCAGGCGAATAGAACCGCTTGCGCAGTGCGGCAAGGACGTTTTCGAGGATCGTGTGCCGATCACGCGGTGAGAGCTGAACAGGCGATGCTGAGTTCGCAGCCGGGCTCAATGTCATCGGGTGCTCCTGGAGGAATTTGTCGGTCTTGTCTCGCTGAAGAGACTCCCGCTCGGTTCGCCGTCAAGTTGGAAGCCGGCCCAATAGTACGGCGGCGAACCGGCTTTGAGCATTTCGAGTTGCGCCTGCCTGAGTGCCTCAGCCTTTCCCTCACGACGTCCGAGATGCTCGTAGAAGCTGGTCATCAGCTGGGCGGTCGAGTGATCTTCAAGTTCCCAAAGCGTTGACACGACGCTCTGAGCGCCCGCCTCAAAGAACGCATTCACGATGTTTTCCGCGCCCTCTTCGCCCACTGGTCCTACGCCTGTGTCACAGGCCGAGAGCGTCACAAGGTCGGCATTCAAACGGAGGTTTCTGATCTCGCGCACCTGGAGAAGGCCGTCATTCCTGGGCGGGTTCTCTGGGGCGAAGACGAGCGCGGAGCGATCTGGGATCTCGGGATCGACATATCCGTGAAGAGCCAAGTGAATGACGTTATATTGGCTCAGTGGAAGCTGCTTGAAGTTTGTCTCTGTTGCATGATCGCCGAGAAGGATAGTGCTGGGCTTCGGGAGGTTGGTCGCGATTGTCTCAACCTCGTGGCGGCTCTCCGGCAGGGCGACGAGTTGGCTGCGCTCGGGTCCAGAGATGGCCCGGTGAACCCTGGCAAGAAGTGTGTTCGGTGGTGCCTTGGATATCCACGCTGCCACGCCGACGTAGGGAAGATCGTCTCGAATGACCTGATCGGATCGATGCCGGAGCATGTTGAGTACAGTTCCCGACGGCGCGACTGTGACCAGATGGGAGTCAACAACGTACTGTCCGGAATTCACCAGAGCCGAGAATGGCAAGAGGTGGAGCTTGCCGTCCGGCACCACGATCAATTCGGGTTTGTCTTTGAGCTCTTTGATGCCGCCAAGAAGTCCGTCGTAGAGCAGCTGCCCCAGTGCAGGATCGGTCTTCTTTTGTTTCAGAGTGGAGCGGTACTGCGTAGCTTCCTGCTCAAGTTGGTCTCTTGGAGGGAGAGTGTACCGGTGGACTGAGTTGCGGGTCACGGCGAGCGCGTAGGAGTTCAGATCATCCAGCACATACTCGACAAGCAGCTCAGATCCCCGTAGCTGATGCTGAAGTTCGCCCAGGGCGACGGGCGTCGGCGGTGGATCAATTGACGACGGCTCTGTGCCGAGTTGCTGTTCGGTGCTGTAGATGGCTTCGAGAATGTGCGCTCTGGTGGCCGAATCGTCTGTGTTCAGCAGCTGGATATTCAGCTTGGTGAGGTTTTGTTCGGCGGCGTTGAGTTCATGCGGCAGAATGACCTCGTGATGTGAAAGACCTTGGGCTTCCACTCTGCCTCGCGCCCGCTCGATCGCGCGGTACGCGTCCTCTATTCGGCCTTGGTCGCTTAGAGAAACGAAGAATTTCGCGTAAACGCTGCTGAGATCATTCAGCAGTTGGCGTTCAACAGTTGGTGTCGGAACCTTGCTGAGAAGGGCGTCAAACAGGTCCGCGCTTTTCTCATACAGTTCGTTCGATGCCTTTGTGTTGCCAAGGCGCGCCATGATCTCGGCCTTGATCCCGAGATTCCGCGGCGCGAAGTAGAGTTCATCGGGGATCCTTTCATTTGCCGCTATCGCTTCATCGACCGCGGCTAATGCCAGTTGCAGTTCCCCGCGGTGAATATAAGCCTTGGCGAGCGAGCCGTCGAGCTGGGTCAGCCCGCGCCAGTACGAAAGCTGCTTCGCATATTGAGCGGCCTGCGTATAGTCAGTCACGGCTTGGTCCCATTGCCCCATACGCTCGTAAACGCCAGCTCTCACCTCGAGAAGCTCATAAAGATGTCCGGCGAGATGGTGAGCCGAAACCTTCTGCATCTCTTCGGCAGCGAGCGCCAGCGCTTCTTTATTTCGCCCAAGGCCACTGAGAGCTTCGATTTTCGCCGTGGTGGCAATCGTCGGATACGCCGCCCCGCGCGTCTTCCCGGCAACTTTGATCGCCTCGTCCAAGGGTCCCAAGGCTTCTTGGTACTTATGCAATTCCACCAGGCCGGTGCCGTAAAGGCTCGCGTATCGGATGTGGGCTCCCGGATCGACAACCTTCGCGACCGTCCACGCTTTGACCACATTCTTTTTCGCGGTTGCAATGTCTCCGAGCAGGAATGCTGCGACGCCCTGCTCTCCCATCGCGCGCGCCACCAGCAGGTAATGATGCTGCCGGTTCGCGAGGGTTTGTACCTCTTTCCAAGTCTCCCGCGCCATTCCCGAGTCGTAGTTCACCTCGAGCATTCCCAGAATGGTCAGGATACGAAGACGGGTTTCCGGGTCTTTGGCTTCCGGGAGATCGAGGTCTTTTCGAAGAAGTGCAATTTGCACGGGAATTGAAGTGGAGGATTCGCTATGCGCCGGCATCTGGCTGACGCGCGCGTAGAGAGCCTTTGAGAGCTGATGCCTTTGAGTGAATTCCTGCTCGGCTTGCCGGTAAAGGGGTTCCGCTTCTATCCAGCTGTTGAGCCACGACATCTCGTCGGCTCGCTTCAACAGCGCCTCTGGACCATGAGAGTTGCACCACCAGAAAACCTTATATCCGGTGACACTCAACAGGACGGTCGACAGCAAACCGGCAGCGATGCGAAGGGTGGGGGAAGACGCAATTCGCATAGCGGTCCGTTCTCTTTGGCCTCTATACTGCCAGATCACCGCTCGCGAATCAACACCAATCACGTTAAACAATTGAAAGAATTTATGTTAATTTCGTCTCGCCGCGTCCAGCCGGTCGGCCAAGGCTCAGATCGAGAGAAATCCACATTGCATATTCGTCTTTTATTCTCCTATACTGGCACTCGTGTTCAACATTCCACAGATTCGGTGTTGCGACTTCACGATCCGCTGCAAGAAGTGCGGTGAGAACATCCCCGCGCCGGTGGGCACGATGCCTGGTTCCTGGATTGCCGCTCAGTGCCCGCTCTGTGGAGAGAAGAGAAGCTATCTTCCTTCGGAGATCTTTCGCGGCAACCTCTCGTACAAACTCGGGCCTAGACCGGTGCGAACAAGGGTGCTCTGATGGGAGAAATGAAACGGGCTATCGCGCGGGAGCAGAAAGATTGGGCGGAGCAAATGCAAGAGCAGGCGCGAATGAAGTCGACACTGGTCATTGCCGCCGCGATCATCGCGGCCGTTCGTCTGGCGCGAGACCCCGATATCGGCCGCCCCTCACCTCGCCTTACCGCCGTTGTGTCCGAGAGCGTGAGCCTGGCTCAAATGATTTTGGATCGAGTGGGCCGACAGTAAAGTGGTAGCCTCGGATCATGTGCGGACGGTACGGGCGCAGAGCGGACAAGCAGCGGATCGCTGAGTGGTTCCATACCCACAATACCGATGTGTTCAACGACGAGTACTACGAGATCAACTCGACCCGCCTTGCGCCGTCGTACAACATTTCTCCTGAGAGCATTCAGCCCGTCGTCCAACTCGACCGCGACACGGGTGAACGTGTTTTGGCACTGATGAAATGGGGCCTCTTGCCTTATTGGTCGAAGACGGCCAAGGCTGCCTTCAACTCCATCAATGCCCGCTCCGACAAGCTCGAGTCTAGTGGCGCCTGGCGAGAGCCGTGGAAACACCGTCGTTGCCTCATACCGGCAAATTTCTTCTTCGAATGGGAGCCACTGACCAAGGAGGAGGAAAAGAAAAAGCTCAGTAAGCCCTGGGCGGTTTCGCTTGCGGATGGTGGCCTGTTCGCATTCGGAGGGATCTGGGACAAATGGAAGGGCGAGGACAGCAACAAGAACGAAATCATCGTCGAGAGCTTCAGCATCATCACAACAGATCCAAACGAAGTTCTGGAGCCGTTCCACAACCGCTGTCCTCTGATCATCGAGCCTAAGGACTATGAGCGATGGCTTGCCCCAGCGGAGCCCTCCCATCTGCCGATTGATCTGGTCCGGACATTTCCGGCGGAAGCAATGAAGGCATGGCGAGTGGCCAAACTTCAGGGGAATGGTCCACATCTGCTAGAACCCCTCGTCGAATCAGGCGAATCCGCTTGATCGTTCATTGCGGAGCAGTGAACAATAGGTAAAGATGCCGTGGCCGCCATCTACCGATAACGCCGATTTGCCTGGCTCGGGACTAAGACCAATAACGCAGAGCCGGCAAAGCAATAAGATGAATTGAGCAGGCCAATGTGACTCACGACGCAATCACAATTTCGCCCGGTCCGCGTCTTCGCACCGCCATGATCCTTGCCATCGTCGCGGACGCGCTCCAGATTGTTGTTTTCCCTCTCTTTGTTGCGGGCGCTGAATCGCCGGTCGACGACATCCTCGACTTGGGAATGGGGGCTGTGCTGACTTACCTTCTCGGCTGGCACTGGGAGTTTCTTCCATCATTTCTGGGCAAGCTCGTGCCGGGAGTCGATCTGGTTCCTCTCTGGACGTTGGCAGTTGCAAACGTTTATCGAAAGTCGAAGCAGATTGCGATCGCCAAAGAAGAAATCAAAGAGGACGGTCCGGTGCGGGAGAACCCGCAAAATATGTGAACGGAACGCATCACATCGGCATCAAGAAGGTTACTGGGCGACTTCCTGTAACTTTCACCGAGGTGTGAGCGCGACTGGCTGAGGCATATCATTTGCCTATGGCGCAAGGACCGGTCATCATCTTCGACAAATCGACGATTCAGACCCTCACTGTCGACGAATCGGTGCTCCTCGATAACTTCTATACATCGAATATCGTTCCGGTATTCTTTGCGGAGTGTTTGGCCGATCTTGAGCGAAATATGCGGCTTGCGAAATCTAAGGGGTCTCCAGAGAGCCTCGTCGGGGCGCTCGCCACACGAACGCCGGACTCACAAGCCTGCGGCAACGTCTTCCACACGCGCCTTTTAGAAGGCGAGCTGATGGGCAAGTTCGATCTGTCTCAAGTGCATTTTCGCCCGTTACGAAACCGCGGCGAGCCCGTGATGACAGGAGATTCTAAAGGAATCCTTTTCCGCGAGAGTGAAGAAGAGGACGCTGTCCGCCGCTGGGCGGACCGCGATTTTCTGGACTTGGAACGTCAGATAGCAAAACAGTGGCGGCGAATGATCCAGCGCATCGACCTAAACGCCATGTCCGAGAACGTCTTGACGAGTATCGGGCCTTGGCGAAAGCCGACCTCACTTGAAGACGCCAAGTTTCTGACCGACACGATCGTCGATTGTATCGACCCGGAATTGCTACTTCGGCTCGGACTGCGGACGGTCAACCTGGCCGTAGAGACTGATTGGATTGTGAATCGCTGGATTACGGATCGTCGCAAGCCTCTCCGCACCTACCTTCCATACTTCGTTCATGTGCTGTCAATAAACATCTTCTTTGCACTCGTCCTCCCCACCAACCTTTTGAGCAAGGTAAAGCCCTGCCACGCGATTGATCTGGCGTATCTCTATTACCTGCCCTTCTGTACCGTATTCACGTCACGCGACAACTTTCACGTGCAAGTCGCAACCCTGTTCATGGATACATTTCAGACGTTCGTTCACGGCGATGAGCTGAAGGAAGATTTAAGGCGCCTGCACGAGACCTATCAGCGATTGTCACAAGAGGAACTCGATAAAGGCTTGATCGGCTTTGCGGATTGCCCTCCCCAAGACACGTCATTTCTGACAACACGCTTGTGGGACAAATATCTACCGAAGTGGCGCGAACCCCGTCAGTCGTTCACAGATTTGCCAAATGACATTCTTCAGGCGATTGACCAGATGGCAAAGAAAGTCATGGGTGCGTCTCCAACCGAAGCGCATTGCGAGCTCAATGTAGACAAGTTGGACTTCGTGACAGTTTCAAAAAGGGTCTCCCCAAAGAAGGGTAGCTACCTGAGATTCTCGAAGGAGTCGATTCTCAAAATCCACGAGGATGAGCAGAGCAAGGATCGCGAGAGCGAAAGCATACAGGTTCATGAACCAGGAACTGCATTTGCTTCGTTGTCGGGCAAGCTTGCCGAGATAAGTCATGATCCGAAATGCAGCAATCTCGAAGTCTACTTTCTGAGCAACAAGCTCGTCCAGAATGGCAACAAGGTAGTTGAGGATGGTATGTGGGATGCGGAGATTTGCTCCTTTGCCGTTCGCGTCTTCAATCAGGAAACCCAAAAAGCTCTCAGGCAGGAATTCGACCGATCTCTTGTCATTTCGATACTCGCTCTTTGGACTCGATACGGTGCTGGCAAGCTGGGAATTCTCAGACTAAAGCCTGCGCCCGAGGACTCTGCTCAAGTGGCCGACAAGTACGAGGATTGGGAAGGAAGGGCTATTGCCGCCTATCTCCATCGCCACAACCTCTGATTTCGTTTCTCATAAACGCCGTTTACGATGGGAGCCTATAGCGGAGCGGAAGGCGCGATATCCCAGTCGCCATGCCGACTTCCCAATACTACTGGGAAGTCGGTATCTTGCGGTCCCTGGCGTCTCAGAACGCTTATTGCGGCTCGCCGTGATGAAATAAAATGAAACTGTGAGAATCACATCAAGCTCCGGCTGCCCCAAGGGTGAGCGATATGGATCCGGAATACCTCAAATGCTGTGTCTACTACGATGGGGCTCTTGACAATCGGTTTGATCCTCTACCTGGAATCCGTCTCGCCGAGGCTCTGGACCTTTCGCTACTTGAGGTGGAAGATTGGAAGCGGACCGGCGCCAAGATCGAACACAGCGTCAGAAAACTGTTGATGATGTGGATTGCCGGAGAGAAGGCGCTCAATGCGGAGAGAGACTTCTATTCCACAACAATCCAGGAAGCGCCGGCGTTGTACGGTAAACATGCGGTCGAAATTCAATATCACTGCGAAGCGCTGATATTCTTCGCTCGATCAGCAATGGACCTTGCAGGGTACGCCTTCGGTAAATTGCTTCCGCCAGCCCTGTCTGTAAAACGCGCCGACAGTTTCAATGACCTCTTGAAGGCAATAGTTAAGCAAGGGTCGGACTATCCGTTGGCAACTCTTATCGAGAGATGGCGAGTTGCAGAACCTGCGTGGCTACCTCTTATAGCCGGATTAGAAAAAGGCAGATCTTTGCGAGATCAACTCGCGCATCAGAAAGGGTTTCCACTACGCTACCGGGACATATCTCTTTCTTCGGAAAAAAGATCGGCCGTTGTTGCCCTAAGCGATAACGATGCCATTCCGTTGAAGGCGCTCGTTGAAGCGCTTCGTCTGGGTGTCGTCGAGGCTTTCCGGGCATTTGAGGACATATGCTTGGATTACCATGCAAAAGCCTCGATTCTCGATGACGCGGAAGCTTCAGATATATGAGGGGCGCCATGAGAGACATAAACCGGTCGGCTTGTCTTAGCGCCTATTCGATATGCCTGCCGAAATCAAGTCAGGCTAATCTTTTCAAGAGACGGCTGCACTCTAGACGGCCGTTCACATCCGACAGTGTTGCGACAAATGGCGCAATGCCGAATTGAACACACGGTGTTAATTAGGCCATGAACATTCGGAAGAGGTCTGCTCCGAGATTGAAATGGGCACAGAGCTTTCGAGACTGAGGGGCCGTATGGAGATGACCGAACAGGCTATTTTTGACGAACTCGGACAGCTCTGTGCGTCGCCGGGATACATCCAAGCGTTGGCGTTTATCTGTTTCAATGACAACTTCATCGGAATCGGCGACGAACTCTCGGGGCAAGATCTTCTGGAGATGCACTCACCGGACCGACTCATTCGCACCGAACTAATGACCCTAGTTGGCCTCATGGTAAAGCGCCCAATTGATTACGCTCTTCCAGAGCCGGAGACCATTCAGAAATACATCGAAGAGACTCACCGATTGTTGAAAGCTCTTCACAGAGTGATTTCGAGTCCGTTTTTAGATCAGATCACCCCAGAAAAGGTTAAAGATCCAACCTTCAATCCGTTTGCCTATGGAAGCGCTCTTCGGGAGCCGATTTTCTATTCCGGGGAAGCAGCCTATGCCTTTCAGCTTCGCGATTTCGCCGTGCCCAAATACGCAGCGGACAACGCGTGGCTCAAGCAGTATAAGGGTTTTTCTATCAACGAGGCGCACTGCGTTGTCCAGAGCTTCACAGAAGTACAGAATCGAAATTTAACCGAACTGCCCGCAACCATGCGGCAGAAACCCCCATCTGAGTTGTCGGTTCTGGAAGGCTTTTCCGTCACGCCAGATGAGATTGCTCGCGCGAGCGGCCTTGACATGGGCGTTGTCACACGCGTGCTATCCGCATTTGCGTTGCCGGGTGACGATCGAAACGGCGAGTTTCGGATGTTGCATGATTTCAATGCATGCACTGCGACGCCACTGATAGAGCGTGAATCTGGCATCTTCATCTTGTTTTCACACCACAGCCTCATGCAGTCACTTTACGAATCACCGTTCTACTGGATGATGGACGATCCGCAATATAAGGAAATAGCGAGCACAAATCGTGGACGGTTTGCTGAAGGATTTGTCCGCGAGAGGCTGGTGCAAGTCTTTGGCGGCAAACGCGTATTTCAAGGCGTTAAAGTCTTGAAGTCGAAGGGCAAGGAGAGTACCGACATCGACGTCCTAGCGCTGTTTGGGAATCGCGCGATAGTAGTCCAGGCAAAATCAAAGAAATTAACCCTTGAGGCGAAAAAGGGCAACGACGGACAGATCAAATCCGATTTCAAAAAGGCGGTTCAGGAAGCATATGACCAAGGCAATGAGGCGGCACTAGCCCTCTTGAATCCGACTTTTCAATTCCGCGACAGTACCGGACAATCTCTCCAGATCCGGGCACCTAGAGAAATCTTCATAATCACAGTTCTTTCGGACCCGTACCCGGCGCTTGCCTTTCAGGCACGACAGTTTCTGCATTATCAAAGCACGGATAGCGTCTGCCCGCCAATCGTCACAGACATTTTTGCAATTGACGCGATGACGGAGATGCTCGATTCGCCTCTATGGCTCGTAGATTATCTGCGTCGCCGGAGTGGGTACTCAGACAAACTGCATGTCCCCGACGAAATGACTGCCTTGTCGTTTCATCTTAAGCACAATCTGTGGCTCGAAGACCAATACGACTTCGTCCACCTCACCGACGACATCTCATGTGATCTAGACGCCGCGATGACCGTCCGCCGCGATGGAATACCAGGAAAACGCACTCCGGAAGGCATACTTACAAGATTGGCCGGGCTGACCATTGAGGGAATTCTAAAGCAGATTGAGGCGAAACCCGAACCGGACACGCTCGATTTCGCTTTCACAATCCTTTCGTGCGATGAGGAAACAGTGAAGAAACTGTCGGAGGGAATAGATGAGGCGGGTGAACGATTCAAGAACGATGGAAGAGGACACAACTTTTCCATGAGCCTTCGCTCCGCGCCCGTCGCCGGAGTGATCGTGCACTGCAACCTGCCGGTAACTTCCGCGATCGCCGTCTGAGCTTCATAGGCGGTGTACATTACGACGATCCCGGGAGCATTCATCCGCCCTGCCGAAGTGGCATATTCCTTTGGCGGCGGGCCGAGGTCCTTCGGTGTGGTTAGCGGCTTTCTGGGCTTGTGTCCACGGACCCTGAACACGCGCGTCCCCTTCTTCACCTTTCGGACCAGACCGCATTGGATTATTACCTCCCCCAGTTCCTTCAACATCTCGCTTGGAAGGACGCGGTAGGGCTCTCCAGAGTCGTCCTCATTCTTTTTGGGGGAGAAGAACAGGAAGCGAGTTTCATGTTTCAGTGCTTCGGAGAACCTCTCCCATCCCGCCGTGAGGGCTTGTCCGGGAGACAAGATCTGCCAATCCTGCTCGCAGTACACGATATCGTCCTTCAAATGCTCGTAGAGCCACTCTAACGTTTCAAATTCGGCGATGTCGTAGAGTTCATCGAAAACGATCTCGTGCATTGTCCAGATGGTTACGTACCAATGGCCGTCTTCTTTGTCGTACGGCGCATTTCCATCAGCGTTCTGGTAATGTCTATGTACTCTATCCAAGAAAAACTCAAGCACACGGTCAGCGCGCGCGGCGATTGCCCGCTTACTGACTCTCCCGCAGACGGAACACTCATTGCATTCGAGGTTGGCTTTAATGAAGGCCACGATGCCGTGATTATGAAAGCACCTAGGGCACACCGCGTCTTCAGAGGTGCGATAGAGTCTCGCCTGTTCTTCCATCAAGAGTCGCTTGGCATATCCCATCGTCCGGCCCCTTCATCTGATCCACTCCTATTATGAGGGTGCCCCCGGCCCTCGCATCAGGGGGACGGGGATAGCCAAGAACGCTTTGGATCAATGGGTTGAAATGCAGGAAGCGCTTGCCTGCAGCCTGCATGTAGGCTGCAGACATAGTGGCTTGGCTTCATCGGGTTGCCGGAAAGGCCAACGACGGCAACGGTTTTAGCCGCGAGCATGTCCTGGATTACACCGGGGCAGTTCACGCGTGACCCTTCTTGGGCTTCCACTCACCCAGGAGGCGTCGTGTCACGATAAGTTCGCCCGTGTGGTAGCTTTCGTGGTCGGCGATCAGCAGGGCTTCGCGCAGAAGATTCTGGCCGTCACCCCACGGGAAAGCTTCGGTCAGGTCGCGCTCTTTGAGCAGCTTCTCGAAGGCTGCGCGATCTTTTTTCAGCTCTGCGACGGACTTATCCCACGCTTTTCCGTCGGGCGGTGCCGCGTCTTTTGGCCAGTAATTGTCGGGCCATTTCATTGGCTTATAGGAGCCGTCGGCATTGTCGCTGAATTCGAGGATGTCTTTCTGGGCGAGACGGATGTGTTCGAGTAACTGCCAGGCGGAGTACGGCAGGCCTTCCGGCACGATGCCCTGCTTCTCGAAGGGCATGTCGTTCACTGCGTCATCGAGCTTCGCGTGCGCCTGCCCACCATCCAGCAACGCCTTTAGCTGCGTCTTCAGTTCGGTTTCAAGATCGATCTTGGGGTTCGTCTGGGCCATACAGTGTTCGATGCTACGAGGCAGGCGATGGGTGCACTACTAAGAACCGGACTTGGATAGTTTCCCATCATCCGGCTTATGCCGTTTGTAAGCCCGTTGAATATCTGAAGCGGAAGTGGGAACGCGAGTTTGACCACAAGCTGAAGAAGGAGCTATGGGGCTTTCGCGGCAATCGCATGGCAGTGAAGTTCCAACACGAATGGCATGATGACGACGGTCAGTGGTACCGGTCGTAAGGAGACGAGCTATGGGAGTTTGCACCATCCGGCCTTATGCAACGGCTGGAAGACAGCATAAATGACCTTGCCATCACGGAGCATGAGCGCGCGTTATAGAACTCGTTGAGCTAAGCCAGTATCGAGTTTAGACAAACAGAGGAGGATTGGTAACGGTAGGTGGTCGTGTGTTTACTCACCGTCCGCGTTACGAATCTCAACTGGCGCCTTTAGGGCCATTGCGCTCATTAGGCGCGCTATCGGCATTCTTTACAGATTCTGGACATGTGGCTGACTATCAGAATGCTTCTTGAAGAGATGCATCGTGACCGTCAGGCTGCATCATCCAGCGCTTCGGGATCTCCCAATGGCTCGTCGTCTTCGATCTCTGCAAATTCAGGGCCTTCGTCGGACTCTGCAGGCGTGACGGCGGCTGTGGCCGCCGGGGTCGGCAGATCGAAGAGGCTTGCGGGCTTCTGAGCAGTGGGCTTTGCCAGTTCGGAAGGGTTGGCGACGGCAGAAGGCTGTGTGCTATCGGGCCTCGGTGACACCGACCTGGTCCCGGCCTTCGACTTCGCGCGCACCTCTGCCTGAGCAGCCTTGGAAGCCGCATCCATCTCAGCCTTGGCCTTCTCCAGGGTGTTCTTCATCTGGAGATGAGAGCCGACGAAGCTGATGATTGTCTTGGACAAATCGGCGTCTAGGTCCTCGGCGGTGCCGGTGACGCTGAGTGGGGTGGTGAGAGCATCATTGTCGCCGTCTTTGAGTTTCTTCGGCACAATGTTCACCCGAATCTGATCTGCATCGACAAGCGTGACCGTGAGCAATACTGCGCGGTCGCGTAGGACTGGTAGAAGTTCTTTGAACATGGTTCACTCCTGATGGAATTTGATTGCTGGATTACGGTCGCAGTGAGCGTCTCCGCGTCTTCGACCAAAGCTGGGGATCAACAGGTAGTCCACAAATCTGATTGGACTGTGCGTTGTAGAAGCCTCCGTGATGCGAAATCTTTCCGTAGCGGAAGAGCCGCGCCAGCATCGCCAGTGCGCTCGACGCCAGAGTCTGGTTGATGAAAGGTTCCTGGCGATCCAGCGCCTCAACAGCAGAACAACTGGGTAGCGGGTCTTCACCAGCTTCAGCGGCAATAATCTCTGGATACAACTCGCTCACGGTGCGCAATCGCGCCGCCTTCCGGCGATTGCGCGCGTTCAATGGCTGACCGAGAACGAATTGGCCACTGGCGGCGTTGTTGCCGAGATCGAGCCAGTACGCAGTGCGGTTCCTGGTCTTGGTCAGCGCGCGCGCAATGACGCTTCGCGCTGCTCTGGTGTCCACGCAGCCAATCAGTAGATCGATGGACCGGTCATTGATCCGGTTGAAGGTCTGCTCATCGAAATAAGTCGGCTCGGCCCGCCACCGCGTTCCCCAGAACATGTTGATGCGATTGATAAGAACGGTCGCCTTGTTCTGCCCGATGTCGGATACCGAGAATGGCTGGCGCACACAGTTCGTTTCAGAGACGGTACCAGTCTTCGCGTTTGTCCGTTGCAACAGAGGAACGCAGCACGGCAACCCGAAATCCAGCCTGCTGCAAAACCGTCTCCAGACGCAACGTGACGTCCTTCTCCCCGGTGTAGGTGGCATAGACCTGGCAACGCCGGCCTTGCCGCAACTCCTCGCGAACGTCGGCGATCAAAGCGATTTCTTTGGCGAAGAGCCGATCTTCAGGAAGATTCACGGGCGTCGCAGAAAGAAACCGAACGTACTCCCGGGTCTGCGGATCGAAGGCCCGCGCCCAGATCGCATCGAACCCGTAAGGGTGGTCGGGATACAAGAGCAATGTGTTGAGCAGTATGCTCATCAGGCTCTTGTTGCCGCGATGCGCCCGCATCGCAGCCCGTATCTCCTCTTCAAGTTCTTCGTAGGCTTTGCCAAGCTCGGAGTCCATCTCGACCGAGAGCACGCTCTCGTCGTAGCGCGGCAGGTTGTCCGCGATGTCTTCGAGCGAGAGGAAAGCAGTGGTCGTCATCAGAAACTTGCCAAACAAAAGCGGCGAAGCTCCCGGTTTGCGCAGAACTTGAATCGTCTTCTTCGTCGCCCGCGAGCAGGCGTTGTCGGTGTCTCGCACCTTCTCGATGGTTTCGAGCACCACGTACTGCTCTTGAAAGTCGCGCCGCCCCTGGCCGCCGTAGGCGAAGCCTTCGCCCACCATGGCGTGCGGTTCCATGCGATAGAAGATGTTAAAGAGATCGTCTGCGTAGCCGCCCATCAGCGTGCCGGTCAACGCAATCAACCTGCGCGACGCCCGGCCCAGCACGCCAAGGCCATTGCCTTGCGCCGTGTCCCCGGCCAACTGGTGCAACTCGTCGGCAATGGCGAAATCGAACCAGCGCGGCATATAGCGGCCCACAAACTCGATTGGAGCCATTCGCTGAATGCGCTCACGATCCGCTTGCCACAGAGCTGAGTACCGCGTCGTTCCGCCCTGCGGGTGTGTCAACAATTCCGAGAGTTTAACCTTGTCGTCGAAATCGAGATACGTCAGCTTCTGCCGCTCGGAATCAAGAATTGCAAGACCGGTGTCGGGATTGACGACGCCGCCCTGGTTGGGCCCGGACTTCGCTTTGAGGAAGACGTGCTCCCAGTAATAGCCCAGCTTGCCCTTGTCCTTACCGGTGATGAAGAAAACCGGCGCAGGGCAGCGTTTGCGCCATTCCTTGCGGCTCATTCGCCTGAGATCGGCGAGCGAGAGCCGCATTCCCTCGTAGACAATCCGTCCCTTGCGCAGCCTGACTTCGCAGACACCGTGCGCCTTCTTTGGATCGCCGCCGTTGCGCATATCTTCGATCAGGAAGGCGCGGGCGCGTGGCACTGTCAGTAGGGTTTCACGCGCCCACTTGTGCGTAATGTGCGAGGGGCACATCACCAGCGTCGTGCTGGGCCGCCCGTCTGCAAGTACGTGGATCGCGCCCAATGCCATGTAGGTCTTACCCGCTCCGCACTCGGCCACGATCCGCGCCGCCTTGGCCTTGCGCAGGTACTTTGCTGTTCCGGTAATCGCCAGCGCCTGCGCGGGAAGTGCCTTGCGCAGCAGCGTCGCAATGCGTGGCGCTACGGGATCTTTGGTGCTCTGGAGGGGAGGATAGGTTTCGAGAATCCGCTCGCCGAGTTCGGTGGCGTGCGCCCTTAAATATGTGGTGATATCTGTTATGTTTTCATGGCTCATGGCAAAGAACCTCGCGGCGGGTCTGCGGGAAGGGATCACAATCGAAATTGCTCGGAAGCGATTTGGCAGATTGAGCTATACTTCGACCTTCTCTCGAATCCTGCGCAACGCTTCAAACAGAGGAAACCTGGGCCAGAGGATTGGCCCATTGTTCTCAGGAAAGAGGATCTCCCCGGATTGCAATGCCGCAGAGATCCATGCAAGCACCTCATCCGCCGTAACCGTTACCAGTACCGGATCGCAACCAATGCCGTCGAGCGGCTGAACGCGCCCCTCAGACTCAAGCATCTTCGAGATGTGCTCCGCCCACGACGGGTCGGCTGGCAAACCGAGAAAGACGCTCAGCCATGCCCATGCTTCGATTGAGCAATAACGAAAGAGAATCGTCTTCCCGGCGCCGCCATTCAAGTGCAACTGCTCCGATATGGCCACCAGAT
>Ga0302319_10001158_pt1 | contig 59123 bp, 60 predicted proteins | sample Bog_T0_2_FD_203319 | JGI IMG/M metagenome (GOLD analysis project Ga0302319, IMG submission 203319) | Peat permafrost microbial communities from Stordalen Mire near Abisko, Sweden - Bog_T0_2 | ecosystem: Environmental > Terrestrial > Soil > Wetlands > Peat | place: Sweden: Abisko, Stordalen Mire...
CCCCTGCGAAGAGGAGAGCCTTTCATAAGGCGGTGCTTGGCGAGATACTCGAGCAACGCGTCGTCTCCAGCCGCAACCGCCGCAATTTCCGCGGGGTCAAGCGCAAGATGAGCAATTTTCCGCTCCGACCCAGACAAAGTATTCCCCTGCCTCCGATCAACATCCGAAAAGCAATTAGAATACTTAAGTGAACAGTATTAGGGCTAGAGCCGTGATCGACCGCGATCACCGAAGCTGCGCCTACGATCGCCGAAGGTGCGCGGTTTGATGGGCGGGGCGACGGGCAGGCTGGTTTTGCCGGCGGGATAGACGGCGAGGAAGCGGTCCGGGCCTTCGCCGTTGCTGGCTGTCTCAACGCCATCGATGCCGCGGAAGGCCATGTGGAGCAGGCGGCGCTCGCGGCTGTTCATGGGCGGAAAGGCGTAGGGGACGCCGGACTTGCGCACCTTCTCGGCGGCGGCCTCGGCGGTCATGCGCAGTTCCTGGGCGCGCAGGGCCTTGAAGTTGGCGGCGTCAAAGCTGACCAGATCGCCTTCGCGCTGGTCGAGGCGGAGAATCTGCGCGGCGATGGTTTCCAGAGCCAGCAGCAGCTCGCCGTTGTGCTGGGTGACCAGAGGCACGTCGGTCCCGCCCAGCTCAACCAGCAGGGTGGGCGCGTGGCCCTCGGGGCCGGCCGCGCCGTTGCCGGCGCTGATGCGGTATTTGAGGCGCATGCCGCCCAGTTTGTTGAGGGAGGCGAGGAATGCGGCGATCTTCTGTGCAGCCTGTTGCAGGTCGGCGATGGGCATAACAAAACAGTATCGCAGAGCCGGGCGGGGGATGGGCGGGGAATCTGCTGGCGGGAGGGTAGGATTGGGGCGATAATAGGCGCATGGCGACGCAGCCCATTTTGGACGACCCCAAGCCGGCCTTTATCTCGGTGCGCGAGTATCTCAGCACGAGCTACCGTCCCGACTGCGACTATGTGGACGGACGGATCGAGGAGCGCAACGTGGGCGAGTACGAGCACGGCTATCTGCAAACACTGTTGGCGCATCGATTTATGAACCATAGGGAAGACTGGGGAGTGCAGCCGCTCACCGACGTGCGCATGCAGGTGAGCAAGACGCACTTTCGCGTTCCCGATCTGATGGTTCTTCGCCAGGGCTGGACAAAAGAGCGGATCGTTACCCACCCCCCTCTGCTGGTCATCGAGATACTCTCGCCGGAAGACCGCCTGACCCGATTCCAGGACCGCATCGACGACTATCTCGATTTCGGAATCGAAAATGTCTGGGTGATCGACCCGGAGCGACGGACGGCCCGTCGTGCAACCCGTACGGGCCTGCACATCGTAGAGACGGGCGAACTGACCGTGCCGGAGACGCCGATCCGGGTGGTGCTGAGCGAGCTGTTTGCGGAGCTGGACCGGGCGTAGTCGAAGCTGGTAAATCCAAAACCTCGAAAAATGCGGACCTCGAAAGGAAGATGAGGGCGGCCTGTGCCCGAATCGTCCGGGGCGGGCAAAAGTCGCTGGGATCAGTGTTCGCGCACCTGGGGTGCCAGGTAGCCGGGGCCGGCGGGGTCGGTGACGGACTCATTCACGATGCGATCGATCTCGGCCATGGCGTCCTGGTCGAGCTTCCAGCCCAATACGCCGGCCACGGCGTCGAGTTGACCGGGACGCTTGGCTCCCCAGAGGGCAACCGAGATGCCGGGGCGGTCGAGGACCCAGCGCGCCGCCAGCTCAAGAACCGACTTGCCGTAGCGCTGGCGGGCGAAGACGGCGAGCCGTTCGACGGCGGTCATGTATTCGGAGAAGCGCGGCTCCTGGAACTTGGGATCGACGCGGCGAATGTCCTGGGGGTCGAAGGTCATGCCGCGCTGAACGCGGCCGGCCAGCAGGCTGCGGCAGAGCGTGCTCCAAGTGAGGATGGCAACGCCGTTGGCCGCGCACCAGTCTCGAATGGAAGGCAAAACTGCCCCTCCGATGTGGCTGGCTTCGCCGGGCGGAATCTCGCCGTCGATCTCCCGCTCGAAGAGGTTGTAGGGTGGCTGGTTGGAGGCCAGGGGAGCGACGGAGCGAAACTCTTCCATCTGGGCTACGGAAAAATTGCTCACGCCGAGTGCGCGCACCTTGCCTTCGCGCTGGAAACCGGCCAGCAGGGCGGCTGTTTCGGCAACGGGGACCAGGGTGTCGGGCCAGTGCAACTGGTAGAGGTCGATGTAGTCCGTGCCCAGGCGGCGCAGGCTGTCTTCGAGCTCTGCGCGCAGCCGCGGCTCAGTCAGGTTGGCATAGACCCCGGAGGCCTGCCAGTCCAGGCCGGCCTTGGTGGCGATGAAAAACTCGTCGCGGCGGCCGTGGGCGCGGAGGGCCTGGCCGACGATCTGCTCGGAGCGGCCGTGGCCGTAGATGGGGGCGGTGTCGATGAGGTTGATGCCGCGCTCCAGTGCGCCCAGGCAGGTGGCGACGGCGACGTCGTCCGGCACCGCGCCCCAATCCAGGCCGCCGATGGCCCAGGTGCCCAGGCCGATGCGGGAGACTTCAACGCCGGCAAGGTTCGTGGTTTCCATGCACACCATAATAACCGCGAATTTCGAGGTGGGAGCGCCCGGTGCTTGTGTGACGGCCGGCCCGGCCGAATGTGCGCGGGGAGTGGCAGAATAGACCTATGCCGCAGACCGAACCGCTGTTCCTCACTCCCGCCGAAGCCCGCGTGCTGGGCGCCCTGATTGAGAAGGAAGTGACCACGCCGGACTACTATCCGATGTCACTGAACGCGCTGCTCAACGCCTGCAACCAGCGCTCGAACCGCGAGCCGGTGATGGACCTGGACGAGGAGGCGGTGCGCCAGGCGCTCCATGGCCTGGAAGACCTGCGCCTGGCGGGGCGGGCGCGCGCCGACGGGCGGGTGCCCAAGTACGAGCACTGGCTGGGCGAGGCTTTCAACTTCAGCCGCGCGGAGACGGCGCTGGTGTGCGTGCTGCTGCTGCGGGGGCCTCAGACTCCGGGCGAGTTGCGCGGGCGGACCGAGCGGCTGCACCGCTTCGTGGAGATTGGCGAGGTGCTGGGCGGGCTGCAAAAGCTGATGGAGCGGGAACCGGCGCTGGTGGCCGTGCTGCCGCGCCAGCCGGGGACCAAGGAGTCGCGGTATGCGCATCTGCTTTCCGGCGGAGTGGAGGCGCTGCGTGCGGCAGCCCCCGATGCTTCGATGAGCCGGGAACTCTGGCCGCCCGCGGCCGCGAGGCCGATTGCGGCAGAGGGCGCTGGAACCGAGGCAGGTCGCGAGGCAGGACAGGACCCTGGGCAGGGGGATCGCATCGCGCGCCTGGAAGCGACCGTCGCAGCTCTGCGCCAGGAAGTAATCGTCCTCAGAAAGAAGATTGACGATTTGTTTGGGGATGGATAGCAGGGGTGTGTTTCTTTCAAGTGGGATCAGCGCAACCGGTGTTAAAACACAACGGAGAGAGGCCGAAACCCGAATGAGACTCAGACTCGTTGCTTTTTCTCTTGGAATCGCAATGCTTGCGCTGGGCGTTCGCGCCCTCGGAGCGCAGACCGCGGATGTGCCCGCGGCGCCGCGGCCCGCGCAGATCGTCGCAGCGAAGAAGGTCTTCATTTCCAATGCGGGCGTGGGGACGGACATGACCTACGACCAGTTTTACGCGGCCATCAAGGGCTGGGGACGCTATGAACTCGTGGCTTCTCCCGCGGATGCCGATCTTGTCTTCGAGATCAGTTTCTCCAGCCAGATCACGGGCGTCAGCGGAACAAAAGAATCGGGCTGTGACTCCTCCAATATTCTGCAACTCAAGCTGGTGCTCTTGGACCCAAAGACACACATCGCGCTCTGGACCCTTATGGATACAGTGCATCCCTTTGCCCGGCAAAAAACCGGCGAAAAGAACTTCGATGACGCATTCAGCACGCTGGTTGGCGCTTTGAAAGTGCTAACAGCCCAGCCCGAGTCCACTGCCAAGTAGCCCGATCGGCAGAGCGCAGGCTATGACGCTAAACCAGCTCATACCCCGCGAACCAATACCCGATCTCAAAGGCCGCGGTGTCCTCGGCGTCGGAGCCGTGGACGGCGTTCTCCTGCATGGAGCCGGCGAATTTCTTGCGCAGGGTTCCTTCCTCGGCGTTGGCGGGGTCGGTGGCGCCCATCAGCTTGCGCCAGTCGGCGATGGCGTTCTCCTTCTCAAGAACCATCAGGACCAGAGGGCCCGAGGACATGAAGGTGGTGAGTCCGTCGAAGAAGGGCCGCTCCTTGTGGACGGCATAGAAGCCCTCGGCCTGCTGCTTGGAGATGGCAAGCTTCTTGATGGCCACAATCTGGAAGCCGGCCCTGGCGATCTCGGCCAGAATGGCCCCGGTGAAACCTTTGCGGACCGCGTCCGGCTTGACGATGCTGAAGGTGCGTTGCGCCACTTGGTTTTGCTCCTGGGAGAGAATTGATTCCGCGTGCCCATTGTAATCGGCCCGGAGGCGGGTGAGGCTGCGGCCGGGCGGTGGAATCTGCTAGAGTTTCGGCATGTTTCGCATGGCTGATCGACCTCATTGCTCCGGATTCCTGCTGCTTTTCCTGCTGGCTTGTGTTCCCTGCCTTTGTCAGACAGCCCCGGCCGCGGCCTCACCGGCCACTGCGTCTTCGACCGCTCAGGCCACTTCGCCGGGGGCCGAATCGGCCTTGAAGGTCTTCGATGCAGCGCTGATCGACAAGTCGGTGGACCCTTGCGAGAATTTTTACCGCTTCAGTTGCAACGGCTGGTTCAAGCGGAATCCGCTGCCGGCGGACCAGGCGTCATACGGCCGGTTCACGGAGCTTTCGGAGTTGAACCGGCTGCACCTGAGGCAGATTCTCGAAGAAGAGTCGCCGTCGTCGGCCACGCGCAGCAAGGAAATCCCGCGCAGCGCGAACGAGCAGAAGATCGGCGACGAGTATGCGAGCTGCATGGACACGGCGGCGGTGAACAAGCTGGGAATTGCGCCGCTGAAGGCGGAACTGGACCGGATTGCGGCCTTGCGGACGGCGGCGGGTTTGCCGCCGCTGCTGGCGCATCTTCACGCCATCGGGGTCAATGCCTTCTTCGGCCTGGGGTCGAGCCAGGACTACGCCGATTCGAGCGCCGTGATCAGCTTTTATGGCGCGGGCGGGCTGGGACTTCCGGAGCGGGACTACTACACGCGCACCGACGCCAAGTCAGTGGAGCAGCGGCAGCAGTACGTGGCTCACGTGCGCAAGATCTTCGTGCTGGCGGGAGAGCAGGACGCGCAGGCCGCAAAAGACGCCGAGACCGTGCTCGCGATGGAAACGCGGCTGGCCAAGGCCTCGCTGACCATCACCGAGCAGCGCGACCCGCAGAACCTGAATCACCCCACGGACGTGATGGCGTTCTCGAAGGAGCTGACGCATTTTTCGCTGAGCGATTATGTGGACGCCGCGCACGCTCCCGCGGCCGGCAAAGCAAACGACATGGAGCCGAAGTATTTTGCCGAGTTCAATGCGCTGGTGGCCGACACGCCGATTGAGCAGATCAGGACCTATCTTCGCTGGCACCTGCTGCACGCCTATGCGGGAACCAGCCTGCCGGAGAGCTTCGACCAGGAGACATGGAACTTCTATTCGCACACGCTGAGGGGCGCGGAGAAGCAGCAGGAGCGCTGGAAGCGCTGCACCAGCCGCGTGGATCGCGAGCTGGGCGAGGCGCTGGGCCAGGTGTACGTGGCCCGCTATTTTCCGCCGGAAGAGAAGCAGCGGACGCTGGAGATGACGCTGGCTATCGAGCAGACCATGGGCAAGGACATTGACGCGCTGGACTGGATGAGCGCGGAAACGAAGATCCGCGCCAAGGAAAAGCTGCACGGGGTGATGAACAAGATCGGGTATCCGGACAAGTGGAGGGACTACTCGAAGCTGGAAATTGTGCCGGGCGACGCGCTGGGCAACCAGATGCGGGCCAGTGAGTTCGAGGTTGCGCGCGATTTGGGCAAGATCGGCAAGCCGGTGGACAAGGGCGAGTGGGAGATGACGCCGCCCACGGTGAACGCCTACTACGATCCGCAGATGAACAACGTGAACTTTCCCGCCGGCTACCTGCAACCGCCTTTCTTCAGCGGCAAGGAAGACGACGCGGCTAATTACGGAGACATGGGCTCGACGATCGGGCACGAGCTGACGCACGGCTTCGACGACCAGGGACGCCAGTTCGACAAGGACGGCAACCTGAAGGACTGGTGGAGCAAGGAAGACGAACAGAAATTCACCGACCGGGCCGATTGCATGGTGAAGCAGTACGACGCCATCGAGGCGGTTCCGGGCGTTCACCTGAACGGCAAGCTGACGCTGGGCGAGAACCTGGCCGACCTGGGCGGGCTGTGGCTGGCGTGGCTGGCGTGGCTGGACAAGGCCGAGGCCGCGCATGTGGACCGGGCGGCGACCAGCGACGGCTACACGCCGGAGCAGCGGTTCTGGATCGCGTATGCGCAGCAGTGGTGCACGCAGACGCGGCCGGAACAGTTGCGGACCCAGGCCCAGGGCGACCCGCACGCGCCGGACGAGTACCGGACCAATACCGTGTTGCAGGATTTGCCGGAGTTTGCCAAGAGCTTCAGTTGCAAAAAGACCGCGGCCATGGTGAATCCGAAGCCGTGCAGAGTGTGGTAACCACCGGCGGTGGGGCCGATTGCCTTCGGCCGGTCCGCGCCAGAGAGAGGGCGCGGGTTTAAGGGAATGCCGGGGTTGGTGAGGGGAAATGGGAACTGCCCGGGAGGGCGTTCCGTACTTCTCCTCATTGATCTTGGGGGCGGCTGTGGCGGCGGACGGCAACTCGCAACTGGAAAGGCTTTGGGACGCGGCGGCTGCGGGGCTGTGCAACATTTATGACGCCTACGGCTGGGTGGTTCCGGCGGTATTGCTTTCGATGGTCTTTCTTGGCTTGCTGGCGCTGCTTGCCTGGGCACTGGAGGACTTGCCGGTTGATCTTGAGGTGTTCCAAGGGTTTGGCGGCATCTTCCGGTGGATGCGAAGCCGGTGGCGGGAGAAAAGCCGGATTGAGCACGCCGGCACGTTGAAAGCGCGAAGGAAAGACAACAGAAGCGGATTGAGTATTTTAAAGTAGCAGATTATATTACTCAGATGCCCATGCTCGACCGCAAAATCGCTCCCGTTTTGCATTCGGCCTTGCGCCGCTTTCCGGCGGTGGTGATTACGGGGCCGCGGCGGTCGGGCAAAACCACCCTGTTGCGCACCGCGCTGCCTGATGCCGAATATGTTCTGCTTGAGGATCCCGACATTCAGGACCGCGTGCGCCGCGACCCGCGGGCATTCATCGACGGCCTTCGCCCGCCGGTCATCTTCGATGAAATCCAGAACACGCCGCAACTGCTCGACTACATACGCACGCTGGTGGATGCGCGGCCGCGCAGGATGGGCCAGTGGCTCTTTACCGGCTCGCAGGAGGCGCCGCTGATGCAGGGGATTACCGAGTCGATGGCGGGGCGGGCGGCGATCCTGCAGTTGCTGCCGTTCAGCCTGGTGGAGACGGCCAAGGCCGATCCTCTGCTGGGCGGCTTTCCCGAGGTGGTGCTGCACCCGCGCGGGCGCGAACTGTGGTTTGCGTCCTACCTTCAGACGTATCTCGAGCGCGATGTCCGGCTGATCTCGAACGTGCGCGATCTGCCTGCGTTCCGGCGCTTCCTCTCGCTGGTGGCCAGCCGCCATGGGCAGATGCTGAACCGCACGGACCTTGCCGCGCCGCTGGGTGTCTCGGTGCCGACCATCTCGGAGTGGATGCAGATTCTTGAGATCACCGGGCAAATCATCCTGGTTCCTCCGTACTTTGAGAACTTCGGCAAGCGGCTGGTGAAGTCGCCCAAGGTGTATTGGGGCGACACGGGCCTCGCGTGCCATCTGCTGGGCATCCAGACGCAGGCGGAGTTGGAGCGGTCGCCCTTTTTGGGGTCGATCTTCGAGGGGTTTGTGGCGGCGGAGATTCTCAAGAGTCAGATCAACCGGGGGCAGAGGAAAGAACTCTACTATTTTCGCGATCAGCAGGGGCTGGAGGTGGATTTTCTGGTTCCTCAGCCCAATGCGCGTTTCTGGCTGGTGGAGGCCAAGGCAAGCAAGACGGTGCAGCCGTCGATGGCCGGGCCGATGCTGTCGCTGGCCGGCGCGGCCGGGAAGCGGGCTTCGCGCCGCATCGTGGTGCATCGCAAGTCGCGCACGGGGCCGGCCTTCACGGCATTGGCCAGGGGGGCCGAGGCACTGACCGTGGAGCGGTTCGCCGAGGAAATCAACAGCGGCAAAACGTCGTAGGACCCACTGAAATTGCGGGTAAATCCTGCCAGCGTCGCCTTGAGAAGGCGCCATCGTACCGCAGCTTCCGCGCTCTGTTTTGTGAAAATGCGTTATGAGAAATTTAAAGTGGCACCTTATAATACTCATAAGTTTAAAGGACTAGTCGACGGCCAATAGCCCACCCGCATGGTGGGCTCTTGGGCTGCCGGTGCTATCGAAAAACTACGCCTTGCCGATGACCTTGGCCAGGGTGGCGCCGATTTCGGCGGGCGAAACGACGACGTGGATTCCGGCGGCGGCGAGGGCTTTCATCTTGTCGGCGGCGGTGCCCTGGCCTCCGGAGATGATGGCGCCGGCGTGGCCCATGCGGCGGCCCGGAGGGGCGGTCTGTCCGGCGATGAAGCCGACCACTGGCTTGGTGACGTGCTGCTTGACGAACTCGGCCGCGGCCTCTTCCGCCGTGCCGCCGATTTCGCCGATCAGGATGATGGCTTCGGTTTCGGGGTCGTCGTTCAAGAGGCGGAGGGCGTCGATGTGGGTGGTGCCGATGATGGGGTCGCCGCCGATGCCGATGGCCGTCGACTGCCCGATGCCGCGCGTGGTGAGCTGGTAGACCGCCTCGTAGGTGAGCGTGCCGGAGCGCGAGACGATGCCCACGGAGCCTTCCTTGTGGATGCGGCCGGGCATGATGCCGATCTTGGCCTTGCCGGGGGAGATGACGCCGGGGCAGTTGGGGCCGATGAGGCGCGCGGTCGAGGTCTTCAGCTTGGTCCACACCTTGACCATGTCCAGCGTGGGAATGCCCTCGGTGATGCAGACGATCAGGGGAATGCCCGCGTCTTCGGCCTCGAGAATGGCGTCGGCGGCAAACGGCGGGGGAACGAAGATCATGGTGGCGTTGGCGCCGGTGGCGGCGACGGCGTCGGCCACGGTGTTGAAGACCGGCCAGCCTTCGTGCGTGGTTCCGCCCTTGCCGGGCGTCACTCCGCCGACCACGACAGTGCCGTATTCCTGGCAGCCCTTGGCGTGGAAGGTGCCTTCCTTGCCGGTGATTCCTTGCACGATCAGGCGAGTGTTTTTATCGACCAAAACAGCCATTAGCTTGCAGCTCCTAACTGTGAGTTTGAAGTGCGAGTGCGAGTGCGAGTGTGAAGTGTGAGTGTGAAGTGTGAGTGTGAAGTGCTACTGTGAGTGTGAAGTGCGAGTGTGGGTCGCAACAAGCACCTCGTGCTCTGCGCGTAGCGTTTGAATGACGCCAAAGAGCATTCTTCCGACTTCATCACATGTGGTTTCGGCTTCGGCAAGCTGCTCCGCATCTCCGAACCCCAATTGCCGGGCAATGGTCAACTGCGTCTGCAATTCAAAACTCGATCCTCTGGCAACGCCAAGATACTGTTTGTATTCCTGGGTGTTCAGCCGTCCCGCGCCCTCGGCAATATTGCTTGGAATCGATACCGCAGCCCGGCGCATCTGGCTCGTCAACCCGTAGGTCTCTTCGCGCAGAAACTCTTTTGATAGCCGGTAAACAAGAACCGACAACTGGATACCTTTCTGCCAAACCAATAGTTCACGATAGGACTTCGCCATTTCACGGCCTTTCACACTTCCCACTCCCACTCACACTTCCCACTCACACTTGCAGTTCACTCTTGGCGGCGGCCACCACCATCTCGGCTGCTTCCTTCATGGTTGCGCCCACCTGGAAGTTGAGGCCGGAGTCGGCTAGAATCTGCCGGCCTTCCTCGACGTTGGTGCCTTCGAGGCGCAGGACGATGGGCACCGTGACGTGGAGTTTGCGGGCCGCGGCGACGACGCCGGTGGCCAGCCGGTCGACGCGCAGGATGCCGCCGAAGATGTTGATGAAGATGGCCCTGACGTGGGCATCGGAGAGCAGGATCTCAAAGGCGTGCTCGATTTGTTCCTGGGTCGCGCCGCCGCCGACGTCGAGGAAGTTGGCGGGGCTGCCGCCGGCGTACTGAATGATGTCCATGGTGGCCATGGCCAGGCCGGCGCCGTTGACCATGCAGGCGATGGAGCCGTCGAGCTTGATGTAGTTGAGAGCGTACTTGCTGGCCTCGACCTCGAGCGGGTCTTCCTCGGCGGTGTCGCGCAGGGCCTTGATGGCCGGATGGCGAAACAGGGCGTTGTCGTCGAAGGTGACCTTGGCGTCCAGGGCGAAGAGCTTGTCGTCGGTGGTGGTGATGAAGGGGTTGATTTCGAGCAGCGAGGCGTCGGTCTCGACGAATGCCTTGTAAAGGCTCTGCAGGAAGACCACCGCGGCGTTGAGCTGGGTGGGCTTGAGGCCCAGGGCGAAGGCCAGCTTGCGGGCCTGCCATGCTCCAAAACCGATGGCCGGGTCGATAGTCTCCTTGAAGATGGCCTCGGGAGTCTTTGCGGCGACTTCTTCGATTTCCATGCCGCCGGCCCTGGAGGCCATGAAGACCAGCTTGCTGGTGACCCGGTCGAGGACGATGCCGAGATAGAGCTCGCGATCGATGCTGGCGGTTTCTTCGATGAGCAGCCGCTGGACTTTTTGGCCCTGCGGACCGGTCTGGTGAGTGACCAGGGTCATGCCCAGGATGTTCTTGGCGTGAAGTTCGGCGTCCTCGCGGGTGCGGGCCACTTTGACGCCGCCGCCCTTGCCGCGGCCGCCGGCGTGAATCTGGGCCTTGACGACGACGCCCGAGGCGCCTTCGGCAAACAGTTTGCGGGCCACGGTCGAAGCTTCTTCGAGGGTGTTGGCCACTTCGCCCCTGGGCACGGCAACGCCGTATTTCGCCAGGATTTCCTTTGCCTGATACTCGTGGATCTTCATGTCGGTAGGGACCGCCCAGTCCGCTGGGTTTGGAGGATTTGGGTCCGGCCCGGCATTGAGACGGACCGGGGAGACCGTGCCAGCGGTACAGAAATAGTATCTTGCCCGCCAAAGGAGGGGCAAACGGCGGATGCGAGGCGGTGGAAGGGGCGCGATTACCATAGAAAGATGGCATCTCTGAAGCAATACCTGAAGCCGCTGGCCGAGGACGGCGCGGCACTGACCCGCGAACAGGCCGCCCACGCACTGGAAGAGATTTTGACCGGCGAGGTGCCGGAGGTGGAAACGGCGGCATTGCTGACCGTTCTGGCCACGCGCGGCGAACAGGCGCCGGAGCTGGCGGGGTTTGTGGATGTGATGCGGGCGCGGGTCACCCCTCTGCCCTTGACGGAGGATGAGCGGGACGAGCTGGTGGACGTGGTGGGCACCGGCGGCGGGGGCCCTCTGACCTTCAACATCTCCTCGGGGGCGGCGCTGGTGGCGGCGGCGGCGGGGGCCAAGGTGGCCAAGCACGGCAACCGGGCGGTGACCTCGCTGTGCGGCGCCGCGGACGTGCTGGAGGCGCTGGGCGTGCCCATCGATCTGGGCCCGGAGCTGGCCGCCGAGTGCCTGCGCGAGACCGGGTTCATGTTTCTGTATGCGCCGCTCTATCACCCGGCGATGAAGGCGGTGGGGCCGCTGCGGCGGGCGCTAGGCTTCAGGACGATTTTCAACCTGTGCGGGCCGCTTACCAATCCTGCCGGGGCGCGGGCGCAGGTGATCGGAGTGCTGGCGCCGAGCCGGGTGCTGCTGGTGGGCCGGACGCTGAAGGCCCTGGGAGCCCGGCGGGCCTTCGTGGTGCACGGGACGGACGGAATCGACGAGCTGACGACGACCGGGGAATCGGTGGTGGCGCGCATTGAAGCCTCGGAGACGGGCGAGTGCACGCTGCGGGCCTCGCGCGTGACGCCGGAGATGGCCGGACTGGAGCGGACCACGCTGGACCAGTTCACCGGCGGCGATGTGGCGACCAATTCGGCCCTGCTGTACGACGTGCTGACCGGGGTTGCCGGGGCGCGGCGGGACATTGTGCTGCTGAATGCCGCGGCGGCGCTGGTGGCAGCCGGATTGGCCGCCGATTTGAGGGAGGGCGTTCGGAAGGGCGCCGAAGCCATCGACTCCGGCCAAGCCGCGGCCACCCTGGCCAAGCTGCGCCAGTTCGGGGCGAAGCACACCGTGGCGCCTTAGAGTTTCGCGCGCCGAAGCTCATGGGGGCCGCAAGAATCGGCGCTGAGAGGCCTCGCACCGAAATCGCACACCGAGAATTGTCTGCAAGTTCCCTTGTGCCGCACGTTCTATAGACGAAGGAGACGGATCCATGCCTCAAAAAAGCGCAATCGTCCTATTTGTAGCTTTGGCCGGATGCTTGGCGGCCGCAGCGCAGCAGGCCAACCAGGCCCAATTGAAGATTGAGCCTGCCAATCGCACGCTGACGGTGAGCGCGGAGGACCGTGTGACGGTGGATCCTGACGTTGCCGTTTTGCACGTCGGATTTCAAACCCCGCCTTCGGATGCAAAAGCCGCCTATGCCGCCGGGGCGCAGACATCGAACGCGATTGTTGCGGCGCTGAAGCAGGCGGGGATTCCGGAAACCTCCATCCGGAGCGAGTCACAGCGTCTGAACAGCGTCTATGGCAAGCCGCACAAGTTTACGCTGGCGCAACAGTGGACGGTGAAGGTGAAGCCGGAGCGTGCAGCGGAGATTCTGGATGTGGCCGTCACCGCGGGCGGCACCGATAGCGGCGAGATTGACTGGATCGTCGAAAACGAGCAGGCGCTGGAAGACAAGGCGCTGGACGGCGCCGCTGCCCGAGCCAGGGCACAGGCTGCGGTGCTGGCAAAAGGGATGGGCGTGAAGCTGGGCGCTCTGATTTACGTGAGCAACCAGGTTTCCGCTCCGGTGTATCCCGTGAGGGCATTTGCCAACAATGCGACAGCTCGGAACGAATTAAGGGCCGCGCCGCCGCCGCTTGCGATTGAGCCCCGCAAGGTGAGCAGTACGGCGAATGTGTACGCGGTTTTCGCCATCGAGTAGAGGAAGGATTGAATCGCGGACGGGGTAAGGTCATCGAATGATTAGTTGTTCTAACGACTAATATTCCGGCTGGGCGGTTTTCCGGCCGGGCTCGATGGAGGATAAGCCGATGCCGACCAAGACCAAACGCCAGCCTGCCATTTTTCTTCCCCACGGCGGTGGCCCCTGCTTTTTCATGGACTGGACCTGGGGCCCGGCCGACACCTGGAACGCGACCCAGAAATTCTTGGAAGGACTGGCGGCCACGCTGCCTGAGCCTCCCAAGGCCATGGTGGTGGTGAGCGGACACTGGGAGGAGCCGGCGTTTACAGCCAGCGCCGCGGCCCGGCCGGAGCTGATTTTCGACTACTCCGGCTTCCCCGAGCACACCTACCGCCTGACCTGGCCTGCGCCGGGCGATCCGGAACTGGCGGGGCGGGTGGCGGGGCTGCTGGGCGAGTCTGGGTTGCCGGCCGCGCTGAGCCAGAGCCGCGGCTTCGACCACGGAGTTTTTGTGCCGCTCAAGGTGGCGTTTCCCGAGGCGCGGATTCCGGTGGTTTCGCTCTCCCTGGCCAGCTCGCTCGACCCGGCGCTGCACCTGGCGGCGGGCCAGGCCCTCCGTCCGCTGCGCGACCAGGGGGTGTTGATCGTGGCCAGCGGGATGAGCTTTCACAATCTGCGCGGCTACTTACGGCCGGAGACCGTGGAGCGTGCGCGGGCCTTTGACGCGTGGCTGACGCGAGCCGTGGAGTCGCCCGCGGTGGAGCGCGCGGAGCTGCTCGACCTCTGGCGGGAGGCTCCGTTTGCGGCCTTTGCGCACCCTCGCGAGGAGCACTTGATGCCGCTGATGGTGGGCGCCGGGGCAGGCGGAGACGGGCCCGGAACCCGGATCTTCAGCGACGAGCCGATGGGCGCGGCCATCAGCGCTTACCGGTTCGATTAGAGCGGAACCAGAGTAAACGTGCCCTTTCCAAGGGTCTTGAAGGGGGCTTTTTCTTGAGGAAAAAGCCACTTTGCGGGCTTGCTCTCTGGGTACAGCTACTCTGGTTCCGCTATAGCGCAGTGCAGGAACTGGCTCCCTGTCGGTGGCGCTTGCCCCGAGCTCGCGCCTCAGTCGAGAGATCAGCCCTTTACGGCAACCTTGGCTGCTTTGCTCGTGGCCGCAGATGCGGTTGCCGCGGCAGGCGCAGCGTGCGCGACGGATGCCGTCGCAACTGGAATGGCAACCGTGATGCCGAGGTAGCTGTCGACTGCGGAGACGCTGGTTCCCAGGGAAGAGGCAATCGACGAGACGCTCTGGCCGGAATGATGCATCTGCTGGGCCTGCGCCGCGGCCGACAGCTTGACCGTGTCTTCCGGCATGGAGGAGGCGGCCGCTTGGGCTTGCACAGGTGCGGTACGGACGGTTGCGGCGACTTCTGGGACGTTCGATGAGGTGATGCCGGAGACTGCGAACGAGGACATGGTGGCTCCTTTGTTGGCCAGGACGTTTCCGCGGTTGAAACGGTGATGCGGAGAATATCGCGCGGAAACCTCTTCAGGCTTATCGCAGTTCCTATCGGCACAAACTCGCCGACTAAGCAGGATCGACATGGGAAATGCAGGAAAGGGAGGGAGTCCAAGAGCGCGAATGATCGGCCGCCTTGCCAGGACGCAGCGGGGAGAAGGGTGGCCAGCGATGCAGGCAGAATGAAGCACGCGCCCGCGATAAGATGGCCCATCCAGCCGGCCCGGCTATAACCCAGGGCCATGGCGACCTGGGTGAAACTGGGACCGGGCAAGCAGGTTGCAGGCGCCCACAAGGTCAAGAAACCGCGCCCGGCTCATCCATCCGTGCCGCTCGGCTGCCTCGTGGTCCATCGCCCGATGTGTCCGGCCGGGCCCCAACGGCCATCGGCCCCAGGCGCAGGAAGAGCGCCTCACCAGGCGCAGACTTCCCGGTAGGGGTCCTTCATTTCCTAAAGCCCCTCGGACTGGTACCAGCGCCTTCTGCGGCCGATCCTGACGCCGGAGTCGATGACGACGGCCACGGCGGCGAAGATCATGCTCAGGTCGGTGCGAGCCTCGTGGAAGAAGCTCAGGACGCCGTAGTGGTTCAGCTTGGGGAGCGAGAAGGGGCCCAGCGGGCGGCCGAGGAGGATGGGGAACTTGGTGGTGACCAGGGCGGTAAGGATAATGGCCAGCAGCACCAGGGCGGCGTCGCCGGCATAGAAGTCGAGCAGGACGGCGAGGCCGGCGCCAATCTCCAGGCTGCCGACCAGCGGGGCCAGCAGGTGAGGGGCGGGCAGGCCGATGGCGGCGAAACGCCCGACGCCCAGCTCGCCGGGAAGCACGAATTTGAGGATGCCCTCCAGCAGGAACACCCAGCCCACAATCACCCGGATGAGGATCATGGGAAGATTTCGGCGCATCGGAGCCTCCGTGGGCTGGACGTGAGAGCGTTTACAAAGCTCGGGTCCCTGGTGGAACGGTTCAAGACGGCTTCCGCGGCGACCCAGAGCTGTCGCCGGGGCGCCGGTTGAGGAGAAGGCCGCCCCGGAGCAGCGGTTCCGGGAAACGCAACGGCGGAGCCGCTCAAGAAGTGCCGACCGGGATACGAGAAAAGGCCGGATTCGAAACCAGACCATCCGGCAAGACAAGAAAGAGCATACCGCAGGGGCAAAGGCGCGGGGTAGCAAGGGAGATTTTTCCGCGCGGGAGCGCCCGCATCTTCCCGAAAGCGGAAGTGGTTAGGTCCGTTTTCTAACGGCTGTCGAGCAGCCCTTCGATGGTGGCGGCCAGGCTCTGGGGGGTGGTGGAGGGGGCGTAGCGGCCGACCACGTGGCCTTGGCGGTCGACCAGGAATTTTGTGAAATTCCATTTGATGCGCTCGGAAAAGAAGATTCCGGGCTGGGCGTGCTTGAGAAACCTGTAGAGGGGGTGGGCCTGGGGTCCGTTGACGTCGATTTTCTGGAAGACGGGGAAGGTGACGCCATAATTTTTCTGGCAGAAGGCGCCGATCTCGGCCTCGGCGGCGGGTTCCTGGGCGCCGAACTGGTTGGAGGGGAAGGCCAGCACGGCGAAGCCGCGGTCTTTATATTGGCGATAAAGCTGCTCCAAGCCGGCGTATTGGGGGGTAAAACCGCATTTGCTGGCGGTGTTGACGATGAGCAGGACCTGGCCGCGGAACTGGGCGAGCGAGAGCGGGGCCTGGGCGGGGCCGGCATTGAGTGGGGCAGCGGAGAATTCATGGACGGTGGGGCGCGCCGGGACCATTCTCAAAAAACCTCCACAAATTGAGGATGTCATGTGGGGCCTGTGTGCGTCTAAACGGCATACCGCGCGCCAGGTGAGCGTCCCAACCCAGTTGCGTCCGGTAGACTGTGATTTAGGTCCCGAGCAGCCGAAGTCCCCGGCGACAGGTATTGGTCGCGGGGGTGGCCATGGGGGCCGGCCCGAGTCCGAAGGCGGCAAGCGCGGCTGGGAAATTCAGGGAAAGACACGGTTTCCGAGGCGCAAGCAGGCCCGCCGGTTTGGGCGGGGTGGCCGCGGTCCAATATAATCAGTCTTTCCTCGAGGCAGGATCAGATTTTGAGCAGTGAGGGTGTCGATATTCTTCCCGTGAAGCCGAACCTGAAGGCGAACTATGGACCGCACCAGTACTTGTGCTCGGCGCAGGGCTCCAGCCCAGTGAAGACAAAGCACACTTCCATCTCCCGCGCCCTGCGGATCACCAGCCGTCTGGCGCGCCTGGCGATCGTGCTTGCGCTGGCGCTAACCGCCGGAGCATCGCTTGCCCAGCAGCCGCAGACCATCGATTCGATTCGGGTCATCGGCAATCGGCGCATCCCCAAGGAGACCGTGCTGGCGCGTCTCTTTACCCACCCTGGGGACACGTACGATCCGATCTCGATCGAGCGCGACTTCAACTCGCTGTGGAATACGGCGTACTTCGACGATCTGCGCATCGAGCGCGAGGACACGGAGAAGGGCATCGTACTGAACATTTTTGTGCGGGAAAAGCCCACCATTCGCGAGATCAACTACAAGGGCCTGAACGCCGTGTCGCAGTCCGACGTGCTGGACCGGTTCAAGAAGGAAAAGGTCGGCCTGTCGGTGGAGAGCCAGTACGACCCCACCAAGATCAAGCGGGCCGAGACGGTGCTGAAGGACATTCTGTCCGAGCACGGCCACCAGTTCGCCACCATCAAGACGGAGGTGAAGACCATTCCTCCGGCCTCGGTGCAGGTGAACTTCAACATCAAGGAAGGCCCGACGGTGAAGGTGGGCCAGATCAAGTTCACGGGCAACGAGCATCTGAACGGCCTTTTGCTGCGCCGCTCGATGAAGAACCTGAAGCCCATCGGCATACCCTACTCGATTGTTTTCGAGGATCTTTTTTCCCAGACCTTCGACGCCTCGAAGCTGGAAGAGGATACCGAGCGGGTGCGCCAGGCGTATCGCGACAAGGGCTACTACAACGCGGCGATCGAAGAGCCGAAGACGCAGATTCGCGACCAGGGCGGGCTGAACTGGTTCACCTTCCGGCCCAACAAGGGCAAGCGGATCGACATTCTGATGCCGATTGAAGAGGGCGCGCGTTACCGCCTGGGCTCGATCACCTTCACCGGCAACAAGGCCGTGTCCAACGTTCGGGCGCTGAGGGGCACCTTTGCGGTCAAGGACGGGGAGTGGTTCAACGCCACGCTGATTGGCAAGGGCCTGGAGAACCTGAAGAAGGCCTACGGGCAGTTGGGCTACATCAACTTCGGCGCCATCCCCAAGCCGGTTTACGACGATCAGAAGAAGACGGTTTCGCTGGACATCGACATCGACGAAGGCAAGCCGTTTTATGTGTCGCGCATCGAGTTCACGGGCAACACCATCACCCGCGACAAGGTGATCCGGCGCGAGCTGATGCTGGAAGAAGGCCAGGTCTACAACTCGCAGTTGTGGGAGTACAGCCTGCTGAGGTTGAACCAGCTCGAGTACTTTGAGCCGCTCAAGGTGGATCAGGATTCGGAAGCCCACCAGGATGCCGAAGCCGGCACCGTGGACCTGCTGTTGAAGGTGAAGGAAAAGGGCAAGAACTCGATCGGGTTGAACGGTGGCATCAGCGGCCTGTCGGGCGCGTTCCTGGGCGTGAACTACCAGACCAACAACTTTTTGGGGCTGGGCGAAACGCTGAGCCTGCAGGGCAACCTGGGCAACGTGAGCCGGCAGTTCACTTTCGGCTTCTCGCAGCCTTATATACGGAACCGTCCCATCAACGTGGGCTTCCAGATCTTCAACAACAAGCAGGACTTCAACGCGGCGAAGAACTACCAGGCGTCGAGCGGCGCGTCGGTGAACCTGAGCGCGGCGCAGCAGTCGCTGACGCAGAACTACAACCAGGCCTCGACGGGGTTGACCTTCTCGCTGAGCTATCCGCTGAAGCGGCACGCCTTCCAGCGGGTGGGCTTTACGTATTCCTTGACCAAGTCGTCGATCACCGCATTTTCGACGGCGTCGCAGACCTTCTTCCAGACCATCAGCTTCCGGTCGGGGATTCAGGGGTCGAACGCGCTGGCGGGCATCGTGAACAGCTCGGCGTCGTTCAGCTACATCTATAACACCATCAACAACCCGCTTCGGCCGCGCAGCGGCAAGGAATACACGGCGGTGTTCCAGGTGGCGGGCATCGCGGGGAACGTGCGCTACATATCGCCGCTGGTGGCCTACAAGCGCTTCATCCCGATTCACTACCTGCAGTTCTCGCCCAATGGGCGCAACGTGCTTGGAATCCGCGCCCAGTTGGGCTATGTGCAGGGATTCGGCGGCGACGTGGCTCCGCCCAACAACCGCTTCTATTCCGGCGGCGAGGGTGAACTGCGCGGCTTCGACATTCGCGCGGCGACGCCTTACGGGTACGTTCCCAATCGCGTCAACGTGCAACTGACGAATCCGGACGGCACGTGCGTACCGCGCGATACGACCAATCCGCAGTTGAACCAGTGCATCCAGGTTCCGCTGCCGACCTATGGCGTGGCCTCGATTGGCGGCGACACCAACCTGACCACCAACGTGGAGTACCGCATCCCGATCGCCGGGCCGGTCACCTTCTCGTTCTTCAACGATTTCGGCATCGATACGGCCCTAAACAAGGGGCAGTTGAAGCAGAGCCCGGAGGGCTTTGCCACGCTGACCGCGCCGCTCTATGGCTGCCCGGTTGTCAACACCGCAAACGGCACTTGCGAGTACGGGATTCCGGGTTCGCAGGTGGGATTCCAGAGGAATATCCGGCCCATCAGCGGCACCAATTTCGTGCCGCGCATGTCCACCGGCGCCGAGCTTTCGGTCATCATGCCGGTGATCAATGCGCCCTTCCGTCTCTACTTTGCGTACAACCCGCTTCGGCTGTATGAGCGGCCTTACTGCAACGAATCCGCCTCGGGGGGCAAGAACCTGAACTGCTCGGCGCAACTGATCAAGCCGGAAATGTTCCCCAATGCCACCTCGGATTGTTCTTCAGCGACCAACGCCGGAACCTACACGTATTGCGAGGCGATTCAGGCCTACGGGGCGCGGGACCTATTCCGTGAGCCGCGCAAGACCTTCCGGCTGACGGTATCGACCACCTTTTAACCCCCGGCCCGGTCCAGCGCTCAGGCGCCGGCGGGCCGGCAGGATTTTCCAAGGAGTTGTCAACCCTAATGAAGCGCACTGTAGGACTTGCAATCACGTTGGCCTTGGGCTTTGCCCTGAGCGCCGCTGCCCAAGCACCGGTTGCTCCCGCCACGGCGGGGCCAGCCAAGATCGCCGTCATCGCCTTTCAGGCGGCGGTGGGCCAAACCAACGAGTTCCAGCGTAATTTCGCGGATCTCCAGAAGAAGTACGAGCCCAAGCGGGCGCAGCTCAAGAGCCTGGGCGATGAGATCGAGAGCCTGGGCAAGCAGCTCCAGGCGCAGGGCGACAAGCTGACCGATGCGGAGCGGGCCAGCCGCACCAAGACGATCGAAGACAAGAAGAAGCAGGCGCAGCGCATCGCCGAGGACGCCCAGAACGACTTCCAGCAAGAGATTCAGGCCCTGTTCGGCAGCGTGGCCGGGAAGGTGGACGAGGTTCTCACCACCTACGCGCAGCAGCAGGGCTTTACCCTGGTGCTGGACGGCAGCCAGAGCCAGCAGCAGGCTCCGCTGGTGCTTTTCGCGCAACCCTCGACGGACATCACGCAGGCGATTATCGAGGCCTACAACGTGAAGTCGGGCGTACCCGCGCCGCCGGCGCAGCCCGCGGCCACGGCGCCCAAGCCGGCAGTCAAGGCTCCCGCGGCGCACTAGGATTCAAGCAGTGATTCGCTGAAATGCCCATGCCGACAAAGGCCCCGCCGAGCGGGGCCTTTGTTTCTGGCCCAAGCCCTGGGGGGCGGGAGAAACGCCTTCAATCGCGGCAGAATTCACGATTTGCGGGTTTGACGCTCCCACCCGCCGCTCCTATAATCCATCTAGTTCCTGCTGACGTCTCCGTTCGCGTCTTTTCCTGTCTCTGCCCCCACCCGGAGCAAAGACCCCAAGCCGGGGTGGAAGAAGGATGGTAAGGTTTCTCAGGAGGCACCGGCCTGATCTGGCGCTGAAGCGCGGGCAGGCCCACAGGAATTCCGAAGGAGTTTTTCATTCACATGAAGCGTTCGCTTGCACTAGCTTTCACGCTGGCCTCGGGTATTGTCCTGAGCGCCGCCGCCCAAACTTTGCCTGCCCCGGCCGCCGCCGCCGCGCCCGCAGGTCCCGCCAAGATTGCCGTCATCGCCTTTCAGGTGGCCGTGGCCCAAACCAATGAGGGGCAGCGCAACTTCGCCGACCTGCAGAAGAAGTACGACCCCAAGCGTCAGCAACTGAAGGGACTGAGCGACGAGGTCGACAGCCTGAAGAAGCAACTGCAGGCGCAGGGCGACAAGCTGAGCGACGCCGAGCGCGCCAGCCGGGCCAAGACCATCGATGACAAGGAAAAGCAACTGCAGCGCCAGGCCGAGGACGCGCAGAACGACTTCCAGTCGGAGATGCAGGAGCTCTATAACGGCCTGGCGTCGAAGGTTTACGACGTTCTGGCCACGTACGCGCAGCAGCAGGGATTCACGCTGGTTCTGGACGTTGCCCAGCAGCAGAACCCGGTGCTCTACGCCAACGAGTCGACCAACATCACCAAGCAGATCATCGACGCCTACAACGTGAAGTCGGGCGTACCGGCTCCTCCGGCGCAGCCGGCGGCCGCTCCGGCGGCGCCCAAGCCCGCCCCGGCGAAGCCTCCCGTCGCGCACTAGGGATGGGAAGCCGGCAAGATCGCAAAGGCCCCGCCGCGGCGGGGCCTTTGCCGTAGGCGAAGGTTGATGGAAGGTGAAAAGGGCTGCCTGCCGGAGGCGAAAATAAATTTGAAGGCGGAAGGGCCGTTCTGTGGAAAAAATTGTGGATTACTTCAGTGAGTCCGGCCAATGCGGTCCAAAATCGACTCTTGCCAAAACCGCCTGAACTCTGCTAGGCAAGGCAAGTGCTTATTTATCAGATATAAAACAGCATGAAATCGTGCTTTATACGGCGGTGCGCCCAGGCATCCCGGATGCATGGAGTTTGAGACTTTCCCACAATTGCGGATGAATGCATGGTTACCAGAGTGAGCAATAGGGGACAGGAAAGCGGTTATTTCGCCGAATCTTCGCCGACCCGCAGGACCGCCAGGAAGGCCTCCTGGGGAATGTCCACCTTGCCGATGCGCTTCATGCGCTTCTTGCCTTCTTTCTGCTTCTCAAGGAGCTTGCGTTTGCGGGAAATGTCTCCGCCGTAGCACTTGGCGAGCACGTTCTTGCGCAGTGCGGCCACGGTTTCGCGGGAGATGATCTTGGCGCCGATGGCGGCCTGGATGGCTACCTCGAACTGCTGGCGGGGGATGAGCTCGCGCATCTTGGAGACCAGGGCCCGGCCGCGATCGTAGGCAAAGTCGCGGTGGACGATGATGGACAGGGCGTCGACGGGCTCGCCGGAGACCAGGATGTCGAGCTTGACCATGGGCGACTCCCACTCGCCGGCCAGCTGATAGTCCAGCGAGGCGTAGCCGCGGGAGATGGACTTGAGGCGGTCGTAGAAGTCGAGGACGATCTCGTTGAGCGGCAGTTCGTAGGTGAGCAGGACGCGGGAGGCGGTCACATACTCGAAGTTGACCTGGCGGCCGCGCTTCTCTTCGACGAGTTTGAAGATGCCGCCGACATACTCCTCGTTGGTGAGGATCTTGGCGGTGATGACCGGTTCGCGGATGGCGGCGATGTTGGTGGGATCGGGCCAGCGGGAGGGGTTGTCCACCTCGACCACGCTGCCGTCGGTGAGGGTGATGTGGTAGCGGACGCCGGGGGCGGTGGTGATGAGGTCGAGTTCGTACTCGCGCTCCAGCCGCTCCTGGATGATCTCCATGTGCAACAGGCCGAGGAATCCGCAGCGGAAGCCGAAGCCCAGGGCGACCGAGCTTTCCGGCTCGAAGAAGAAAGAGGAGTCGTTGAGGCGGAGTTTCTCAAGGGCGTCGCGCAGCAGCGTGTGCTCGTGGGAGTCGACGGTATAGAGGCCGGAGAAGACCATGGGCTTGATGTCTTCAAAGCCGGGCAACTGCGCGGCGGCGGGGCGGGTGTCGTCGGTGACGGTGTCGCCGATCTTGGTGTCGCCCACATTCTTGATGGTTGCGGCGAAGAAGCCGACTTCGCCGGCGCGGAGTTCGCCGATCTCGACCGGCTTGGGCATGAGCACGCCCATGGACTCGACCTCGAAGTCTTTGCCATTGGACATGAAGCGGATGCGCTGACCCTTGCGCAGCGTGCCCTGCATGACGCGCACCAGCACGATGACGCCGCGATAGGCATCGAACCAGGAATCGAAGACCAGGGCCTGGAGCGGAGCATCCGGATTCCCGGTTGGGGGAGGGAGGCGGTGGACGATGGCCTCGAGCACCTCGGCCACGCCCTGTCCGGTCTTGGCGCTGACCGGGATGGCGTCGGTGGCGTCCAGGCCGACGGCTTTCTCGATGGCCTCTTGAGTACGCAGGATGTCAGCCGAGGGCAGGTCGATCTTGTTGATGATGGGAATGATTTCGAGGCCGTGGTTGATGGCCAGGTAAGCGTTGGCCAGGGTCTGGGCCTCGACGCCCTGCGAGGCATCGACGACCAGCAGCGCGCCCTCGCAGGAAGCCAGCGAGCGGGAGACCTCGTAGCTGAAGTCCACGTGGCCGGGGGTGTCGATGAGGTTGAGCTGGTAGGTATTGCCGTCGTGGGCCTTGTACATCATGCGCACGGCGTGGGCCTTGATGGTGATGCCGCGCTCGCGCTCCAGGTCCATGTCGTCGAGAATCTGGGCCTGCATCTCGCGGCCGGTGACCGACCCGGTGAACTCGAGCAGGCGGTCGCTCAGGGTCGACTTGCCGTGGTCGATGTGGGCGATGATGGCGAAATTTCTGAGGAAGCGAGCGTCCATTTTGGCCTGGGAAAGAGGGCATTTGCGCCGCAGAGCGCGCACTGCCTCCATGGCTTAGCTTATCATCGGCGTAGTGTCTTCCGTGGCCGGATTGCGGCTGGGGCGGCCGCTTCCTCTCATGCGCATGAATTCGAATCGGTATCGTATCTTCGGTTGCGCCGCGCTGGCGATGTTTCTGGCGGGTTGCGATCCCACGGGGCAAGGCGGGGCGCGCGATGGCTCCAAGCCGCAGTCCACGGCGCCCGCGCTCTCTTCGTCCGCGACGCAGGCGCCCGCGGCGCAAGCCGCAACGCCGGCATCGCCGCCGCTGACCATCAGCCAGCAGCGAGTGCATGTGCTGATCCAGCAGGTGGAGGAGGCCTACGCGCACGGCGAGGCCGACTACCGCAAGGGCCGGCTGCCGGAGGCCAAGGTTGAATTCGATCGCGCGGTGGACCTGATGCTATCGAGCGGAATCGACATCAAGAGCGACCAGCAGTTGCAGGATGAGTTCGACCGCATAGTGGATGGGGTGAACGGGCTGGAGATGGAGGCGCTGAAGAGAGGCAACGGCTTTGTGCCCCCGGAAGAGCCTACGCCGGCGGAAGCCGCCGAAGATATCACCTTCGCGGTGGACCCCAACATCGTGGCCAAGGCCAAGGCCGATCTGGCCACCACCAAATCCGATCTGCCACTGATGGTGAACGATTACGTGGCGGCGTACATCAATTTTTTCGCCAACACCAAGAAGGGGCACAATACGCTGCTGCACTCCTTCCAGCGCGGGGGCCGCTACAAGGCCATGATTCAGCGCGTCATGGGCGAGGAAGGCGTGCCGCAGGATTTGATCTACCTGGCGGTGGCGGAGTCGGGCTTCAATCCGCGGGCGCTCAATGGGCACTCGGGGGCCGGCGGCATGTGGCAGTTCATGCCGCACGGCAACTATGGACTGGAGCGCAACGGCTATGTGGACGAGCGCTTCGATCCGGAGAAGTCGACGCGCGCCTATGCCCGCTACATGAAGTTCATCTACGACCAACTGGGCGACTGGTATCTCTCCATGGCGGGCTACGACTGGGGTTCTGGCAATGTGCAGCGCGCGGTGGAGAAGACCGGCTACGCGGACTTTTGGGAACTCTACCGGCGCAACAATCTTCCCGCGGAGACGAAGAACTACGTGCCGGAGATTCTGGCGGCCATCATCATCGCCAACAATCCGACGCAGTATGGGTTTGACGATGTGACGCTGGACCCGCCGGTTCTGACCGATACGGTGACCATCAACTACGCGGTGGATCTGCGGCTGGTGTCGGACCTGGTGAGCGCTCCGATGGAAGAGTTGACGGCGCTGAATCCCAGCCTGCTGCGATCGATCACACCGCCCGACAGCGCGTTCGATCTGCATCTGCCGGCGGGCACGGCCACGCTCTTCGAGCAGCGCATCGCGGCCATCCCGGAGGGCAAGCGCAACGCGTGGCGCTATCACCGGGTGGTAGCGGGAGATACTCTGGCCTCGGTGGCGCACGAGTATCGCGTCACGGAGCCGGAACTGGCGGCGGCGAATCAACTGCGCGAGAGCGACCCCATCGAGGGCGTCGAGGCGCTGGTGGTGCCGGTGGCGCCCTCGTCCGCGCCGTCTTCGCGCACGGTTCTCTACACCGCGCGCAAGGGCGATACGCTGGTGACCATCGCGGATCGATTTGGAGTCTCGCTGATCCAACTGCGGCGCTGGAACAAGGTGGACGGCATCAAGGTTGCGCCGGGACGTCGGCTGCGCGTGACCGAGCCCGCGAGTGCTCCCCGGACGACGCGTGGGCGTCGCGGCGCAGTTGGCGCGGGCAGCGCAAAAGCGCGGGAAGCCGCGCCAACAAAGGGAGAAGCCGCCGCAGCAAAGGGCGACGGAGCGAAGCCCGCGGCGTCTGAAGCGCACAGAAAAGCGGGAGCATCGGCAGCGAAGAAGGGCGCGGCGGAAAGCCGCGCGCCCGCTGCCGGAGCGAAGAAGAGCGAAGCAACGGGCGAGAAAAAAACGCACGCACGAAGGTCCGGCTCGCATGCAAAGTCTTCCGCCACAAAACAAAAATAGCCAGGGACCTCATTACATACTTGTCATTTGCTAGTGTTTGCGTGCAAGTTATTGCTACAATAACTTCCGCGAGCGGAGTGCATCTCTCTGCCGCGTGAAGAACGAAACGCAAACAAGGTCAGCGGTACGCCGCTGGAGGCAATTGATGGAAGAAGTGTTCAGGATGTACGCGATGAGCGACGGCGCAGCGAATGCTGAGCCGGACGAGCTGGACCCCGATCACGAAGAAAACTTTGAAGAGGATGAAGAGGTAGAAACCTCCAGCGTACTCACCTCCTCGGATGACGATGAGGGAGTCGCAGAGGAAGCGGTGATCGTGGTTGCCGAAATCCCCCCAACCAAGCCGGCCAGGAAGAAGGCCGCGAAGAAGAAGCCCTCTGTGAAGAAGGCTGCGGAGAAGGTCCCAGTGAAGAAGGTAGTCGCGAAGAAGGCCGCACCGAAGGCTCCGGCCAAGAAGGCCGCGGTGAAAGTTGCGGTGAAGAAGGCGGCCGTTAAGAAGGCTGCAACCAAGGCCCCGGTGAAGAAGGCCGCCGCGAAAAAGATTGTGGCCAAGAAGGCCCCAAAGAAATCCGCCGTGAAGAAGAGCAGTCCTGGCGTGAAGGGCGGAAGGGCTGTAGCCAAGAAGGCTGTAGCCGGCAAGAGCGCCAGCAAACCCACCAAACGAGGTAATCCGTTGGCCGTTAAGAAAGCAGCAAAGAAGGCGCCCGCCAAGAAGGCAGTTGTGAAGAAAGCTCCTGCCAAGAAGGCTGTGGCAAAGAAGGCAGTAGCGAAGAAGGCTCCTGCGAAGAAGGCAGCAGCAAAGAAAGCTCCTGCGAAGAAAGCCCCTGCGAAAAAGGCAACCAAGTAGCAGCGGTAACCGGTGGTGCAAGGCAAGCAAAAGAGCCCGGCTTCACGCCGGGCTTTTTTGCGTCTGTACTACGGGATTCAAAGCGGTGCGGAGCTGCCTGCGGCGGCTCCGCACGAGCGGCTTGTCTTACGCGGCGGGGATGGCGGCCAGCACCTCAGCCGAGTGCGGCTGGGGGTTCACCTTGGTCCACACCTTGGCGATGTTGCCCTGGGGATCGATGAGGAAGGTGTTGCGGTTGGCGATCTTGAAGCCGGCAAAGCTGCCCAGCGAGCCGTAGGCGTCGACGACCGTATGCTTGGGATCGGCGAGCAGGCGGAAGGTCAGGCCCTCCTTGGTGCAGAACTGCTTGTGGCTGTCGGGGGTGTCCACGCTGACGCCCAGGATGACGGCCTTCCGGGCTTCGAACTGGGCCAGGTCGCGCTGGAAGTTGTGGGCCTCAATGGTGCAGCCGGAGGTCATGTCCTTGGGATAGAAGTAGAGCACGACCCACTTGCCGCGGAAGCTGGAGAGCGAGATCTCGGAGCCATCCTGCGAGGGGAGGGTGAAGGTGGGGGCGGGCTGGCCCACGGCGGGCAGGGTCTGATCGTCGGCGTGGACAGTAACGAACGCCGCGACCAGCACGAGCAGCGCGGCCAGCGTGAAGAGAATGGGCTTTCGCATGGGGAACCTCCTTGGGGCGAAGAACAGGGACTAGGGACTAGGGGTTAGGGACTGGGGACTACTGAACAGGGATCAGGGATTAGCACCGTACGCCGGAGACCGCTGTTCATGGGCAGCAGGAAGTGGAATCGGGGAAAACCTGCTGGCAATCAGTATAGACGGTGAAGTTTAAGCGGCAGTTTCAATCATGGCAGCCACCCGTCGCTTCTAACCCCTAACCCCTAATCCCTCGCCTTTCATCACCGCGCCGTGCCGACGATGGCAATGCCGGCGCGGTTGGCGCGCTCGATGAGTTTGGCGCGCTCGAAGAGCAGGGTGCGTCCGGCTTCGATCGATAGGCAGCCCGCGCCGGCGCGGATCATGGCCTCGACGGTTGCGATGCCGATGACGGGCACGTCGAAGCGCATGTCCTGATTGGGCTTTGCCACCTTGACCACGGTGAGGCGGCGCCCGAGCGTGGAAGCCGGTCCGCCCGCGGCGCTTTCGCCCGATGCGGAAGCCTTCGCGTCGGCATTCAAAGATGCGCAGCCTTCCGCGTCGGCGTCCAAGCTCCGCATCAGGCGCCCGGCCCTCTCGATGGCGGCGTCGGTGCCTTCCATGGCCTCGACCGCGACGCAGGCCTGGGCGGCCACCACCACGGTCTGGCCGATGTCGAAGCCGGCCACGGCGCGGGCCACGCCCAGGCCGTATTCGATGTTCCTGCGCTCGTCTTCGTCCGGCGCGCGGGCGGTGAGCACGCCCTCCTGGGCCAGCAGCGGTTCAAGGAATGCGGTGGAGCTGATCAGCTCGATGCCTTCGTCGCCCAGCACCTTGGCCACGGCGCCCAGCAGCATGTCGGTGGAGCGGGTGCGCAGGTTCAGGAGCAGTTTGGCCAGCCGCCAGTCGGGACGGATGCTGGAAAAAATCTGCTTGTGCTTCACCTGTCCGGCCATCACGGCCTTCTGCACGCCTTCCTTGTGAAAGGTGGCGATCAGGCGCGACAGCTCGCCCAGCGAAAGCCAGTGGACGGTAATGCGATCGTCCTGGGCGGCGCGCCGGTCGATCTCGGCGTCGGCCTCTTCGCGAATGGCGGCCACCACCACGGCCAGTCCCTGGGCCCGCGCCGCATCCAGCAGCAGAAAGGGAAAGCGGCCGTTGCCGGCGATGAGGCCCAGTTTCATGGCTACTTGATGACCCCGCGATGGCTGTGCTCAATGAAAGCGGCCAGCAGCGCCGCGTCTTCGCCTTCCAACTGCTTGATCTGCTCCAGGGCCTGGGTGGTGTTCAGCCTGGAGGCCAGCAGCAGGCGGAAGGCCTTCTGCAGCAACCGCAGCCGCTCCGCCGTGAAGCCGCGGCGGGTGAGGCCGACCTTGTTGATGCCGAAGGCCTTGTTCTCTCTCTTCGCCGAGGTCAGCGAGAAGGGCAGCACGTCCTGGGTCACGATGGTGCCGCCGCCGATAAAGGCATACGTCCCCACGGTGCAGAACTGGTGTACCGGGCAGAAGGCGCCTACGCTTGCGTAGTCCTCGATATGCACGTGGCCCGCCAGGGTGGCGCAGTTGGCCAGGATGCAGTGGCTGCCCACCTGGCTGTCGTGGCCGATGTGCACGTAGGCCATCAATAAATTGTTGCTTCCGATGCGCGTAATGCCGCCGCCCTTGGTGGTGCCGCGGCTGATGGTCACGCTTTCGCGGATGGTGTTGTCGTCGCCGATCTGGGCCTCGGTGGGCTCGCCGGCGTACTTCAAATCCTGCGGCGCAACGCCCACCGCGCAGAAGGGATGGAACACATTGCGCGCGCCGATGCGGGTGCGGCCGTCGAGCACCACGTGGGAGATCAGATTGCAGTTCTCTCCCAGCACAACCTCGGGCCCGATGGTCGAAAAGGGGCCCACGGTGCAGGAATCCGGGACCACCGCACCGGGGGCAACCACTGCGCTGGGATGGATGCTCACTCCGCCGACCCCGTCTCCGCAGCCACCGCGGCCACGGGCACGCCCTCCGGCGCGGCAGGCTGCGCTTCCCGGGCCCTGGGAACGATCTGGCAGGTCAGCGTTGCCTGGCAGGCCAGCTTGCCCTCCACAAAGGCCTTGGCCTCCATGCGGCCCAAGCGGCTCTTGAAGGCCAGCACGTCCACCTCGATGCGCAACTGATCTCCCGGCGTCACCGGGCGGCGAAACTTGGCGCGCTCAATGCCGGTGAAGACCGCCAGCTTCTTTTCGCGGTCGGGAATCTCGCTCATCATGATGATGGCGCCGGCCTGGGCCATGGCCTCAATCACCAGCACCCCCGGCATGATGGGATAGCCGGGAAAGTGGCCCTGAAAGAAAGGCTCGTTGAAGGTCACGTTCTTGATAGCCACCAGGCGCTTGGCGGGCTCGAATTCGACGACTCTGTCGATCAACAGAAACGGGTAGCGGTGAGGAAGTAAACCCAGGATCTCCTGGATGTCGAAGGTCATTCATTGGCTCCAAAGAGCGTGGCGTGGCCGCTTTGCGCTCCTACGGATTATAAATCGGCGTTCCATCGCCCCGGCGTCTTCTCGCTCTGGCGTCGCCCGACCGGATACGTTTTGCCCGCTGGCGACACTACGAGTGAGACCCTGTCCGTCGCCGATGGAGAAAATGCACATGCGCCAGCGCCTCGCTCTGAACCGGATCGCTTCCCTACTCCCCATAGGCCTGTTTTTTTTCGCCGACATCCTCTCTCCTGCGCCGCAGGCCGGCGTTGCCGCGCCCACCGCCGCCGGCACAAGCGAGGAAACCTGGGAGGCACAGGCGCGCCCCTTTGAGTTCGCGCACGAGGCCGTCCGGTACGCATTGCTTCTGTCGGGGGCGAGTCTGGTTCTCATCCAGCCCCGCCGCGGCAAGCAAACCGATACTTGCCTGCCCGGCATGCTTATCGAGTAGGCCAGTCAAACGGAACGGTTCCGGGGGCTCCGGGGCCGGGCTGCGACTTTGAGCGGATCAGGGCGAGGGCGGTGTGAGTTTGTCAACTTGCACACAAACGCCGTCGCCACCGGCTCGCCAAATGAAATCCGGGTCCAGCCGGTCACCGGAACGGCCGGGATAGGGAGGGACGCTGATGCAGCGGCAACCGGCGGCGGCCAGCGAGACGTTCTTCAGGATGTACTCCGGGGAGATGGACTTGACCAGGATCTGCTGGGAGGTCATGGGCTGGGAGTCGAGGTTATAGGAGTCCTTGACCGAGTAGCCGATGCCGCTGAAGGCGGGGAAGATGCCGTAGTTGTCTTTGAGCCACTTGGCGAGAGCGGCATGGTTGGCGTCGAAGAGGACCCCGGCGTAGCTGAAGGTGCTGGCCAAGGAAGTGGGCACGGAGGCGGAGGGCGGGTCGCTGAAGCCGCTGGCGTAGCAGGCTGCCTGGGCGGCCGGATCAGCCGGCGTCGCGGCGCAGGCGCCGGAGTCGAGCGGCAGGTCGCGCCGGATGGCGAGGAAGACATTGGGCCAGGTTGCCAGCAGCGCGTCAACGGCCTTCGGATGTGGGGGTCGGCAGCGCATGGCCACCAGCACATTGCCGTCGATGTTGACCAGGCCGGAGTAGGCGGGGAGGTCGGCAAGTTTGAGCGGCGGGGAATAGAGGGGCGTGGCCGTGGCGAAGGCGCGCAACGCGCCGGGGCGGGAGAGGCTGGTGACAGGGACTCCGGCGGGAAGGAAGCTCACGCGGAGATAGTCATTGGGCAAGGCCTCGCGCACCGCTCCGGCGACAACGACCGGGGGCGGAAGCGCGGCAACCGCCGGGACGCGATGAACGGCGCACCCAGGCACCGGCAGCAAGACCGTGAAGAGGGCGAGCGACAGGGGAAAACGCACGGGGAGTCTCCGAAGGGATTCACCTTGTTCCGGCCGCGGAGAGTTTCGCCGCGGAGCGGGAAGGAGGTGTTCGTTCGCAGAAATCATGCGTGCTTCGAGGGTGGTTGTCAACGGAGAACTTGGACTGGCGGTCCTATTGCGGCGCATTTTCCGCGGCGGCTCGCTGATGGAGTTCCACGGGTTCTGACGCATGGATGAGTGCAGGCGGAAACGGAATCGAGCGGGCCCGTCGGGGAGACACCGTGACCATGACATCCAGGCAGTTCAACTGGCCTGGAAACGGGCCCGTTCCGGCCGCGCATTACGCTCAAACCGTTTCGTTATTCTCAGGTTCAATCACCGTTTCCAACGGTCGCCGGGCTGCAGGATGTAGTGCCTTGCGACGTAGCCCCAGGGGATGAGCGGGATGAAAATGACGACCATGAGGCAGGCCTGGATATCCGCGGCGGCGGCCTCTGTCACCTGGTGAGCGGACCCTAAGGGCGCGGCGAAGGCAAGAAGGTAGACCGCCTTCCAGACCAGCTCGAAGATCAGCAAGGGGAGCATCTTCACCGGATAGCGCAGTCCGAGCACAGCGGTCAGGCCGAGGCCCGCGAGTAAAGAGCATCGAATGCCGTACGCGACAGCGAACTCCGGGGTGTGCTGGATAACCGACGGCCAAATGTAAAGCCCAAGGCCGACGGCGAGGATCAAATAGCAAATGCGCAAGGTGTACAGGCGGAAAAGCGAAACCTCATGCATGACAGCACCTCGATGGGCAAAAATCTGCTGCCTATCTTACCTGAGCGTCCCGAAGCAGAGCTTGAATTTCGTAACAAAGCCTTGGCGAGCATCCTGAAATCGGGTGGTTGCGCTCAGAGCGCAGAATGGCCGGGCGCTGAGGCGTTTTTCGGGGCCGCTCCAGTTCGAAGGTCAGAACGCGACAACCAACCTTCAGCTCTTGTGGACGACCTCGAATGAATATCCGTCCGGGTCGAATACATCGGCGGCGTAGTATCCGGGGTAGTATTCAAGACGCGCGCGCGGCGAGATATTGTCTCTGGCGCCAGCGGAGATTGCCGCCTTGTAGAACTCATCGACCTTGCCGTTGTTTTCGGCCATGAAGCCCCAGTGAATCGAGGCCGGATCGGGTTTTCCTTGCTGGAGCCAAAAGAACGCCTGCTTGCCATCGCCAAATCCCCACAGATCGGGATCACCGTTTTGGCCTTTGTAGGGCAGGAAGTACCTGATGTCCAGAGGCTTCAAGGCCGCCTCATAGAACGCCAGGGATCGTTCGACATCGCTGACAGTCAGAATCATGAAACCGAGCATGGTTTTCTCCTTCGGATGACGAGTGCTGCAACGGCCTTTTTGACCTTGGGTACAGGATAAATCGCAAGCCGAGGTATGTTCATGCCCTCCGGGTTCACGCGCCGACGGGACAGGAACGCGCACTGCGAGCCCGCGAGAAACGGCTGCTACTTTTTGATGCGGCGCTCGGCTGCGTCCACGCTCCAGAAATCGGCGGGCAAGTCCTGGTTGTAGGCCACCTTGTCCAGGAATCGCTGGCTGATCATGTCGTCGTTCTTGAAGCGGGTGATGGTGAATGGGGTGGGGAAGCCGTTCATCAGGTGGTAGTCGTCGTACTCCTCGGCGTCGAGGTTCTTGTCCTTGTAGAGCGGGTCGCGCCACTCGAAGGTGCGGCGCAGGGGCAGGTGGGTCTGCACGTCGGTGAGGATGGTGACGGCCTCGTTGGAGGCGGAGATGAGGGTCACCTGGTCGGCCAGGTGGCGCTCGGCGAGGCGCTGGCCTTCGTAGATGAGGATGGTCTGGGGGTCGTTGAGCCACAGCTTGACGGCGGTCTCGATGGAGTGGTCGCGGCGGCGGAGGAAGTCGTCCACCTGCTCCTCGGGCAGCGGCGCCTTGCCGCGGTAGGTGACCTCGGAGCCGGTGCGGCCCATGTAGAACTGCACCACGTCGCGATGGGTGGTGTACTCGAAGCGGTCGTGGTCCGGCCATTGGTGGTATTCCCAATAGGCGGTGGTGCCGCCGGAGGGCTTGCCGTGGAAGAAGGCGGCCACGTGTCCCTGGCGCATCTGGTTCTTCATGTTGAGCCACGCCGTTCCGCCCAGGGCCTGGATCATGGCGTCCAGCGTCACCCGCGCCTGTTTGGCGTTCTTCACGCTGGCCTCGTCGGTGGTCTGGGTCCGGGTGGTGAGGGGCACGGCCAGCAGCAGCACGGCCAGCGCCGCCCGAATCACTCTGCGCATTTTTCTTCTCTCCTCTTGCACTGCCGGACCTCGCTTGCATGCGTTGCCGCGCGGATTACATGGAATGCCGCGCGCCGGACCGGTCTCGCCTGGCTTGTCTTACCCGGCCAGAACAGCGCCGCCGTTGACGTTGAGCACCTCGCCGGAGATGAAGCCAGCCAGCGGGGTACACAGAAAGAGTATGGGGCCGGCAATCTCCCGGGGACTGCCGACGCGGCCCAGCGGAATGGCGGCGGCGATCTGGGGGCCCAGCTTCGGGTCGCCCAGCGTGGAGGCCGACATCTCGGTCGCGACCCATCCCGGCGCCACGCAGTTGACGCGAATGCCCCTCGGCGCCAGCTCGCTGGACAGGCTTTTGGTGAGACTGATGAGCGCGCCTTTGGTTACGGCATAGTCGGCGTGGTTGGCCTCGCCGCGCTGGCCGGCGGTGGAACTGATGAGCACGATGTGGCCGCTGGCCTCACCCGGCCCGGGCGGCCCCTGACGGTCGAACTGGGCGATGGCGGCCTGCGCCAGACCGAAGACCGAGTCCAGATTGACGGCCATGGTGCGCCGCCACTGGGTCTCGGCCATCGCGACGACGGGCGCGTCCCGAGAGGGCCAGATGCCGTGGTTGGCCACCAGCACATCGAGGCGCCCAAAGGCGGCGACGGCGGCGGTCACCAGGGCATGACCGTCGGCGGGAGTGGTCAGGTCCTGCCGGATGGCGACGCAACGCCCGGCGCCGCCGCACTGAGCGGCGAGCGCCTCGGCCTGATCGCGCGCCTGGCGGTAGCTGAAGGCGACATGCGCCCCGGCCTCAGTGAACAGCCGCACCGTTTCAGCGCCAATGCCGCGCGAGCCGCCGCTGACCAGCGCAACCTTGCCGTCGAGAGCCAGAGATAGTTCTGCCATAGGGCTCACGCTAATGCATCTCCAGGCAGGCTGTCGAGCGCAGGCTGTTGAGCTGGGCGCGGCGCGGCTAGAGGGCCGGCTGTGGAAGGGATTGGGCCTTGAGGGGCTGAGCGTGCGGGGGCTGAATCCCCAGGGGCTGAATTTGCGGACTGGGCGGCAGCGGGCTGCAGCAGGGGCACGGGTCCTCTGCCCGGGGGGTGGGGCAGCGGGGCCACGCTCTCTGGTCAAAGACGGCCCGGATGCGGTGGTGAAGGGATGCGGCGGGCCTGGGCGTCCTGGAACAGCAAGCGCAGCAGGGCTCGGCGGGGGCTGCTGGAGCGGCAGGCGCAGCCAGGGGCGCCGGCGCGTCTGGTGCGGGCGCAGGGGACGAGGCGGAGGCGGCATCGGCGACCCCGCTCTTGCCTTTGACGAAGACGGTGAAGACGCCGGGCGCGTCCTCGGCCGCGGCCAGGCCGCAGCGATTGGGGGCGCTGAGGCCATCGCGGCGAATCCGCTCGACGCTGAAGCTGGAGGCGCGCAGGCGAGGTTGACAAGAAGGCGCTCCGGCAGGCCAGACCTGAAGCCAGGGAAGGTTAGCCAACTGGGCGGAAAGGCGCGCGCGGCCCTGCTCGTCGGTGAGCACTTCTTCGCGCCAGAGGCGGTCGTGGAGGTCGCGCTGGTCGTAGCCGGCGATCAAGACCAGGTGAAGATGGGCCAGCGGATGGCCGCTCTGGCCGTCGAGGACACGGACGAAGATGGGCTCGTTGTGGAGGTTGGGGAAGGTCTCATCGGCGCCGGCCAGGGACGCGGCCAGCAAGGCGAGCCCGGCGGCGAGAGCGAGAGAACGGACCATGCGATGAACCCTGGAGAGTGTATCGGCGGGGAAGTCGAGTTCCCGAGTTTCGATTTCGATTTTCCGCGGGCGGGCGGCGCTGCTTGCCGTTGCCGGCCTCGGCACGTCACACTGAAGGGCAGGATGGATTCTCCATTGGTTCAAGGACTCTGGACGGGGTTGGGCGCGGTGGCCGGGCTGGGCCTGGCGGCAGGCGGCTATGCCTATGCGGCCATGTGGCCCGGGTCGCAACTTTTTGGGCCCACGCTGATTGCCCCCCGGCGGCCCGGTGAACTGGCGCTTACCTTCGACGACGGGCCCAACCCGGCGTGGACGCCGAGGCTGCTGGATCTTCTGGCCGGCCACGATGTGCGGGCCACGTTCTTCATGGTGGGCAGCCATGCCCAGGCCGAGCCCGCGTTGGTCCGGCGGGTTGCCGAGGCGGGACACCTGATCGGGAACCACTCCTGGAGCCATCCAAACCTGGCGGTGACGGCGGCGGGGCGAGTGGAGGAGGAGCTGGCGCGGACCAGCCGGACGCTGGAAGAGATTACGGGCGCGCCGATCCGCTATTTTCGACCGCCGTTTGGCGCGCGGCGTCCCCTGGCGCTGCGTGCGGCGCGCCGGTTGGGGATGGTCCCGGTGTTGTGGAACGCGATGACCTCGGACTGGAGCGAGCCCTCGGTGGACCGGATTGTGGCGCGGCTGACGAGCAGGATCGACAGGCTGGAGCGGCGGGGCAGAGCGGGCAATATCGTGCTCCACGACGGCAACCACCTGGATAGCGCAGCGAACCGGGGGCCGTCAGTGGCCGCAGCCGGGCAATTGCTGGGGCGCTACGAGGGGAGCCACCGGTTCGTCACGCTGGATGCGTGGGCGCCTGCGACTGGCTAACCTGCCTTGACGGCCGCGAAGGCCTCACGAGCCGCGGCGATGGTGGCGGCGACTTCTTCATCGCCGTGGGCGGTCGAGAGGAATGCGGCCTCAAACTGCGAGGGCGGCAGCCAGACGCCCTGGTTGAGCATGGCGCGGTGGAAGCGGCCAAAGGCGGCGGTGTCGGACTGTGCGGCTTGCGAATAATCGGTGACCGGGCCGGGGGTGAAGAACCATGTCCACATGGAGCCCACGCGGTTGAGGGTGAGCGGCACGCCGGCCTTGGCGGCCTCGGCGGCCACGCCCTCGGCGACGGCTTTGGCCGTGGCTTCGAGGCGCGGGTAAACCTCGCCGGCATGGTTCTGCAAGTAGCTCAAGGTGGCGATGCCGGCGGCCATGGCGAGGGGATTGCCGCTGAGGGTTCCGGCCTGGTAGACCGGCCCCAGGGGCGCGAGCAGGTCCATGAAAATGCGCTTTCCGCCGAAGACGCCGACGGGCAGTCCGCCGCCGATGATCTTGCCCAGGGTAACCAAATCCGGCGCGTCAGGCCCGGCGTCGAGGCCGTAGAGCTGGAGCGCTCCGCCGAGCGAGACGCGGAAGCCGGTCATTACTTCGTCCACGATGAGCAGGGCGCCCTCGCGGGCGGTGACGGCGCGCAGTCCTGCCAGGTAGCCGGGAGCGGGCGGGATGCATCCGGCGTTGCCCACCACCGGCTCCAGGATGAGGGCGGCGATCAAGCCAGGATGGGCGGCAAAGGCGGCTTCGACGGCGGGCAGATCGTTATAAGGCAGGGCCAGGGTGAGGTGCGCGATCTCCTCGGGTACGCCGGCCGACCCTGGGATTCCAAAAGTCGCGATGCCGGAGCCGGCTTTGACCAGCAAGCCGTCCGAGTGGCCGTGGTAGCAGCCCTCGAACTTGACGATGATCTTGCGGCCGGTGGCGGCGCGGGCCAGGCGGATGGCGGACATGGTGGCCTCGGTGCCGGAGGAGACAAAGCGCAGCCTTTCAATGGCCGGGTAGCAGGCGACGATGCGCTCGGCGAGATCGGCCTCGGCAGCCGTGGAGGCGCCAAAACTGGCCGAGTTGCGCGCCGCCCGCTCGATGGCCTCGACCACCGGGGGAAACGCATGGCCCAGAATCATCGGTCCCCAGGAGCCGAAATAATCGATGTAGCGGTTGCCGTCGGCGTCGGCGAGCCAGGCTCCCTGAGCGCGCGCGACAAACGGCGGCGCTCCGCCCACCGCGCGGAAGGCGCGGACCGGGGAGCTGACGCCGCCGGGAAAGAATCGCTCGGCGCGCTGCTGAAGGGCCTGGGAACGGGTGCGGGCGGGGGACGCAGTGTGGGAACTCATGGTGGGTTCAGTATAGAGGGCGGGCGTAAGGCTGGCTCTTAAGTTCATTGTGCCGACTGCGCCAGCCGCGCCAGAAATGCATCGGGCGAGAGGATTGCGACTTCCTTAATCAACGGCAGATTGAGCAAATGCCGGTCGCCAGTAACGATGAAATCGGTCTTCCCTTCGAGGGCGCATTCCAGAACGCGATTGTCGGGTTCATCGGGGCAGAGATCGAGGCGGCGAGCCGGCTCAATCCATTCGGCGTCCCTCCAAAGAATCTCAATGGAGCCAGCGATCCTGCTTGCCGTGAAGCCGAATTTGTCTCTTAAAACCCTCACCAACTCCAACATCAAGGGTGCGGAGATCAATAACTTCGAATTTCCGCTCTGTGCGTAGTCCAGCACTTGCTTTGGCTTGCCACCGTAACGCAGCGCCGATACATAAATATTTGTATCAAGGACTATTCGCCGGATCATAAATCAACCGGCACAGGTGTTCTGCGTTCGGCTTCTTCCTGAGCCATCTCGCGGCGAACCTGGCGAACCAGTTCCACAATATCCTCTTCGCTGTGAACGCCTATCTTGTCACCCATTGTCTTCATCTGAGCGCGAGCTTGCTCGAAGAACCGCTCGCGCTGGTATCGTCGCAAGGCTTCGCGCATCAGCTCGCTCATGGTGCGATTCTCCGCTTTGGCAAGGGCCTGGGCCTGCTCGAACAGCGGCGGGGGAAGCGTGATGGACACGACTTTGGTGGTTCGCATGATACTTAGTATGACTAAGAATGACAGAATCGGCAACTCAACACTCCGACCTGGCGGACCTGGAGCCGGGTTTCTGTCATCCTAAGCGGGTGAGGTGCAGGTGCAGGATCTCCTCGGACTCGACGGCCGGATGCTGGTCATTTTCGATGGCCGCTGTGGGCTGTGCAATCGGGCGGTGCGGTGGTTTTTGGTTCGCGACCGGCGGGACCGGCTGCGGTTTGCGGCCTCCGAGGGGGCGCTGGTGGCGGGGATTCTGGAGCGGCACGGAGTCACAGCCTGGGGAACGGGGCCGGACACCATTCTGGTGGTTCGGGACGCAGGGGGAGCGGCGGAGCAGGTGCTGGCGCGGTCGGAGGCGGTGCGGGCCCTGCTGAGGGAGCTGCCGCAGCCGTGGCCGGCGGTGGGAGCGGCGCTGGGGTGGGTTCCGCGGCCAGTGCTGGACCTGGGTTACCGGCTCATTGCCCGGTGGCGGCATCGCATCGGGGGACGGCTGGAGAGTTGCCCGACGACCACAGCCGAAGAGCGGCGTCGGTTTCTCTAACGCACTCCCGCACCCTCCAATGCACTGCCTGGCAACCGAAATCCTGCTAAAATCGACCTTTCGGCCAGCAGCGTCCGAGACCAATCCAGCCATAGAAAGCCGCATCGTGCCTGACGAAGCCAAACCCAAATCCGTGACCTACGCCGACGCCGGCGTTGACATCAGCAGTGGCGACCGCGCCAAGGAACGCATCAAGTACCTGGCGCAGAAGACCTTCAACCGCAATGTGCTGGGCGGCATCGGCGGCTTCGGCGCGCTGTTCCGGCTGGATTTGCAGCGCTGGAAGACCCCCATCCTGGTCAGTTCGGCCGATGGGGTGGGCACCAAGCTGAAGATTGCCTTCGAGATGGGGATGCACCACACGGTGGGCGCCGACCTGGTGAACCACTGTGTGAACGACATCGCCGTGCAGGGCGCGACGCCGCTGTTCTTTCTGGATTACCTGGCCAGCGGCAAGCTGGACCCGGAGGTGACCGAGAGTGTGGTCACCGGATTGGCCGAGGGGTGCAAGGCCAATGGCTGCGCGCTGATCGGCGGGGAGACGGCGCAGATGCCGGGCTTCTACGCCGACGGCGAGTACGATCTGGCGGGGTTTATCGTGGGCGCGGTGGACCGCGAAAAGATGGTGACCGGCGCGGGCATCAAGGTGGGCGATGTGCTGGTGGGGCTGCCGTCGACCGGGCTGCACACCAACGGCTATTCGCTGGCCCGCAAGCTGTTTTTTGAGGTTGCCGGCTACAATCCCGCGCAATATGTCACGGCCATCGGCGACAAGGCCGGGACGGCGCTGATGAAGACCCATCGCAGCTACCTGCACATGATTCAGAAGCTGGTGGCGGCGGGGTTGACCACCGGCATGGCGCACATTACGGGGGGCGGCATCACGGAGAATCTGCCCCGCATTCTGCCCAAGAACATTGGGGCGCAGGTGGAGCTGGGCTCGTGGCCGGTGCTGCCCATCTTCGAGCACTTGAGGGAGCTGGGCCAGGTGTCGGAAGACGAGATGATGCGCACCTTCAACATGGGGATTGGACTGATTGTGGTGATTCCGGCGGCCAAGTTCACGCGGGCCAAGAACCTTTTCGACCGGGCCGAAGAAAAGTTCTACGTGATCGGCCGCGTGGTGAAGGGCGAGCGGCGGGTGCAGTACACGTGAACAGTGGACAGTGGACAGCGGGAAGTGAACAGTTCCCTGGCGCACGGTTGAAGGATTGAAAGGTACGGGCTTAGTCCCTGAGGGAAATCTTGGAACTCGCTTCGATAGACCGGCCAGTCCGGCTCGGTATCTTACTCTCCGGCCGGGGATCGAACTTCGTGGCCATCGCCGAGTCGATTCGGGCCGGCAGGCTGAAGGGCGTGGAGATTGCGGCGGTGATCTCGAACGTGGCCGAGGCGGGCGGGCTGAAGGCGGCGCGGGAACTGGGCCTGACCGCCGAACTCTTTCCGTCGCAGGGCCGCAAGCGCGCCGAGCACGACGCCGAGGTGACGGCCTGCCTGCAAGAGCACGGAGTGGACCTGGTTTGCCTGGCGGGTTACATGCGGCTGCTGTCGCCGGAGTTCGTGGCGGCCTTCCCTGACCGGATTCTGAATATTCACCCCTCGCTGCTTCCGGCCTTTCCGGGGCTCGAAGCGCAGCAGCAGGCCTTCGACTACGGCGTAAAGGTTGCCGGCTGCACGGTGCACTTCGTGGATGAGCATTTGGACCACGGGGCGATTGTGGTGCAGCGTGCGATTCCGGTGCTGGAGTCCGACGACGCGCACTCGCTTGCCGAACGGATTCTGGCCGAGGAGCACCTGGCCTATACGGAAGGGATTGCCCGCGTGGCCGGCGGGGACTACGAGATCCGGGGGCGGCGATTTGTGAAGCGAGCAAGCTGAAGCTGCTCTCGAATCAATCCGGTCTGAAAACGTGGAGCAACGGCCGGTGCAAGCTCTTGGAATGCCGGCCGCCGCTCTCTACGCTGATGATCCAGCGATGTTTTCCCGTGGCTCACCTTACGTCGTACACGCACAGCCGCACCAGGGTCTGGTTCAACAATTGGTGGGCAATCTCGCCGAAGGTGAAGGGGCCGGTGAGGTGACCAGTTTTCTTGCCTTCCAGCTTCCCGTACAGGTAGTTGAGAATGCAATTGCAGGCAAAAACAGGCTCGCCATCCACGCTTGCGGTGGCATGAGCAAAGGCGTCCGGATAGTCGGCGACCGGCTTGGCAAATCGATAGTCCACGCCTGGAAAAACCGGCGCATACATTTCCACGACGCCTTCAGAGGGCGAGACGTTTTGGAAGGAAACGTTGATCGAGCTGCCGTTGTAGTCCCCCACCAGCGGGAACTCTGTGGGCATTCCTTTACGGGTGATGTACTCCGCCAAGTTGGCCGGCTCCCCGTTGATGAGGCATCTGCCAATACGGAAGCCCGCTTCCTCGAAGCGAATCACATCGCCTCCGCAGCTCTCGAAAATGTTGACAATGTCGAGATCGGCCACCATGTTGGCCGGCAGCGCGATATGGAGCGCGACACATCTGGCATCGAAGGCGGTTCCCGTCCTTCCGTTGAAGACGGCGGGGAACTCTTTGCCGATGCGATCAACGCGCACTCCGGCAACCCAACCGACCATCGGGCGTAGCAGAAAGCCTTCGCACGACGGGGCCTGCTGCGCAAACGCCTTGTGCACCTCGCTGGCAGCCGGGACAACAAGAAACGTAAACCCATGCACTGGCGCGTCGCTGTAGATTTCCGCCAGATTTTCGACGCCGTAGTCGACTGCCTTTGCCTCGAGCGCAAAGTCCGGTACTTTGGTCACGAAGATACGGTCTTCTGAAAGCTGACCGCCCTCTTCAGCCATGAAGTAGGGGATGGTTCCGCCCACCCAGTTGCCCTTTGGAAGCTGGCTCAGAGCCTCTCGGCTACCGGCTAGAAACAGTGACTCCCCGGCGGCTATTGCCGATTGCACCTCCGGGACGGATTGCAATGTTGAATTGACGGTTCCTAGCATAGTTCCCCCAGACTCCTGATTCGTGATGGGTTACTCGATAATCTTGGCCAGTTCGTTCGAAAATAGCTTCTCAAACTGCACAAAAAAACTGTAGGTCTTTGCCGCAAGTTGTTTGACATTAGCGGGCGACCGGTCACTTTCGTAGCTCAACTTGTTCGCTTGAACAAGCAAGTTGATCGCGAGCTTGCCTGAATTTATGGTTTTCGCCCCGGTCGCTATCTGGGTCCAGACTGCGTGATTGGAAGCAGGAATCATCTGGCGTTCCTCCGTTACCGTTACAAAACTCCGCTTAGGGCCTATCGGCATTCTGGCGGGATTGTCCATGGTGTTTGGAGAGAAAGCCTGCGGCGCATGAGGGGAAATGGCGCGTCAATGAGGCGGGTGTCAAGAAGCATCCGCGCAGATAGTCTTGCAACTTTAATATAATGAATGACTTATGGATTTTATCCATCTTCAGAAGATATGCGCCCGATTCCCTACTCTTAAAGGTGCCAGACAAGTGCCGGAGATGCCGCGCCGGGCGAATGAGTACGCCCTCTCCCCCAAAAAACCGAGGGCGCCGGGGCGCGGGACCGAACTTGCCTGCATGGCCGCCGCTCCACCGGACGCGAGACCGAAACCACGGCAGCGACCGGAGACGGAGAGCAGCCAATTTCCACCGCCAGCGGCCGGGCCGGAAGGGGCCCGGCCGCTGGCAGGAAGGGCGACCCCACGGGGGGAAAATAAACCTCAAAACCTGAAACGAACGGCGGCTCCTGCCGCCCTATTTGCTTGTGGAAGGAGCTTTGGCAATGACATCGATCTCGAACATCTGGAACCACCCGAAGACGTCGGCGGCGGGGCTGCTGATTGCCGTCGTGACGATCACCGGCGTGCTGTCGCAGCAGGGCATCACCCTGGGCTCGGCGGGGTCCGGCACTGTGGTCACGCTGGTGGGCAGTCTGGCCACCGCGCTGCTGGGCCTGTTGGCCAGGGACCCCGAGGGGACGGCGCCCTCGACCGGCTCAACGGCCAGACTGGGCGCCTGGGTGCTGATCGCCCTGCTTGTGCCGCTGCCTTTCATGGATGGCTGCTCGGGCACGACCGTGGCGCAGGACATTGTGAACTGGACCCCAGCTCTGCAGAGCGCGGTGGCGACGGTGGACTCGACCGCAGCCTTGCTGGCTCCGGCGGACGCGCCGATTTTTGTGGCGGCGACGGTAGGATTCGACGCGGCCTCGAACCTGCTGGTGGCGCAGGCCAAGGCATACCTCGCCAATCCTTCGGCCGGCGTGCTGGCGCAACTGCAGGTCGCTGTTGTGACTTTCCAGCAGCAGGTGAACGCATCCGTGCTGTCGGCGGCCAAAATCACCAATCCCACCAGCCAGCAGCACATTCTCAACGCGCTGAATGCAGTGGGAACGGTGGTGAGCTCGATTCTTGCGCTGGTCGAGTCGGTTTCGAGCAAGGCCTCGGTGGCGCGGATGGCGGCAGCGTCCACCATCAAGCTGGCCGCGGTGCGGCCTTATTTGGATGAAGGCAAGGCCGCGGAGATGGTGGCCTCGCATTATGGAGAGCCGGTGAATCTGGCGCGGCTCCAGGTGGCGCAGGCGGAGCTGGGCGTTGTGCGGGCCGGATTCTAAAAAACTACCCGGTCGAAAATAGCAGCCTTTGAACCCGAGGAGAAATCGCGAATGCAGACCATCGCCGAGAAGTTGAAGCACGCGCAGCATGAAGTCCACCGGACCGCGCACGACCAGGACCTGATCGAAGTTCCCAAACGAGCGCGGCTCGACCGGGAAGCCGAGCGCCAGGCGTCGGCGCAGAGTGTTCCGAGCGACGCCCGCGAGGTTGGCGACAAGAACCTCTGAAGAGGCGCAGACAAGAAACGGGCCGCCCCGGAATTGGAGCGGCCCGCTTAACCCATAGAGAAAATAAATTGATTTGACTTCACTCCTAAGTGTTCACGTCCCGTGCTTCTCCCAGGATCAATTTGAGGGTCATCTGCCTGCGGCCGCGATAAAGGGTCACGCTGATGGTGTCGCCGGTCTGGTGCTTGTCCATGATGCCGTTGATGTCCTGGGGGTCGGTGACCTCCTGGCCGTCGATGGCGACGATCAGGTCGCCGCCGAGCATGATGGGGGTGTTGCCGACATAGGCCTGCTGGTTTCCGCCGCGCAGGCCGGCCCGCTCGGCGGCTCCGCCGGGGACCACCTTCTGCACCAGCACGCCGGCGTCGACTGCCAGGCCCATCTGCGAGGCCAGATCGGGACCGATGGCATAGGAAAGGATGCCCAGCGAGGGCCGCTTGACGCGCCCGAAGCGATTGATGTCGGCCAGCGCCGATTTCGCTGTATTGATGGGGATGGCGAAGCCGATGCCGGAGCTCTGGTCGGCGCCGTTGGAGGCGATCATGGTGTTGATGCCGATGACCTCGCCGCGGGAGTTGAGCAGCGGGCCGCCGGAGTTGCCGGGGTTGATGGCGGCATCGGTCTGGATGGCGTCTTCGATGGGCGAGCCCTCCGACCCTTTAATAGAACGGATGGAGCTGATGATGCCCCGCGTCATGGTGCCGCTGAGGCCGAAGGGATTGCCGATGGCGTAGACCTTCTGGCCTACTGAAAGGCTGCTGGAATCGGCCAGGATGACGGGTTCGAGGTTGGGCGCGTCGATCTGCAGCAGGGCCAGGTCGTGCATCTTGTCGGTGCCAACGACTTTGGCCGCATAGCGGTGCTTGTTGCTGAGCATGACCTCGATGCCGCGATTGGCGCCCGCGACCACGTGGTAGTTGGTGAGCACGTGGCCGGCCTTGTCGAGGATGAAGCCCGAGCCCTGGCCCTGCTGCGGCACGGTTCCATAAAAGAAGTTGAAGACCAGGGTGGTGGAGGTGATGTTGACCACCGAGGGCAGCACGCGCTTGTAGACGGCGATGTTGTTCTGCTCCTCGGCATCGTAGGAGGGCGCGGCCTCGGCCTCGGTGAGCTCGAGCGGCGAGTTGGAGCCATTGGCATTGAGCAGCGAGAAGCGGCCCAGATGGGCAGGCAAGTGCGTGGTGAGGTACCAGAATCCGCCCACCAGCAGGAAAACAAGAAGAATCCGGCGCAGTTTCATATGCCCCTGATGACCTTTCAATCTAGTTACGTCGGTGGCGCGCCGCGGTTCCACAGGAAAGAGGCGCAGCTTACCCTTCCTATTCTAAAGACTCAGGGTGCAGAGAATTGTTGCTCTCGGCGAGGAGACGCTGCCAGAGTTGGGTGGCCTGGGCCCGCAGAGAGTCTATATCTCCCGTGTTTTCCAAGACATAGTCGGCACTGGCAGCCTTGATGGAATCGGGAATCTGGTGCGCCAGGCGGAGCCGGGCATCGGCTTCGGCGGCAGGGCGTCCAGCCTCGGAGGGGCAGACGCGGGCGGCATAGCGGGCGATTTTCAGCTCGTCCGGAGCGGTGACCACGACCACGCGGTCGATGCGGCGACGCCAGTCGGCCAGCACGGTCTCGCTTTCGCCTCGGGTGCGGGCATCGCGTTCCACCTCGAAGATGAGCGCCGACTCGACGACGGCCACGGCGGCGGGATTGCGGGCAAAAACCTGCTCCATCCAGCGCCGCTGGGCGGCAATCACGGCTGGATGCACAATGGCGTTCAGCTCGTTGACCCGTCCGCCCTTAAAAGCCATTTCAGCCAGGCGCGCACGGTTCAGTTTGCCATCGGAATTGACCACTTCCGGGCCAAAGCGCTCCACAATCGAGGAAAAAACCGCCTGGCCCGGCTCCATCAGCGCCCGGCCCAGCTCATCGGCCTCGATGACCTCGGCCCCCAGCGCGCGCACCGCCTCGGCAACCGTGCTCTTGCCGCTGCCCAGGCCGCCGGTGAGACCGACTCTCAGCATCTAGAGTCCTCGCCGCATCTTGGCGGCGCGCACGGTGTTGGCCATCAGCATGGCGATGGTCAAGGGGCCCACGCCGCCGGGTACGGGCGTGTAGGCTCCGGCCAGCTCGTAGGCTTTGGGGTCAATGTCGCCCACCAGGGTCGAGCCCCGCTTGGCAAACGTGGCCTCGCGCTTGGCGTCGCCCCAAAAAAAGCGGTCGAACTCCGCGCGGCCGGTGATGCGGTTGATGCCGACATCGATCAGCGTTGCGCCGGGGGTGACCATCTCCGGGGTGATGAAGCCGGGGCGGCCGATGGCGGCCACCAGGATGTCGGCCTGGCGGGTGATCTCCGCGAGGTTTCGAGTTTTGGAGTGGCAGATGGTGACGGTGGCGTTCTGGTGGAGCAGCAGCATGGCCGCGGGCTTGCCCACAATGTCGCTGCGGCCCACCACCACGGCGTGCTGGCCGGCGATGGGAATGCCGCTGCGCTGCAATATCTCGATAATCCCCGCCGGAGTGCAGGGCGCAAGAGCCGGCCGGTTGGCCTGCAATCGGCCGGCGTTGACGGGGTGAAATCCGTCCACGTCTTTCAAGGGCGAGACGGCATCGAGCAGGGCCTTGGTGTCCACCTGCCGGGGCAGCGGCAACTGGATGAGAATGCCGTCGATTTCGTCGCGGGCGTTGAGCGCGGCCACCAGGTCGAGCATCTCTTCGGTGGTGACGGTTTCGGGAGGCGTAATCAGCTCGCTGAAAAGGCCCAGCTCGGCGCAGGTCCGCACCTTGCTGCGCACGTAAATCTCGGACGCGGCCAGGTTGCCCACCAGCACCGCAGCGAGGCCAGGGCGAACGCCCTGCCCAGCCAGCAGCTTCACTTCCTGGGCCACTTCTTGCTTGATTGCCGCGGCAATTGCCGCGCCGTCGAGAATGGTTGGCATCTTGCTCTCCAGAGATTCATCGTATCGCTTTCGGCGGATGAGCGGGACTGGCGCATTTTTGCGTGGCCTGGGAGAGGGAGTTCGCGGCTTGCGGGAGCTGCGTCACGTTGCCATGTGATTTGCCTCACATACAGTCTTGATACGAAATCCTGTACGGTCTGATTCGCGAAGAGTGTTTTAGATCACATTGACGTAAGTTCGCGGAACCTCCTGGCAGCGGCGTTGTGGAGAGAGTTTCATGAGTGTCTTCAAGGATGCAGGACATCTTTTCCGGTTTGCGGGGCTGTTCGTCCTCGCCTTTCTCGTGTTTCTGGTGGTGCGCCACTTCGTGGTCCCCAAGAGCTTTGGGCAGTACGGGCACTATCGCGGGGCGGCAATCGGCGAAATTGCGGCTCACCCGGCGAAGTTTTCCGGGCACGAGACGTGCGAGGCCTGCCACTCGGATGTGGCGGACAAGAAGAAGGCCGGCAAGCACGCGCATGTGAACTGCGAAGCCTGCCACGGCGCTTTGTTCCAGAGATTGGCCGCTCCGGAGCCGCCCAAGCCGAACCTCTACCAGCAGTTTGTCGCCTTGATCGTTCATCCCGCGCCGCCGGACCCAGCGCTACTTCACCATGCCGAGGACCCCACGACGGTGAAGGCGGTTCTGCCGGATACGGCCGTGCTCTGTGTGCGGTGTCACACGGCGAGCGCGGCCAAGCCCAAGGGTTTTCCGCAGGTCGAGCCGGCCAGCCACTCCAACGGCCTTCCCTGCGAGACCTGTCACCAGCCGCATAATCCGGCGATCGATGCGGGAGGCGCGAAATGATCATCAACCGTCGTCAAATGCTGATTCTGTTGCCGGCCGCGGCCGTGGCATGGGAGGCGGTGCTGGCCGGAACCCCCGATGCGTCGCCCAACTACAGGATGTCGGACCACTGGTGGGGGATGCTGATCGACATTCCCAAGTGCATCGGCTGCGGCAACTGCGTGCGCGCCTGCCAGACGGAGAACGACGTTCCCGACGGGTACTTCCGCACCTGGGTGGAGCGCTACCACGTGAAGGACTGGGACGCGAAAGACGGCGAAGCTGTCCACGGCGAGTTCATCCTGACCAACCCTCTGGTCGACCCGGATGTGATTTCGCCGGACGGCGGCAAGGAGGGATTCCCGGTGGCCACCGATGAGAGCGGAAAGTACTTTTTCGTCCCCAAGATGTGCAACCACTGCGCGGATTCGCCCTGCACGCAGGTGTGCCCGGTGGGCGCCACTTTCATCAGCCCGGACGGGGTGGTGCTGGTGGATCAGAAATACTGCTTGGGCTGCGCCTATTGCGTGCAGGCCTGCCCCTACGGCTGCCGCTACATTCATCCGAAAAAGGAGGTGGCGGACAAGTGCACGCTCTGCTACCACCGGATTACCCAGGGGCTCACCACCGCCTGCTGCGAGGCATGCCCGACCGGGGCGCGGCAACTGGTGGACCTCAAGGATCCCAAGGACCCGATCCACGAGTTCCTGAAGACCCACAGCGTGCAGGTGCTGAAGCCGCAGATGGCAACCGGGGCAAAGGCCTTCTATAACGGGCTGGACGGCTCGGTGCGGTAAAGGCAGGGAACAGGGATTAGGGATTAGGGATCAGGGACCAGGGATCAGGCAAGAACTGGCGGCCAGGAGCAGAGTGATGAACGGTGTTGAAGGCTTCATGTATCCGAACGAAATCGGGCTTCAGTGGAGCGTGCTGATCGTCCTGTACCCGTATATTACGGGGCTGGTGGCGGGCGCGTTCATCCTGGCTTCGCTGGAACGGGTGTTCCGGGTAGAGGCGGTGAAGCCCACGTACCGGCTGGCGCTGCTGACGGCGCTGGCCTTTCTGCTGGTGGCGCCCTTGCCGCTGCAACTGCACCTGGGCCACCCGGAGCGTTCTCCGGAGATGTACTTCACTCCGCACAGCACCTCGGCCATGGCCATGTTCGGGTATGTGTACCTGTGGTACCTGATGGCGGTGCTGGTGCTGGAGATATGGCTCGACTACCGGCGCGACATCGTGCTGCTGTCGCAGTCCAGCAAGGGCCTGCTGCGGCTTGTCTACCGGGTGATGACGCTGGGCTCGAACAACATCAGCCAGCGCTCGCTGGCCATCGACGAGCGGGTGGGCTGGATCGTGACGCTGATCGGCATTCCCTCGGCCTTCATGCTGCACGGCTATGTGGGCTTCATCTTCGGCTCCATCAAGGCCAACCCCTGGTGGTCGTCGCCGCTGATGCCGGTGGTATTCATTTTCTCGGCCATGGTGTCGGGCATTGCCGGGGTCATGGTGCTCTACATGGCGCTCACCAAAATGCGCAAGCAGAAGATCGACATGCGCTGCGTGGACACCATCGCGATGTACCTGTTCTACATCTTCATCATCGACTTCAGCCTGGAGATGCTGGACCTGATTCACCGCATCTACGAGGCCGACGAATCGTTCCGCAGCCTGAACTTCCTGGTCCACACCCAGCTCTACATTCCGCATATCGTGATCCAGATCTGCCTGGGCACGCTGACCCCCATCCTGCTGCTGGGCATCACCCAGGTGGTGAAGCTGGGCGCGATGGCGCGCAAGCGGATTTATGCGGTTGCGGGCGGCCTGACCCTGATCGGCATCTTCGCCATGCGCTGGAACGTGGTGATCGGCGGGCAATTGTTCTCCAAGAGCTTCCTGGGCTACACGACGTACAAGATGGCGCTGGTGACCAAGGAAGGGCTGGTGGTGGCCGTGGCCCTGACCCTGCTGCCGCTGCTGTTTCTCTGGGCGCTGGTGAAGCTGCTGCCGCCGTGGGGCGAAGAGCCCGCGCACGCAGCCGCGGCAGGCGACTAAGGCAGGTCCGGTTCATTTTCCTCGGGTGGAAGCTATGGACGATCTTCCCGACACGGTCGAGCGGCTCGCGGCGCGCCTGGAAGCACTGGAGCGGCGCGTCGAGGCCCTGGAGCATCCCGCCCCGGCGCTTAGCGCTTCAGCGGCGCAGCAGGCGGGCGCGGGGCCGGCGACCGAGGCCGCCGAAGGGTTCTCTCTTCAACAAGCGGGCGGAGCGTTCCCGGTGCTGGGCAAAGCCCTGCTGGGCATTGCCGGCGCGTACCTGCTGCGCGCCGTGGCCGAGTCCAGTTCGCTGCCCAGGCTGGCGATTGCGGCCATCGCCATCGCCTATGCACTGCTGTGGCTGGTGGGCGCGGCCCGGGTGCAGGCCGGAGCGTGGTTTGCCAGCGCGGTCTATGCCGGCACGTCGGCGCTGATTCTCGCGCCCATGCTTTGGGAACTTACGCTGGGCTTCAGAGTGTTGCAGCCGGCGGCCGCCGCGGGCATCCTCGGCGTGTTTGTCCTGGCGGCTTCCGCGCTGGCCTGGAAGCGCGATCTGGCTCCGGTCTTCTGGGTGGCGAATGGGACCGCTGCCGTGGCGGCGCTGGCGCTCGGGATCGCCACGCACCAGCTTCTTCCTTTCATCGCAGCGCTGCTGCTGATGGCGCTCATCGCGGAGGCCGCGGCAGAGCGGAATCACGAGCTGAGCGTGAGGCCGCTGGTGGCGGTCGCGGTCGATCTTGCCGTCTGGGCGCTGATCTTCATCTACTCCAGCCCGCCGAGCACGCGCCAGGAATATCCCGGCATCGGCGCGGCGGGATTGCTTTGGCCGGGCTGCGTTCTGTTCTCGATGTATGCGGCGAGCGTGACCGTCCGGACCGCGCTGCACGGGCAGAAGATCACCGTCTTCGAGACCGTCCAGGCGATGGCCGCGTTTCTGCTGGCCGCTTCAAGCGTGCTCTACCTTGAGCCGCGCAGCGGCGGAGTGGCGCTGGGAGTGGCGTGCCTGCTGTTATCGGCGGCCTGTTATGCGCTGGCCTTTGCGATTTTTGAAGGCTCTGAAGGGGGCCGCAACCGGCGGATTTTTGGATTCTGGGCTGCCGGCCTCCTTTTGGCCGGCGCGGTCTTGGGCCTGCCGGAGTTCTGGATGACCGTGTGCTTGGGAGCGGCGGCCATCGGGGCGACGGTTCTTGGCGTGCGGATGAATCGCGCGACCCTGGAATTCCATGGGATGGCGTTTTTGCTTGGAGCGGCGATGGCGTCGGGTCTGCCGGGGTATGTCTTCCAATCGCTGGCAGGGACGCTGCCGGTGAGCCTTGCCGGGAGCGTGGCGGCGGCTTCAGCGTGCGCCCTGCTTTGCTACGCAGCCGGGACGCCGGCTGGAAACGAGAACTGGAGGCGGCAGCTTCTTCGCCTGGTCCCGGCGGCCCTGGCGGCTGGCGCATTGGCGGCGCTGACGGTTGATGGATTGTTCTGGCTGGTGTCGCTGCGCATCTCGTCCGGCGCGCAACCCGTCGCCTTTCTGCGCACCCTGACCTTGTGCGCACTGGCCCTGGCGCTGGCCTTTGGCGGCTGCCGCCTGCGCCGCGTGGAACTGACGCGCATCGCCTATGCCACCCTGGGATTTGTGGCGGTCAAGCTGCTGTTTGAGGACCTGCGCCAGGGGCACTTGGAGTTCATCGCCGCTTCCATTTTTCTGTTCGCAATCGCCCTCCTTACAGTTCCCCGGCTGGGGCGCATGGGGCGGAAGGCATAGGGGCCGGCCCGCCGCCCCGGCGGTTGTGGTTCGACCCGATGCGCCCGGCCCGCTCCCGCGAACCAGGTCCGGTCCGCCTCGTGACAAGCGGCGCAGTCAGCGGTAGATCTGCGGCTGCGGATAGAACGGCGCCGGAGGGCCGAACTGCGGCGGCTTCATGCGATGCTCGGCCGCCCGCAGCCGCATCTTGCTGATGTGAACGTCGTAGCCGGCGCCGGGCAACAGGGATTCGAGCACGAAGGTCTCCGTGACTCCGGCCCGAAGTTCGCGATAGCGATAGACGCCTACGTCTCCTTCGCTGGTTTCCGTGCCTCCCGTGGGAGCGTCGAGAAAATGTTCCGCATCGGCCACGGTGGGCGCGGCGCGGGTGTCGCCTTCGGTGAGGCTCTCGGCCGCATAGGAGCGCACCAGCTTGGTCCAGTAGCGGCTGAGCAGATCAGTCGAGGCGAACAGGTCGGCCCACACAATCTGGCCTCGCACGGCCACCACGACGCCGATGGCATGCTGGTCGCGAAGCTGGGCCAGCACCTGGTCGCGGGACTTGGCCACCGGAGCGGCGGCCTCATCTACCTTGGCGCTGACCTGGCTGTCCTGCATGGCCTTGGCATAGCTGGTGGTGTTGATGGAGCCGTTGTGGGCCGTGCCCGCGCCGCCGTTCATGGGCGTGGAGGCGGCAGGGGCGGCGGCAATTTCCAACTGGGCGATGGAGCCGTGAACCGAATCCCACACCTGCTGCTGGTCCTTGGCGACCATGGCCCGTTCGCGCACGGTGGGCTGCACCATGAAGCTGTGCGCGGGCGCCTTGGCCGCGGCGCCAAAGGTGGTGGAACTCGCGGTCCAGCGGCCCGGCTCGATGCAGAAAACGCCGAGGTCGATAGGGTCGCCCTCGGCCGGCACAATGCGGTCCTTGGCGATGACCCGATCCTGCTTGCCGCCGGTGACAATTTCGCCGGCCAGCAGCAGCAGGGGCTTGCCGGAGTGATTCGCCAGCACCAGGGTGTTCACCTGGTCGCCGCGATAGCGGTTCTGATCGGGCGGCGGATCGCCGCGCATGGGATCCTGGCCATATGGCGGGCCGCCGATGGGTCCTCGGGGGCGCACCAGCCCCTGCACCCGTCCGGCCTCGGTCACTTCCACTTCCCCGCTCTTGATGCCCTCGTCGAGGGTGAGAAACGGGGTTGCTCCGAGAGATTTGCCGCCGGCCCGGACCACCGGGAACAGCAGCAGATTGCCGCTCTCGATGGGGGCCAGCACCCGATAGGAGCCGGCGGCCTGCTCCGGCGGCGGGCCCCCGTCCTGAACGCCAGCCTGGACGACGCCGTGCCCTGTACACGCCATGAGTGCGACCAGCAGCGCACCCGCCAACCCCAGCCTGCCAACTTTCTTCATAACGCTCCTTCGCCGATGCATTGCATCGCCTGCTTCCTGACTCAGGAACGCGGGAGGGCGGGATTCTTGCAGCGTTTTTTGAGAGATTGTTTTTGGCGTATCGTGTGGGCGTGGGGACTACGCCGACTCAATCCGTGGAGAGCCGCGAGGTGGCGGGCATCTCCGGCGTGCCGGGGGCGACTGGCCCGAACGTGACTGGCCTGGACGCGACTTGTTTCGACGAGTTCTGGCCGGCCTCGGGCGCGGAGGCCTACGGGCTGGGGCGGGGGGAGTTCGACCGCCTTCTGCTGCGCATTGGAACGGCGCAGAACTATGGGCAGCCGCAGGGCGCGACGGCTTCACGGCACGAGCAGGAGGGCTTTTTCCGCGGCCTGAGGCTGGCGGACCTGGTGCTGGCGCGGGCCTGCGCCAGCGGCCACGAGGGCGCCTGGGAACACTTTCTTGCCCTCTACCGGCAGCCGCTGGAACGCGCCGCGATGGCCATCACCGGCAGCGAAACCCTGGGCCGCGACCTAGCCGGGCAGCTCTATGCCGAACTTTACGGTCTCACCACGCGCGACGGAGAGCGGCGCAGTCCGCTGGAGTCCTATAGGGGTCGCGGCTCGCTGATTGGCTGGCTGCGCACGACGCTTGCCCAGCGCCACGTGGACCATCACCGCCGCACCCGGCGCGAGCTTCCGCTGGACGATGCGCCGGAGGGCTGCGAACCGCCGGCCGCGGTCCCCGAGCCGGAAACGCCGCCCGCCGACATCGCGCTTCTGGCCAGGGCGATCGAGATGGCCATCGAGCGGCGTCCGGCCGAGGAGCGGCTGCTGCTGGCCGCCTACTACATCGACGGGAGAACGCTGGTGGAGATCGGAAGGCTGCTTCAGGTGCATGAAGCTACGGTGAGCCGCAAACTGCGGCGGGTGGCGGGCGGGATCAGAAAACAGGTGGTCAGGAATCTGCGGGGATGGGGCTTGAGCAAGCAGGCTGCCTGGGAGGCGCTGGGCGTCGATCCGTGCGACCTGGACCTGAATCTGAAGAAAATGCTGCAAGCTTCTTCCCCCGAAGCGTTCCCAGAGAAGGCTGCGCCCCAAGAGAAGGCTGCGCGATGAAACCCATTTCCCAAGCCGAAGTTCATCCCGACGCCGACAGCCTCAACGCCTTCGCCGAGCAGGCGCTTGCCGCGCCGGAGCGCGAACGGATTCTGGCGCACATTGCCGGGTGCGGCCGCTGTCGTCAGGTGGTCTTCCTGGCGCAGCAGGCCGCGGCGGACGCGGAGGCGGCGCTGGTTCCCGCGGCCGGCGCCGCCAACCGGCCCGGCGCGTGGCGCTGGCGCTGGCGTCTGGCCTGGGTTCCGGTCGCTGCGCTGGCGTCGATGGTGGCCCTGGTGGTGACATTTCACCCCTGGCACGCCGCGCCGGGCCCGAATGCGTCGCAGAGCGCGCTCCCGGCCGAAGGGAAGTCCGCACCGTCGCCTTTGTCGCCGAAGCCAGCTTTGCCGGAGCTTCGGGCCGCGGCGGCCAAAGGCGCCACGGGGCGGGCTGGGCATGAAGAGGCAGCCGGGAATGCGGCCGGGCGAGCCGCGGCGAAAACCGTCGCCAGGGCCAACTCCGCGGCGCGTCGCAGGCCTGTGCAGGAGGTTGCCGTCGATGCGGCTCCAGCGGCTGCGCCCCCGGCCCTGCCGGATCGCCCGGCGCTTTCCATCGACAATGCGGCTCTCTCGGCTGCGGGAGCCTTCGGGCCGGGCCCTGAGCCGCGACCGGTCCCTGCTCAGCCCCAGCCGCAGACAGCAGTCGCTGCCTGGCGGCAGGAGCAGATGGCCGGCGCGGCGCAAAAGAAGGCCGCCGCGGCTCCACGCGCCGATCGCAGCCTGCACGGCACGGAAGGGCGCTTCCAGGGCGGGCGCACAATGGCGGCCGCGGCGCCGAGACCGCAGTTGACAGCGGCCTATGCCGGGAGCATCGAGTCGGGCGCATTCAATCCCGCCACCGGGCAGGTTGCGCCGCTCCAGCCGAGCGCGTTCAAGATGCCCAGCGGGCTGATGGCGGTCTCGACGGCAACCGCGTGGCATCACATGCTGGCCATCGATCGGGCGGGCGCGTTGTTTCTGAGTGAAGACCAAGGAAAAAACTGGCAGCCGGTCCAAAAGCAATGGACGGGCCGCGCCCTCGCGGTGAAGGCGCAGGCGGGTACGAGCGCCGGCCCGGAGCTGGATTCGGTATTCCAGATGACCTGCGACAACGGTTCCACCTGGGTGAGCGCGGACGGCAAGAGCTGGAGGGCGCAATAGATGCATTCCGGGCGACCTCGACATTAGATTCAACTCATTGAATGCTGGGCTCCTGAAGGAACGCCTCGTGCTTGCCGAAAAGGCTGGTAGCGGGGCATTGAGCGCGGCCGACGATGCGCTTTTCGCGGCGGCGCGCCGCGCAAGCCGGCCCAGGCGGACCAAGGCGCATGGCCTTGAACGCTGGACTGGTTGAAGGGAGACCTCGATGGCGGAGCATGAGAGACGAAGGGACGAGCCAGTCAGTCCGCCCTGGGCCCATCTTCGCCTGCCGCCCTTTCCTCAAGTCGCTCTCCGGGTATTGCAACTGGCCAACAATGAGAACGTGCAACTGCACCAGTTGAGCGACCTGATCTCGTCCGATCCGGCTTTTGCGAGCGAGGTGCTGACCATCGCCAACTCCATGCTGTATGCGCCGCGATTTCCGGCCAGCAGCATCCTGCAGGCGATCGCCGTGCTGGGCGCCAACAATCTGCAAGGCCTTTGCCTCACGGTGGGGGTGCGGGCGTACATGGGCAAAGCGCTGCATGAGCCGGCGATGAAGGCCGTATGGCGCCACAACCTGGCCTGCGCCCTGATCGCCGAGCAACTGGCGTCGGCGGGCTTCATCGACAAGGACATCGCCTACACGTCGGGAGTGCTGCACGACATCGGACGCCTGGCGCTGGCGGTCGTCTGGCCTCAGGAGTACGGGCTGCTGCTGGAGTCCTATGCCGGCCTGTCCTCAGGAATCCTCCCGGCGGAACGGGAGTTGTTCGGCTGGGACCATTGCCAGGCGGGCCGGCACCTGGTCGGGGAATGGAAGCTTCCCCCGGATTTCGAGCCCATTGTCGCCGAGCATCATGCGCCCGGGCAGAAGGCTCAAGCCTGGGACCTGCAGCAGTTGATCCACGTCAGTTGCCGGATGGCCGACGCGGCCGGCTTCGCGGCAGCCGCGGGATGCGAGGCTCCGCCGTTTCCCGATCTGCTGGACGAGTTGCCGGCGCGGGAGCGCAGGCTGTTTCACGCCACGGCCGAGACCCTGGCCTTTGAAATCTCCAGGAAAATCGACGCGGTCGAGGCGGCCTGAGGCCGAGGCAGGTCGGCTCAGATGGCGCGGACCAGGCGCACGGGAAGCAGAATGATGGCGCTTACCAGCTCCAGCGCGCCGCCCACCGCGATGCCCACCACACGAAACGGCAGCAGCAGCAGCCACACCAGCGGATAGAGGGTCAAAGCCGCCAGGGCCAGCGGCCAGCACAGCACCAGAAGAATGCACCACAAGAGAAACTTCGCCATAGCTCGAGCACCTTGCGGAAGGGCTTGCGCCCGCAGCGGTTCATCCCGCCGTCCGCACTGATGTTACGACGGAGAGGCGCGTGCGGTTCCCCTCCCGACGGCGATCAACGCCCGCTTGAGAGCGACGGGATTCACACCTTGTCTTCCTTGGCCTTGGCCCGTTCGGCCAGCAGCTTTTTCCGCTCGCGGATGAGCCGGGTTCGCCCTTTTTCCGGCATCGCCAGGATGGCTTTGGTCCGCTTGGGCAGTTTTTCGTAGATCAGGGCGTGGGCGCGGCGCAGTTCGTCTTCGATCTCACGCGGGCGCAGCGCATCCCAGCGCTCCAGGGTGACCCAGTAAGCCCTGGCCAGGTAGGGCGAGGCGCAAATGCCCTCGTTCTCCAGCAGCTCGTGGAAGCGCTCGGCCCCGCAGTGGAACCAGAGGACGCCGGTTCCGGAGCCGTCGAGGTCGGTCATCGAGAACATTTTGCCGCCGATGTCGCGGTCGCCGACGAAGTAGACCAGGTGATGGCCCCAGTTCAGTGTCTCCGTCACATGCGGCAGAGCCAGGCAGAGGGCGCGGATGCGCTCGTTGTCCATGGGGAGAGTGTAGGACGGAAGGTGCGCCGGCGGAAGAGGGAAAAGCGTTGCGATTTTCCAGCCGAAAGTGCGAGGCAGTGAGCCAGGTGCCAGCGGGAGGCGGCTGCGGGGCGGAGCCTGGGGTTTTCCGTCCCTGCGACAGAAAAGGAAAATGGCGCAAGGGTTTAACTGAAGGTAACCGCCGGTTAGGCGACCATCCGACCGGCAACGCTGGAGACCCTTTGTGGACCTGTTCAATGAGGCATGTTCGCCATCAGCAGGCGAGAATATCTCGACATAATCCACTCAGATGTTCAGCCACTCGTCTCCCGATGACGGCTGATGAATGAAAAGTGCTTCCGTAGCTTCGACGACATCTCCTCTCACCTCCTTATTCATCAATGGAATTAGATTTCTCTCAGCCCGTTGATGGATGCGTTTTGGGCTCGGCTCTTCTAGCATCTCGAACGGAGTTAAAACAAGAGAACAACGGTGGCGAAAAACGGCTCCTGGGGCGATGGCTCTTGGGTCTGCGATATCGTACGCCCTCGTTAGTCTCTCGAACGAATGCCAGAACTTCAAAGAGGACAGGACTCATGAGAGGCAATCTGTTGGGGAGTTACAAAGAAGATCGGATCGCTGTTGGAATTCGACGCGCATTCCATGGGTTGGGAATGCTTGTCGCAATATTGGTTCTATCGTTGGCGAGTGGGCAACTAAGGGCGCAGGGATGCATCCTGGCACGGTCGCCGGAATTGGGCGGATTACCGACCGGCCAAGGAGGAGTACTCCAACCAGGACACTTTCAAATCACAATCGGCGAGCGTCATCAGTTCTCCTATCAGCACTATGTCGGCGACGTTTACCAGGAGTATCGCGAGCAACTGGGAACGCAGGTGGAGAACAAAATCAACCTGGTGACCACGAATCTGACTTATCAAGCGACGCCAAGAATCAGTTTCGAGATCGACGCGCCCCTTCTGTTTGCATCGCGCAAGAGCCACAATTCGCTCATCAAGTATGAGTCTTCCGGCCTGGGAGACATGATTATCGGCGCGAGTTCCTGGATTCGTAACCCCCAGCATGCCACGCGCAATAATTTCTCGGTCGGATTAGGCCTGCTGATGCCGACAGGCAATGACGACGTGCAGAACACCACCGAAAACACCACCACGGGGGTGACGACGACCGCCCCGGTGGATTACTCCATACAACCGGGAAACGGCGGCTATGGACTGGTGATGCAGTGGATGGGATATCAGCGTCTGAGCAAGTCGGTGACCTTCTACACGGATGGCGACTATATCGCTACGCAGGGGGGCACCAACGGTGTTGTTAACAAAATAACGACGACAAAGCCGATCGAAGATTATATTGCCATCAGCGACCAATATCTCTTTGAAGCGGGCCTTTCCTTTCCGGTCAGCAGCCGTATAAAGGGGCTGAGCGCAACTGTTGGTCCGCGCGATGAGGGCGTACCCGCCTACAACCTATTTTCCAGTAGCGATGGCCGGAGACGGCCAGGCTTTGCAGTAACGGCGGGACCGGGGGCGGAGTATGTGCGCGGCTCAAACATTCTGACTGCTGGTGTGTATAAGGCGATTCACCGCGACCGCACCACCAGTTATGCGGACAACACTTATGGCGGACACGGGGACGCTGCGTTTGCGCAGTATGTGTGGCTGGCGAGCGTCACGCACCGGTTCTAGAACATCACTCGAAGCTTGCGGGCGTCCTGCCGTCAGACCCACGCCGGCAGGACGCCCGGCTTGCATTTCTGTGCCAATAAGGACTCCACATGAGAACTCGGCCTCGCATTCTGACCGCACTTTTCATTTGCTCCCTGGTACCCCTTGCACACGGGAAGCGCGCCCCCAATCTCGCACTCAAGGACCTGGCAGGGAATAAACACGAGATATCCGATTTGCGCGGATCGATTGTGGTGATCAATTTCTGGGCCACATGGTGCGCGCCATGCCGGGAGGAACTGCCCTTGCTTTCGCGGCTTAGCAAGGAGTACAGCGGGAAGAAGGTGCGCTTCATCGCAGCATCGGCCGATGAGGCCAAGGATCGCGCCAAGGTGAGCCAGTTTCTAAACCAGAACCACGTTGCCATGGAAGTGTGGGTGGGCGCCGACCTGGATATGCTGGAGAGCGCGAAACTCGGCAATGTACTGCCAGCCACGCTGATCCTCGATGAGCAGGGCGAGATTGTGACCCGCGTGATGGGTGAGGCCCGCGATGAAGACGTTCGCAGCGCTGTCGACTGGTTGCTGCGAGGAAAAGTCGGTGCCACTCCACCCGCCTCGATCAAGCGCTACTAAAGCACTGACGTTCCGCGGCTCTTCGATTTGTGCTTTCTCGCCGAGGCACTTATCCTTGCTGATTTCTGCCGATAAGTCGACATTTCCAATGTTCTTAGGGATTTGGCTCTCCCTGGTCGAGTGACCGCCAATCCGGAAGTTACATTCGGCAAACACCAGTCACTCCGGGTGAAGTCGGCCCCAAAATCCACGAAGTCCGACTCTCGCCCAAGAGCCCGCTCTCTGGCCCAAAAACTTGAGCGGCTGTCCAAAAACTGTTCGTCGTGCCCCAAAAGCCTCGGTTTCCAGGCCAAGCGGCGCAAGGTTGGGACGCGGAACGAGTGCAGCCCCAAGCGGTCAGCGGCCTAGCCATAATACTGTTCACTTAAGTATTCTAATTGCCTTTCGGATGTTGATCGGAGGCAGGGGAATACTTTGTCTGGGTCGGAGCGGAAAATTGCTCATTTTGCGCTTGACCCCGCGGAAATTGCGGCGGTTGCGGCTGGAGACGACGCGTTCCTCGAGTATCTCGCCAAGCA
>Ga0302319_10001160_pt1 | contig 59088 bp, 54 predicted proteins | sample Bog_T0_2_FD_203319 | JGI IMG/M metagenome (GOLD analysis project Ga0302319, IMG submission 203319) | Peat permafrost microbial communities from Stordalen Mire near Abisko, Sweden - Bog_T0_2 | ecosystem: Environmental > Terrestrial > Soil > Wetlands > Peat | place: Sweden: Abisko, Stordalen Mire...
GGCGCCTCGCTCCACTCGCGCTCGCCGGGGCCCCGGTAGCGCACGACGGCGCGCAGCCTGTCGTGGCCGTCGCGAAAAATCGTCGCGCTCACATCGACGCGGTCGCCGACGCAGGCCTTGACGGCGAAGCGCCCACAGTCGAGGAGTGGCTGCGGATCCTCGATGTGGACACGGGGCGGGGGCTTGGCGCTCGCCTGCGCAGGCACAACCCGTAGTCTCACGCACCGGGCCCTCGGGCGCAGGCGCGCCGGGCGGACCGCCCCTCCTGGCCGCCCGGGCAGGTAGCGTCGCGGGCGTGAACATTCCGCGCTCGAGCGGCGTCCAGTTGCACCCGACCTCGCTGCCGGGCGGGCGTCTGGGCGCCGAGGCCTTCGCCTTCGTGGACTGGCTGGCCGCCGCCGGGCAGTCGTGGTGGCAGATGCTGCCGCTCGGCCCGCCGGATCGCTTCGGCTCGCCGTACAAGTCACGCTCGGTGTTCGCCGCCTCGCCGGCCCTGCTTGCCGACCCGGGCGCGGCGGTCTCGCGAGCGGAGGAGGCTGAGTTTCGCGCCCGCCACGCCTTCTGGATCCTCGACTGGGAGCGCTTCGCGGGGGGGCGCCGGGCGCTGCGCGACCAGGTCCGCTTCGAACGGGAGTGGGCGCTGCTCCGCAGCTACGCGGCGGCGCGGGGGGTGCGCCTGATCGGAGACCTGCCGATCTATGTCGCTCCGGCGGGAGCCGACCAATGGGCCCATCCTGAGCTGTTCCAGCGCGGCGTGGTCGCCGGCGTGCCGCCCGACCTGTACGCGAGCCGGGGCCAGCTGTGGGGCAATCCGCTCTATGACTGGCCGGCGCTCGCCCGCCGTCGCTACCGCTGGTGGGTCGAGCGGCTGCGTCGGAGCTTCGAGCTTTTCGATCTTGCGCGCATCGACCACTTCCGCGGCTTCGTCGCCTACTGGTCGGTGCCCGAGGGGGCTCCCGACGCCCGCGGCGGGCGTTGGCGCCGTGGCCCCGGCCGGGCGCCGTTCGATGCGGCCCGCCGGGAGCTCGGCGAGCTGGCGCTGATCGCGGAGGACCTGGGTGTGATCACCGGGCCGGTGCGGCGCCTGCGCGAGGAGCTCGCCCTGCCCGGGATGGCGGTGCTCGAGTTCGGCTTCGAGCGGCTCGACGCGCGCAGTCCTCATCGGCCGCAGAACCACCGCGAGAACACCGTCGTCTACACCGCGACGCACGACCAGCCGCCGGTCCGCGGTTGGTGGGATGGCCTCGACGCGGCGACGCGCCGGCGCGTCGAGCAGGCCATGGACGCGCGCGGCATCCACGCGCGCGAGCCGGAGTGGGGCCTGATCTCACTCGCGCTGTCCTCGCCGGCGCGCCTGGCGATCATGCAGGCGCAGGACGTCCTCGGGCTCGGCAACGAGGCACGCATGAACGTGCCGGGGCGTGCCGGCGGCAACTGGCGCTGGCGGCTGGAGGCGGGAGCGTTGACGCCGGCACTGGCCGCGAGGCTGCGCCGCGCGACGCGGGCAGCCGGGCGCGGCGGGGCGAGCGACAGCGAGCTGTTGGGAGCGTGAGCGCGGCGGCGGCGCTCCGGGGCGGCGGGCGCTTCAGCTGTTCTCGATCGTGACCAGCGTTCCGACCGGTGTGTAGGGCCACACCTTCGCGGCGGCCGTGAGCGGGAGCTCGACGCAGCCGAGGCTCTGCGGCGTGCCGTAGGAGGCCCGCGGGAAGGCGTGGAGCGCGTCGCCGCCGTTGAAGTAACTGATCCAGCGGATGCCCGGGTCGTGGTAGTGGGAGCCGTCCGGGTTCGTGCCGCTCATCGTGCCGGACGCGACGTGCTCGAACACCTCGAAGGTGCCTGGCGCCGTGGGCCGGGAGGGGATGCCCGTGTTCCCGGGTGAGGTGAGGATGATGTGCCCGGCGCTCCAGAGGGTGAGCTTCTGCGGGACCTGGCTGTGGACGTATACGTAGCTGTAGGGCGTGCCGTAGTGGCGGCCGGCGACGGCGTCGGCGAGCAGCGCGTGCCAGACCATCGGCCCGGCCAGGCCGTCGACGGCGAGACCGTGGGTGCGTTCGAAGGTCATCACCGCCCCGCGCGCGACCTGGTTGGGCGAACCCGGGTGCCAAAGCGCGGTCAGCTCGACCGGCGTGTGCGGATAGCGCCAGCGGAAGCTCCCCCTGGGCGCCGCGACAGCGGCGGCGCTCTGCGCGAGCGCCGTGTCGGCGACCTCCGCGCCCGCCGGCTGCCAGCGCAGCGGCAGATAGCCCTGCTGTGCGAGCAGTTGCTGCAGCCGAAGCGTCGAGCCGAGCGGCACGGTCCAGGAGAGCCGCGCGACGGGACTGCCAAGAGCGCCAGACGGCGCGGCGACCGCCATCGCGGCAGGCAGCGCGAGGCTCAACTGGCTGCCGAGCGGAGCGCCGAGCCCCGACGGCGTGAACACCAGCGTGTGGCTGTCGGTTTCGTGCCACGAGCCGGGCGTGGACGGCGTGAGTGCCGGCCGCGAGGCGCCGAGCAGCTTCGCCACGGGCTCGGAGAAGGTCAGCGTGATCGCGCCGGCAGGCGCCAGGTTCGAACCCGGAGCAGGGCTGGCGAGCACGACCGGCGTGCTCGACGGCGGCAGCCAGGTCACGGCGAGTGGCGTGCCGAGCTTCTCCCACGGGCGCACAGCGGCGCTGATCTCCGCGGTGCCCGCACCGCCGAGGCCGGCCAGCGTGACGGTGGCGGTGGGTCCGGCGAGCGCGAGGTGCACGGCGGGCTGGCCGCCGGTGGCATAGGAAACGGAGCTGACCGGTTGATCGAAGCGGATCCGCACCGGCGCGCCCGGCGCGACGCTCAGCCAGGAGTCGGCGGTCTGCGCGACCGGTGCGCGCACAGTCAGGCGCTCGTCGCGCAGGCTGCCAAGCGCCCAGCCGAGCCATCCCGGCCGGCGGATCACGACATCCACAGAGATCAGCTCGCCCGGCGTCAGGAGCTGGAGCGGCGTCAGGCGCCCGCCGTCACGGCTCAAGCGGATGGGGCTCCCGTCCGGCCCGAATGCCGCAGCCCGCACGAGCGTGCCGGCGAACGGCTGCAGCGTGACCTTCGCAAGCGCCGTCTGATCGGGGGTGAGTGTCGCTCCCGACCAGACGGTGACGATCAGGACTGCGGCGGCAACCACCACAACGGCCAGGCCCGCGAGGGCGCCGAGCAGTCCTCGGCGACTGCGGCGCCCACGCGGAGCGACCGGATGCTGCTCGATCACCCTTACGACCATGAGGACAGCATAGGCACCCGGCGGACCGCCTCAGGCGGCGTCGCGCGGATCAGCGAAGGTCGCGTGCGCGCTTCTGCTCGCGGGCGGCTCGCCCGCTGGCGACGCGCAGCTTGAGCGCCTCGCGGTGCGCTTCCTCGTTGCGGCGTGCGACTTCCTTGATCAGATCGTTGAACGACGTCGAGGCCGGCGTTGGTCGTTCGGAGCCGCGCTTCTCGGCGGGGTCGGGCATTGCTTGCCTCCTTGCTGCTCCGCGTTTGGCAAGGCCACGTGAGAATGCGGGAGCTGGGGCACTCAGGGGTGGAGCTTCTACTCCAGTGTAGCCGCCCGCGCGGACCATGCTGCCCGGCCGCGCTGCGCGCCCGCGTGGTGGGCGTGTCGAGCTGGCGCGCCACACGCAGGTTGCGCGACTGCGGCTGGCACGCGGGCGTGCAGCGCGCCCTCAGGCGGCGGCCACGACGAACCAGCGGCCGTCGTGCAGCACGGTCCCGCCGATTTCCTCGGCGAGCTCGCCGGCATGGAAAAAGCGCTTGTAGACGCGGTGGCGCGAACCGTCGTTCAGCACGCGCTCCTCCCAGCCGGCCGGCTCGACGCCGTCGCGCATCGCCGCGTCCACGACGAGCAGCCCGGGGGCGACGCGGCGGGCCTCGGCCAGGAACGCTTCGCGCTCACCGGGTGGGAGGTGGCCGTAGAGGTGGCTGGTGAAGACGATGTCGAAGTCGTCGTCGGTGAACGGCAGGGGAAGCGCCTCGCCGCAGATCACGCGATCCTCGCGGCCGATGCGCGTGGCGGCGATCGCCAGCATCTCCGTGCTCTGGTCAAGCGCCGTCACCTCACCGCTGAGATGGGCGGTGAGGAAGCCGGTGCCGCAGCCGACGTCGAGGATGCGCAGCGGCGGGAGACCGGCAATGAGCTCGATCAGCTCGGCGACCTCATCGTCCCAGCCGGGCCGCTCCCGCTGCGCGAACAGGCCGGTCCCCAGCCACCAGTCGTCGTATTCGGGCGCGCGCTGAGCGTAGTAGCTGCGCGTCGCCTCGTCGAACAGGAAGTCGCTCATCGGTGGAGTCGAGTTTATGGTGGCGGGGTGAACCCTGGGCCGCCGCGTCGCGCGATCCCGCCACCGGTGCGCCCGCGACGGGCCTGGTTCGTGTTCGCCACCACCGCAGTGGTCGGCACGATCGCGGCGGCGCTGCTCCCGTCGCCGTGGTCGATCGTCTGCGGCGTGCTCGCCGCGCTCGGCGCCACCGGCGCGTTCGTGATGTTCGTCGTGATCGTCGTGCTCGAGGACGACGTCGCCGCCGCCGGGGGCGGCGACGACCACAACGAGGGACGGCGGGCCGGCGAGGATCGCGCGGTCCAGGGACCGCGAAGGCGCATGCGCCCGCGCGGGCGCGGCCACCGCTAGCGCGGCGAGTGGCGAGCGGCGAGTCGCGAGCGGAAGCCAGCCGCTCGCGCGCGCGAAGTCAGCGTCGCCCCCGCGCACGCTCGAGCAGGACGACCACGAGCGCGCGCAAAGCCCTCGCGGCCGCGAGGACCGCGTCGGCTGCCGCAAGCGGCGCGGAGGGCCCGCTCGTGGGAGCCGGCCGCGCGCGTGCGCTTCAACCCTCGCCGTCTTCGCCCTCCCGGGCCTCGCTCTCTGACTCCGAGCGGTCGTCCTCGCCGGGCGCCGGCGCTGCCTCTGGAGCGGTTTCGTCTGGCGCCGCCTCCGCCGCGCCGGCCTCGGCCTCGCCACCGCCGTGTCGCTCGTCGTACAGGCGCTCGAGCACGTGCAGGTCGGCGAGCTTGCGCTCGAGGCGGCCTATTTTCCGGCGCACGTCGTCGATCGGCATCTCCTCGAGCCAGGCCTTGTAGGACTCGTGCGTCATCGCGGCGTCTCCTCGGATATCGCTGTGGGCGGGGACGGTAAATATCTCGGCTCCGCAGGACCGTGCGGTTAGCAGCTCGTGATCTGCGGGGCGCCAGCGGCAGACGGCGGGCTCGCCGTCACGGCGTGCGCGACAATCGAGCGCGCGAGTGATGCGAAGCCTCCCCCAGATCAGCCGATGAGCGGCGCCGAGTTCGGCCTCGCGGTTTCTGTGTTTCTGGCCTGCGCGGTCGAGGCCGTCGAGGCGCTGACGATCGTGCTCGCCGTCGGCACCACCCGCAGCTGGTCCTCGGCGCTTGCGGGAGCCGGGTCGGCGGCGGCAGTTCTGGCGGCGCTCGTCGCCGCGCTCGGTCCCGCTCTGACGTCGCTGCCGATCGACGTGCTGCGCGTCGTCGTTGGCGGGCTGCTGCTCGTGTTCGGCCTGCAGTGGCTGCGCAAAGCGATCCTGCGTGCCGCAGGCCTGAAGGTGCTCCATGACGAGGACGCTGCCTTTGCGCAGGAGACCCAGGCGGCGCGTGGCGTGGCGCGCGCGGCGGGCTTCGATGCCTATTCGTTCACGGTCGCGCTGAAGGGCGTCCTGCTCGAGGGCCTCGAGGTGGCGTTCATCGTGCTCACGTTCGGCGCCAACCAGCACCGCGTCGGACTCGCGGCGCTCGCTGCGGGGCTGGCGATCGTGCTCGTCGTGGCCGCCGGGATCGCGGTTCGCGTGCCGCTCGCGCGGGCGCCGGAGAACACGATGAAGTTCGCTGTCGGAATCATGCTCAGCTCGTTTGGCACCTTCTGGGGTGCCGAGGGAGCGGGCGCGTCGTGGCCCGGGAACGACGCCGCCCTGCTCGTGATCATCCCCGTCCTGCTCGCGATCTCGCTGGCATCTGTCACGCTGCTCCGCCGTGCAACGCCGCTGCGGTCGCCGCGGGCGCCGGCGACGGGGAACGGCTGATGAGCGCGGTCGCGGCGGTGGCGCGCGCAGTGTGGGACTTCGTTGTCGGCGACGACTGGCGTGTGGCGCTCGGTGTCGTGCTCGCGCTCGCCGTCACCGCGCTGGTCGCGACGAGCACCGTCGCGGCGTGGTGGGTGCTGCCGCTCGCCGTCGTCGCGCTGCTGGCCGACTCGCTGCGCCGCGCCGCTCGCGCCGGGCAACGCCGTTAGCGGCCGCGGCGGGAACATCCTGCCGCGAGCGCCCGCCGCTCAGCGTCCGAGCGTTCGCTCCAACCGGTGGGCGCGATCGCTGACGTCGCCGAGCAGCATGCGGACATCCTCGATCCCGGCGCGCAGCTGCGGATCGCCGACCTCGATCGGCAGCATCGAGTCCTGCAGGCCGCCGAGTCCGCCGTCCGCCCGGGCCACCGCTTCGACGGCGCTGTCGATCAGGCCCCTGGCATCGTTGGCGCGCACGTGCGGATGCTGCGCGTCGAAGCTCCGCGCCGCCAGGTCATGGCGGCCTGCGAATTCGCTGTAAACGCGGCGCGCCCGCCCGTAGGCGAGCTGCACGGGTCGGAACAGCTGCTCCTCGAGCCGCTCGGCGGCGTACTCGTCGAGTTGCTCGTAGGCCTCGCCGAGGTATGCCACCGCGGTGCCGATCTGATCGGCCGCCGCCGCCAGCGCGTCGAGCACCTGCCGGCGACCCTCGGCGGTCGTGTAGGACATCAGCGCCGCCGCCGTCGCCGCTGCCTGACTGCGGCTGTGCGGCGCTTGCGACATGGTCTGGCGAGAGTGGCCATTACGGCGCCTCCGTGGCTTCGCGTCCCGCCTGCTCGCTCAGCTGCGCAAGCTCGTCGTCGCTGAACTGCGGAACCGCGAGAAGTTCACGCGCCCGTGCGGCAAGCTCCTCATCGACATACACGTCGCGCGCGCCGGCGACGCCGAACTCCGGATTGTCGGCTCCGATGTTGCGTTTGGCGACCGCGCGGATGCCTGCCTCGGAAAGCCGCGCGCATATCATTTGTGCTTCAGGTTCGCTCTGCGCGCTCGCCACGGACACCAGCATCGGACCATCGTAGTCCGTGCACGGGCCACACCTCGACGGAAGGGACGCGATGGCTCGAACCCAGCAGTCGATCGACACACTCGAAGCGAAGGCGGCCGAACTTCGTATGGATCTGGCCCGGCTCGAGGCGGAGCGCGCACAGGCTCACGCCGGTCACGTCGAGGAGATCGGGGCGGTTCCGCCACGCTCGCTGCGGCGCGCCACCTCGCGGCGCGCGAGCAAGCGCCGGGCGGAGGCCCGCGCGCTCAAGGCCGACACCGGGGCGCGGATCGTGGAATTCGTGGGCAAGCATCCCGGGAGCACGGCCGGCGAGGTGGCCAAGGGCCTTGATCTGAACCGCTCGAGCGTGTCAAATCGGCTGACCCAGCTCGCCAAGCTCGGCCACATTCGCAAAGCCGACCGCGGCTACGCGGCCAGGTGACGGGCGGCCGGCCCGCGCCGCCGCGCGGGGCGCGAGCTTCCCGCCCGCGCCCGGGCGAGGCGATCGCCGGCTCAGGAGGCGCCCGGCGTGAGCACGAGCAGAAGGTCGCCGCGCTCGACGCGCGTCCCACTCGCGATCGCTACCCGTTCGACGCGCCCGGCGATCGGCGCGGTGATTGTCGATTCCATCTTCATCGCCTCGATCACGGCCAGGGGCTCCCCGGCCTCCACCTCCGCGCCGACGCTGACCTGGATGATCACCGCGCCGATGACCGGCGCCGCGACGTGCCCGGGGTTGGATGGATCCGCGCGCTCGATCTCGGCCACCGCGCGCTGCGCCGATCGGTCGCGGACGTCAATCGGCCGCAGCTGGCCGTTGACCCGCGCCATCACCGTGCGCACGCCGGATTCGTCAGCCTCGCCGATTGCCTCGAGCTCGAAGATCACGCGCACGCCGGGCGCGAGGTCGACCGGCAGAGCCTCGTTCTCGCGCAGTCCGTAGAAGAACGCACTGGTGGGAAGTTGCGAGACGTTGCCGTACTGGTCGCGCGCATTGAGGTAGTCGTGCAGCGGTCCGGGGAACATCAGCTCGGCGAGTGCGAGCTGGCGCTCGCGTCCGGGCTCGCTCAGCGAGGCGAGCGTGTGCGGCGCCAGCGGCGGCGTGGGCGGCGGAATCGGGCGGCCGCTGAGCGCGAGGTCGGTGAACGGCTGCGGGAACCCGGCCGGCGGCCGGCCAAGTGAGCCGCGCAGGAAGTCGAGCACCGAGTCGGGGAGATCGAAGCTCGCCGGCGCCCGCTCGAGCTCGTCGAAGTCGATTCCGGCGGAGACCGCGAAGATCGCGAGGTCGCCGACGACCTTGCTGGTCGGGGTGACCTTGATGATGTGGCCGAGCAGCGCGTTCGCGCGTTCATAGGCGGCCTCGACCTCCTCAAAGCGGTCGCCGACGCCGATCGCGCTCGCCTGGTGGCGCAGGTTCGAAAGCTGGCCGCCGGGGATCTCGTGGCGGTAGACGCGGCCTGTTGGCGCGGGCAGACCGGACTCGTAGGCCGCGTAGAGCCGCCGCACCGCCTCCCAGTAGGGCTCCAGCGCGAGCGCGGCGTCGAGCGCGATACCGCTGTCACGATCGGTGCCCGCGAGCGCCGCCAGGATCGCCGACAGCGATGGCTGGCTGGTCATCCCCGCCATCGGCGCTGAGGCCCCGTCGACCGCATCGACGCCGCTCTCGACGGCCGCGAGGATCGTCGCGAGCGATCCGCCGGTCGTGTCGTGGGTGTGCAGGTGCACGGGGGCGTCGAAGCGTTCTCGCAGGGCGCCGACCAGGGTGCGCGCGGCGGGTGCCCGCAACAGCCCCGCCATGTCCTTGATCGCGAGCACGTGCGCCCCGGCCGCCACCAGCTGCTCAGCCAGGCGCAGGTAGTGGTCGAGCGTGTAGACGTGCTCCGCAGGGTTGGAGAGATCGCCGGTGTAACAGAGCGCGCCCTCGATCAGCGCCGGGGTCTCGAGCGCGGCCGCGATCGCCGGCGCCATCCCTTCGAAGTCGTTGAGCGCGTCGAAGATGCGGATCACGTCGATGCCGCTCGCCACGGCCTCATTGACGAATCCGCGCACGACGGCCGGCGGGAAGCGGGAGTAGGCGAGCAGGTTGCTGCCGCGCAGCAGCATCTGCAGGCAGATGTTGGGCACCGCCTCGCGCAGGCGCGCCAGGCGCTCCCACGGGTCCTCGTTCAGGAAGCGCAGCGCGACGTCGAACGTCGCGCCGCCCCAGCATTCGAGCGAGAAAAGCTCCGGCAGCTCGCGTGCGATATGCCCGGCCGCGCCGAGCATGTCGAATGTTCGCATTCGCGTGGCGAACAGCGACTGGTGGGCGTCGCGCAACGTCGTGTCGGTAACGGCAACCGCGGGCTGGGCGCGCAGCGCGGCGGCGAAGGCGGCCGGGCCGAGCTCGAGCAGCCGCTGGCGCGACCCGTCGGGCGGCGCCTGCGAGGCCAGCGGCGGCAGCTTCTCACGCGGGTCGATCAGCCCTGCCGGCGGCTCGCGCTCGCGGTTGATCGTGACGTCGGTCAGTCTGGTGAGCAGCCGCGAGGCACGGTCCGCGCCGGGATCTGCGGAGATCAGGTCGGGGTGCTCGTCGACGAAGGTGGTGTGCACGCCGCCGGCCAGGAAGTCGGGGTGCCGGAGCAGTGCCCGCAGGAAGCTCTGGTTCGTGCTGACGCCGCGCACACGCAGTTCGGCGACGGCGCGTCCCGCCCGGGCCGCGGCGCTGCGCAGGTCGGGACCACGCGCGGTGACCTTGACCAGCAGCGGGTCGAAGTACGGAGAAACCTCGGCGCCGACGAAGGCCGAGCCCTCGTCGAGGCGGATGCCGGCGCCGCCGGGTGAGCGGTATGCCGTGATCCTGCCCGCGTCGGGCCGGAAGCCGTTCGCCGGGTTCTCGGTTGTCACCCGGCACTGCAGCGCGAAGCCGCGCTGGCGGATCGTGTCCTGGGAGAGACCGAGATCGGCCAGCGTCGCGCCGCCCGCGATCAGGATCTGCGCCCGCACGAGGTCGACCTCGGTGGTCTCCTCCGTCACCGTGTGCTCGACCTGGATGCGCGGGTTCATTTCGATGAACGCAAAGCGGCCGCTCTCGTCGAGCAGAAACTCGACGGTGCCGGCGTTCACGTAGCCGATCTCACGCGCGACCGCCACGCCCGCGGCACAGATCCGCTCGCGCAACTCGGCGTCCAGGCCCGGCGCCGGAGTCACCTCGATCACCTTCTGGTGGCGGCGCTGCAGGGAGCAGTCGCGCTCGAACAGGTGGACGATCCCGCCGGCCGCGTCGGCCAGGATCTGCACCTCGATGTGGCGCGCCTGCAGCATCGCCTGCTCGAGATAGACGGTGTCGTCACCGAACGCGGCCAGCGCCTCGCGCATCGCGCCGTCAAGCGCCCGCGGCAGCTCCTGCGGCGAGGAGACGAGCCGCATCCCGCGGCCGCCGCCCCCGTGCGCGGCTTTCACGAACAGCGGGAAGCCGAGCTCCGCCGCGACCGGGCCTGCCGCGGCGGCGTCGCGCACGGGGTCGGAGGCGTCCAGCACCGGCACGCCGGCGCGGCGCGCGATCTCGCGTGCGCGTGTCTTGTCGCCGGCGAGGCCGAGCACCTCGGCCGGCGGTCCGACGAAGCGGACGCCGGCCGCCTCCGCGGTGCTCGCGAGCAGCGGATTCTCGGACATGAAGCCATAGCCCGGGTAGATCGCGTCGGCGCCGACGGCGACGGCCAGATCGACGATCAGCCCGGCGTCGAGGTAGTTGCTGACCGGGTGCCCCGGCTCGCCTATCTCGTAGCTCTCATCCGCCTTCAGGCGGTGCACCGAGTCGCGGTCCTCAGGGACGTACACGGCGATGCTGCGCACGCCCAGCTCGTTGGCGGCACGGAACGCGCGAACGGCAATTTCGCCGCGGTTCGCGACGAGTAGCGTCTCGATCATCCGCACGTCCGTCGCGACACGCCCGCCATGTTAGGCGTCGCGCGCGCCGGGCGGCGCGCTAGGAGCCTGAGAACGGCTTCAGAATGACCGCCAACGTCCGCACGGCGCCCGGATGGCGGCGCTGGATCGACACTCGCCGCCCTGCAGGTACCGCCGCCAGCGGCTTGCGCGCCGTGCGTCGCCCAACTTGCCCGCGAACCGCCCCGGAGGGGCCCTCAACCTGAAAGACGTTCCAACTGAACGCTCTGGTCGAGATCTTCGCGCAGGACCGGCAGCCAGCGCCTCAGCGTTTCGAGCAGAATCGGGTGGCGCATCGGCTTGCTGATGTGGTCGTCCATTCCGGCCGCAAGGCATCTCTCGATGTCCCCCGCCATCGCGCTCGCCGTCATCGCGATCACCGGCGTTCGGCGGCCGCCGCCGGCGTGCTCGCGACGGCGCAGCTCGGCGGTTGCCCTGAACCCGTCCATGCCTGGCATCTGGCAATCCATCAGCACCGCGTCGAAGGGTCCCTCGCCGAGCGCTTCGAGTGCCGCCGCTCCGTCGGTCGCGACCCGCGTGCGACAGCCGCAGCGCTTGAGCGCGCGAACGGCGATGATCTGGTTGACCGGATTGTCCTCGGCCACCAGCACGAGCGGCGCCCGCGCACCCAGGTCGGGCGCGACGGGGCGCGGCGGCGCTGCGCGCGGGCGGGCGGCGCCGGCGACCGCCACGGCGCCCAGCTCCAGCTCGAACCAGAATGTGCTGCCCTGGCCGGTCCTGCTTTCGGCGCCGATCGTCCCGCCCATACGCTGGACGAGCTCGCGCGCGATCGCGAGTCCGAGGCCCGTGCCGCCGTAGTTGCGCGTGGTCGAGGCGTCGGCCTGGGTGAACGGTTCGAACATCCGCTCCAGCGACCGCGCGTCGATCCCGATCCCGGTGTCGGCGATCTCGAAGCGGACCAGGGCGGCCTCTCGCGAGCCCGCGCGTTCGCTCACCGCGACGGCGACCACGACCGAGCCGCGCTCGGTGAACTTGACAGCGTTGGAGACGAGGTTCATCAGCACCTGTCCGATCCTCGTGCTGTCTCCGAGTGCGCGCGCGGGAAGGTCGCCGGCCAGCGCGAGCTCGAGCGCGAGCCCCTTCGAGCCTGCCCGCGGCCGGCACCCCGCGCAGGCAACTTCGATCGTCTCGCGCAGGTCGAACTCGGCGATGTCCAGCTCGAGCTGGCCGGCTTCGATCTTCGAGAGGTCGAGGACGTCGTTGATGATCGCCATCATCTGATCGCCGGAGCGGGCGACCTGCTCGGCGTAGGAGCGCTGCTCCTCGTCGAGCGGGGTTTCGAGCAGCAGGTCGTTCATGCCGATCACGCCGTTCATCGGTGTGCGGATCTCGTGGCTGACGTTGGCCAGGAACGCTGATTTGACCTTCGACGCCGCGACCGCCTCGTCGCGCGCGACGGCGAGCTGCGCGACCGCCTGATTGCGCTGCGTGACGTCCTGACTGAGCACCGTGCGGCAGGCGCGCCCGTCCAGTACGAGGTCGTCGCTGGTCACCTCGACGTCGATGATCGTGCCGTCCTTGAAGCTGTGATGCCAAGCACCGGTCACGAGACCGCGTGGCGGGCCCTTGTTCACCGATGCGATGTAGCAATCGAATTCGTCGCGCTCCTGGGGCGGCGAGAGCTCGCGAATCGTCATCTCGAGCAGCTCCTGGCGCGAGTAGCCGTAATGCGCGACCATCGAGTTGCTGACCGCGACGATCTGCAGCGAATCGCGCGCGTAGGCGAGCATCGGCTGGGGGTTGTGCTCGAACAGCATCCGGTACTGAACCACCGCGGCGCGCAGCCGCTCCGCCTGGTGGGCGTTCAGCTGCAGCTGACGACGCATGCCCAGGCTGACCGAGAGGATCAGGGCGAGCAGGACCAAATACAGAAGCGTCAGGCCAATCGCCAGGCCGAGATAGAGGCGCCCGGGACTGGTCGCGGCCAGAGCCGCCCCGAGTGCGAGCACCGGGACGAGGCTGATGACCGCATACTTCGCGAAGAGGCGGGCGGTCTCTCGTTCGATCGCGCGTCGTGGGTTCTCGCGTGCGGTCGACTTGCGCCGATCCGCGGATCTCATCACCACGGCTATCGGTGCAATGCCGGTGCCGCTTGAGGCGCGGCCGCGCTGCTCAGGCGTAGGTGGCGAACGCGCTCGCGCGGCCGCCTGCGCACCGGCGCGGCGACGGCGCCCCGCGGGCAACCGCCCGCTAAGCTCGAAAGATGATGCCGGCACGGCGTGGGAGGGCGCTGCGGCAGCGACGTTCGCCTGCGCTCGCGCTGATCTGCGGGCTCGCAGCGCTGCTTGCGCCCGGGGCGGCGGCGGCTGCCACGGCGCCGGGCGGCCAGATCGTCTGGAGCGCGAGCAACGGCATCTGGGCGATGAACGACGACGGCACGAACCCGCACGAGCTGATCTCGGCCGCGTCACCGCCGCTCGCCCGCCTTATCCCATCGGGGACCGTTACAGAGCCCGACGTCCTCCAGAACGCCGGCAGCGCGGTGCAGTTCCTGGGGCTGACCAGCGCCTACGCCGATCCCAGCCTGCCGGCTGCATGCGGCGCGGACTGCTCGGGCACCTTTGAGCTGAAGGGCGGGACGCTTGAGGCGCTCGGTCCGGCCGCGGCGCCGGCGACCGGCGCCGCGTACTACGAGTCCCAGCCGCGGATCACCGCCGACGGGCAGGAGCTGTTTGACTCCTCCCTCTACACCGGCATCCTCCCGGGCGCTGCGGGCACGCCCGCGAGCGCGGTCGTGGAGCGCCCGCTTCGCCAGAACGCCACCGTCACGCAGTGGTCGAACACCAACGCCGAGACCGAGCCTGCGGCCGGATTCGACCCCGCGCCGGATCCGGCCGACGCCGCGATGGCGGCATGGGCCGAGTCTCAGGGCTGCAACTTCACCTACCCCAACGCCCAGAACGTCGAGCAGAGCTCGTGCCAGTACGCGGTCCACTTCGGCTCCGAGACCGACCTCGCCGCGCCCGTCGTGATTTACGACAACGAGTTCGTCAGCGCCGGTGGCCACGGGCCGACCTCGCTCGACCTCTCCTCCGACGGCGCCACGCTGCTGCTGGTCGATCCCTACGCACCCAACAACGGCATCTACACCACGCCGGTGGCGGGCACGCCCGGCTTCAAGGCGGTCACCGAGGTCCTCGCCCAGCCGGCCGGCTGGACCTTCGGCCAAGCTCGCTTCGCCGGTTCGAGGATCGTGTTCGACGCCCATCAAGTCGTCGGCGCCAAGACGACGGGCGACATCTACTCCGTGGCGGCCAACTGCAGCACGGCAGGCGGCTGCACGTTCCCCGCCAGCGCGACCGACCTGACCAAGAATCCGGGGGCGGACAACTCCGACCCGTCCTGGACGTCGGCGACCGCCCCGCTTGAGCCGCTGCGCATCGCCGTCACCGCGCGCATAGAAAGCGCGACCGCGCCCTCGGCAGCGGTTCGCGCCGGACGGCCGGTGACGCTCGTCGTCAAGCTCTCGGCGCCGGCCACGATCGTCGTCAGGATCGTCCACCGCACCAACACGCCGCCGAGGTCCGCGACGCTCGGCTCGGTTACGGCGGCCGGCAGGAGCGGCACGAACCGGGTCTCGATCCGCCTCGTGGCCGGCAAGTCGCTCGCCGCCGGCAGCTACACGGCGAGCATCTCCCTGAGGGGCTCGACCGCACCGGCGAAGACGGTCCGTTTCAGCGTGCGAGCCTGAGAACGGCTTGCACAATGACCCGTGCGGCCCCGCTCGTGCGGGCCCGGCCCGCAGCCGCGGCCACGCCCGCGGCGGGCGGCGGCGCTCAGGCGGCCGGCGGGCGCCAGCCGGCGATCACGGCGAACTGCCAGCGCTTGTAGAAGCAGTCGACGTCGGCGTAGCCGAGCTCGTGCAGCCAGCGCAGCTGCGTCTCGGTGTCGGTGTGGCGATCGGCGGTCATCCGCGCGAGCGCGCCCGCCAGTTCCTCCTCGCTTGCTCCCTCGCGCCGGCACGCTTGCAGCCAGCCCTCGCGCTGGCTGCGCTCGAGCCACTCCGTCGGGCCGCGAACCTGCTCCGCGTTCACGAACACGCCCCCGGGGCGCAGCACACCGAGCACGCGGGCTGCCAGGTCGCGCTTGTCGGCGTCGTCGAGGTGATGGATCGCCAACGCCGACACGACGGCGTCGAAGGGACCATCGGGCAGCGCGTCGCGAAGATCGGCGACGATCGTCGTGAGCCGCCGTGGCGCGAGCAGCCGCTGGGCCTGTGCCAGCATCGGCGCCGCGCCGTCGAGCAGCACGAGCGCGGCGTCGGGATGGCGGCGGGCGACCGCGGCGCTGAGCATCCCAGTCCCGGCGCCGAGGTCCAGCACCCGGTCGACCGGCCCGCCGCGCAGCGTCAGCAGGTCCGCCGCGGTGTCGTAGAAGGCGTCGAGCCCCGGGACCAGCCGCCGGCGCTGGGCGTCGTACTCGTGCGCGTGCTCGGCGAAGATTCGCACCGCGTCGCTCATCTGAGCGCCAGTATCGCGCAGGCATGCGGCGCGCCGTCTGCGCGCGGCGCCACCGGCGATGGCCGCCGCCACTAGAACACCCGCCTAGCCCGCTCGCGCCGCCTGCGAACATCAAAGACGATGCCGAGCCGCCGCGCCGCAATCGCCACAGCCGTGCTCCTGCTCTTCGTCGGAGCCGGCGCCGCGGCTGCCGCGGCGAGCTACCCCTACGGCACGAGCACCGGCGGCTGCGAGGTGTTCCCGCCCGACAACGCCTGGCACGAGAACATCTCCAAGCTTGCGGTCAGCCCGCTCTCGAACGCCTACATCGCCTCGATCGGCGCCGGGCTCGACCTGCACCCGGACTTCGGCTCGAACCTGACCTACGGCATCCCCTACGCCGTCGTCGGAGCCGATCAGCCGAAGGTCCCGATCCACTTCACCGCCTACGGCGCCCAATCCGACAAGGGCCCCTACCCGATCCCGGCCGGGGCGCCCGTCGAGGGCGGTGCCAACTCGACCGGAGACCGCCACGTGATCGTCGTGCAGTCGGGGTCCTGCAAGCTCTACGAGCTCTACTCCGCCTACCCCGACGCCGACGGCTCCTGGAAAGCCGCTTCCGGCGCCGTGTTCAACCTGCGCTCCAACCGCCTGCGACCGGACGGCTGGACGTCCGCCGACGCGGCCGGGCTACCGATCTTCGCGGGGCTGATCCGCTACGCCGAGATCCAGCGCGGCTACATCAATCACGCGATCCGCTTCACCGCGCCCTCCACGCAGGCCGGCTTCATCCACCCGGCAACCCATTTCGCCTCGAGCTCCACCAACCCGGACCTGCCGCCGATGGGCCTGCGCCTGCGGCTGAAGGCGAGCTTTGACATCACCCGCTTCCCGCGCGTCGCCCGGATCATCCTGCAGGCGATGAAGACCTACGGCCTGATTCTCGCCGACAACGGCAGTCCGTGGTACTTCCAGGGAGCGACCGATCCGCGCTGGAACGACAACGCGCTCGACACCCTCAAGAGCGTTCCCGGCAGCGCCTTCGAGGTCGTGAGCACCGGGCCGATCCGCCGCACCGGCTGAGCGCAACCACCAGCGTTCCCGCCTGCGCCGCCACGGCGGATTGCAGGAATCAGCGTGGCCGATCGAGAATCTGGTTCGAACGCTGCTGCTGATCCCGATCCTGCGCAGGCTGCTGCTGCTCGCGGCCTTCCTCGCGGTGCCGCTGATCGCGGCCGAGCTGATCGCGCGCAAGCTGATCGGCGACGCCGTGGCGCACGCCGTGCAGGCGCGCATCGGCGTCGCGCCGAAGATCGGCTTCGGCTCGACCCCGCTGCTTTTGCAGATCATCCACGGCCGGCTCAGCGAGGTGACGGTCAGCGCCGAGCGCGCGCACATCGACGGCCTGCCGCCGCTGGCGCTGACTGCGACGCTGCGCGACGTGCACCTGCGCAGCGTGACGGGCCTGGAAGGCGCGATCGGCGCGCTGCGCATCGAGGCGCAGCTGCCGCCGGACGGCGTGCGCGACCTGCTCGCAACGCCGGCGTGCGTCGACCCGCTGCCGCCGGCCATCCTCGCGGGGCTCACGCGCTCTCCGCGCGTGGAGCTCTTCCCGGGCCGGATCGACCTACTGGCGCCCCGCGGCCGCGCGTCCGAGGTGCGCTTTCGCCCCTACGCCGCCGGCTCGAGCGTCGACTTCGCGGTGATCGGGCTCGAGCAGGCCGGCGCGCCCGTCGCCGCGACGACACTCGCGGCGGTGCGCGAGCGCACGCACTGCTCACGCGCCCTGGATGCGTCGCCGTTCGGCGTCTCGCTGGTCTCGGCGCGCGCGCTCGCGGGCGCCCTGGAGCTGTCCTTCGCAGGCAGCGACGCGTCGTTCTCGGCGCTCGGTTAGCAGCCAGCCGCTTTTGGGGTCGCGCGAGCCGCGCACCCTCGGGTGATCACGAGAGCAACGTCGCGCCTGGCGTGGATCGGCGCGTCGCCGGGGTGTAGCCTCGGTCGATGGATTCGAAGCTGCCCAGGCGCGTTCGCCCGCACGTCACTCGCGGTCCCGCCCGCGCCCGGCCGCTGCCGCCGCCGCGCCGGACCCGGCACTCCCCGCCCGCGGCTTCCAAGCCGCCCGAGGCGCCGACACCGCCGCTGCTGCGCTTCACTCGCTACGGGATCCCCGCGCTCGCGGTACTCGCCGGCATCGTCGCGATGTGCTTCGGGACCGAGACCTCGCTGGTCGGCGGCGGCGGGCTGATCGGCGCGGGCATCGCGACCTGGCTGGTCGCCTGGCTCTACCGCGTCGGCGTCGAGGGCGACCACGCGCGCGACGCCGAGGAGCGGGCGCGGGACTACTTCGAGCGTCACGGCCGCTGGCCGGCGCCGTGAGCGCCGATCCCTGACGGGATGGGCCGATGGCTGGAAGCGTCTCAATACGCGCGAGCGGCGGCGGATCGAGACAGCTTCGGGTGGCGCCCGCTCCTACAGATCCCAGCTCGCGTAGGCGCCCGCGGCGGCGACCGTGGTCGGCGTGCCGCCGGCCCAGGGGATCGTCTCGATCGACACCGGCGCCTCGGCGGTTCCCTTCGTCAACAGGATCGTCTTACCGTCGGAGGAGATCGCATCGCCGATGTAGCCGTTGCCCTGGCCGGTGAGGTCCCGCCACGCCGGCTTTCGCCCGCCGAGGTCCACGACGAAGGCCTCGGCGTGGTTGGAACCCTGCGGGCCGACGAAGTTCGCCAGCAGATGCTTGCCGTTGGCAGAGAAGGCGATCGGCGTGAGGCCCTGCACCGCTGCGGCGACCGGCGTACTCGTCAACTGGTGCGCGCCGGTGCCGGAGCTGCTCATGAACCACAGCTGCAGAGCGGGGTAGGGGTTCTTCGTCCGCGCCGTCTCGTGCGAGTAAACGATGCCGTTGGGCCCCCACAACGGGTATTCGCTGCGTCCGTCGCGCGTCAGCTGCCGGGTGCCGGTGCCGGCTGGGGAGGTGGTGTAGATGTTGACGCGGCTGGTGTTCGGCGTCGCCTTCGCGTAGACCACGTGGTTGGAGTCGCCGGGGGCGAAGCCCGCCCCGTCGATCACCCCGGTCGCGATCGTGTGGCTCGCGTCGGTGGCCGCATCGATCACCCGCAGCTGCGCGGGGCTTGCGCCGACGGCGACCAGCAGCTGCCTGGAGTCGGGCGACCAGGCGAGCAGCTGCATGACCTGCTGGCTGGACACGATCGTCACGGGCGGCCCGCCGGCGGTCACGTACAGCGACAGCGTCGAGGTCTGCACGCTCTGACCCGAGCTGCCGACGCTCTGGCCCTTCTGCACGACGATCGCCGCCACCTCGACGCCGTCGGGGCTGATCAGCGCGCTGCTGGCCGGTCCGAGATCCATCGCCGAGGCGCCGTTGATCTGCGAGACCCAGACCTGCGGAGCGGGCTTGCTGAGGTCGGTGATGTAGGTCATCAGCGGCGGCGGCGTGGTTGCGGCGCGCGCTTGGGCGGCGCACAGGGACACGGCCGCGAGCATCGCGGCGAGCGCTGCGCACGCCGACGTCCGTAGCTTGAGTCTCCCCACTGCGAGCATCGTACGCGGTGAATCTCCCGGCGGTCGCAATAGTCGGCCAGGGTGGACGCGAGGCGGCGCGCGCCGGGTTTCGCGGGGGCGGAGGCCGCGGGCGGGCTCGGCGGACCCATTACCGTGTGAGCCGTGAGCGCCGATCACGCCATCGCGATAATCGGCGCCGGGTTCTCGGGTCTGGGCGCCGCGACGCAGCTGCGGGCGGCCGGCATCGAGGACTTCGTGGTGCTCGAGCGCGCCGGCGAGGTGGGCGGCACCTGGCGCGCGAACACCTACCCGGGCTGCCAGTGCGACGTCCCCTCGCATCTCTACTCATACTCCTTCGCGCCCAACCCGGACTGGTCGCGCACGTTCTCCAGGCAGGCCGAGATCCGGGACTACCTGCATGCGTGCGTCGAGCGCTTCGATCTGGGCGGTCATCTGCGACTCGGCGTCGAGGTGCGCGGCTGCAGCTGGCAGGACGCGGACGGACACTGGCTGCTTGAGACCTCCGCGGGAGCGCTGTCGGCCGCTGTCGTGGTCGCCGCGATGGGCGCGCTCTCGGAGCCGTCGCTGCCGTCCGTGGCAGGCCTCGAGAGCTTCCAGGGACCGCTCTTCCACTCGGCGGACTGGCGTCACGACGTCGATCTGCGCGGGGCCCGCGTGGCGCTGCTCGGGACCGGCGCCTCGGCGATCCAGATCGTGCCGGAGATCGCGCCCGTGGCCGGCGAGCTCGTGGTTTACCAGCGCTCGCCCCCGTGGATCCTGCCGCACCCGGACCGCCCGATCGCCGCGCGCGAGCGAGCGCTCTTCGCTGCCGTACCGTTCGCCCAGCGGGCGCTGAGGAACTCCATCGCCTGGGCGCGCGAGGCGCTCGTGCTCGGTTTCCGGCACCCCGCGCTCGGGCGGCCGCTGCAGGCGCTTGCCCGGCGCCACCTCGAGCGCCAGGTCGCCGACCCGGTGCTGCGCGAACGGCTGGCGCCGGGCTACCGCGTCGGTTGCAAGCGCATCCTGATGTCCAACCGCTACTACCCTGCGCTGCAGCGCCGCAACGTCACGCTCGTCCCGCACGCCGTGGCCGAGATCCGGCCGCGATCGGTCGTGGCCGCCGACGGCGTCGAGCGTCCGGCCGATGTGATCATCGCGGCGACCGGGTTCAGCGTCGGCGCTGCCGCCGCGGGCATTCGCGGGCGCGACGGGCGCACGCTCGCCGCGCACTGGCGCGGCGTGCCGCAGGCGCACAAGGGCACGACGATCGCCGGCTTCCCGAACCTGTTCATGATGCTGGGCCCGCACACCGGCCTCGGCCACACCTCGGTGTTGCTGATGATCGAAGCCCAGATCGGCTACCTCGTCGCGGCCCTGCGGGCGATGGACGAGGGAGCGATCGCGGTGATCGAGCCACGCCCCGACGCGCAGGCAGCGTTTGTCGCGTCGGTGCGCCGGCGCGCGCGCGGCACGGTTTGGGAGAGCGGCGGCTGCGCGAGCTGGTACCTGGACGCGGGCGGGCACTCGATCCTGTGGCCGGACTCGGCGTGGCGGTTTCGCCGGGCGTTGCGCCGCTTCGACCTCACGAGCTACCTCGCGCGCCCGTACAGTTCCAACTCGGCATGAGCACCAAGCAGCAGACAATTGAGGAGCCGCGCACGCGCGTCTGCCCCAACTGCTCCGTCGAGATCAACGCCGCAAGCGCGGAGTGCCCCTACTGCGGGGCCCGCCAGTTCAGGCACCGCCCGATCCTCAGCTGGCGCGGCCTGCTGGCCGTCCTGGCCGCCGTGGCGGTCGCGGTGCTGGTCACGCGGATCGTTGTCGATGCCTCAAACAGCGGCCTGCGCTACGTGCCCTACCGCAGCTCCGACCTCGCCGCCCTGCTGCCGGCGGGCTACACCGACGAGCTGCTCGCCGGGCCGCACGGCACCGCCGTCGCCGGGTTCGTGAACCCTTCGCAGGCCGCCGACTCGGAGCTGATCCAGGCGACGGAGCCGCGGGGCGGGACGCCCCACGCGCGAGCTGCGGCGATGGCCGCGAAGCTGCGTGACACTCCCGGCGTCGCGCTCGGATCGCTCTACTCCGTCGCCTTCCCCGGCGAGCTGGCCGGCTCGGCATGGGAGCTCCTCTACAGGCTCGACAACGCCGACTACGCGGTGTTCGAGTTCGACGCGTGCGCCGCGACGGTCGGCGTCACGGTCACCCTCTCGGCGGCCAGCCTCAGCCTGCTCGATGACTTCGAGCTGGTGCTGCCGCAGTCGGCGGGACCGGTCTGCGACGGCCCCGATTTCAGCAACCGAGATCGGGCCGACGCCTCGGTTCCGCTGCGGACGGCCGGCTAGCGGTTGTGTCCGGACGTGGTGCGTGGTGTCCGGCGGCGCCGCGCGGAACGTGCGGCGCCCGCGGACGCGACCTCTAGCTCGCGCCGGCGAAGCGCAGCAGCAGTTCGTCGAAGCGGACCGGGCGCTCCAGCATCGCGAGGTGCCCCGTGTCTTCGAAGATCTCGAGCTGCGCGCCGCGCAGCTCCTGCGCCAGCCAGATCGAGTCCGCGACGGGGACGAGCATGTCGTCGCGGCCGTGAACGATCAGCGCCGGGACGGCGATCTGCGACAGCTCCGTGCGCAGCTCGTTGGTGATCATCGCCGTCATCGCGCCGGCGAGGCCGGGCGCGCCACGGCCTCCGACGAGCTCGCACATCGTGTCGGTGGCGATCAGCGTCGGGTGCCGCACGAGTGCGGCGAAGGCGAGGTGACGCGCGCGGGGGCGGCTGATCACCGACCGCACGCCGGCGCTGCGCCCAAGCGGCGTTCGGTTGATCGCCGACATCAGCGCCGCCGTCGTCACGGGGTTGAAGTCGGCGATCGAGATCGCCGCCGCCGAGACCAGCACGAGCCGTTGAACGCGGGCGGGGAACCGCAGAGCCATCTCGGCGGCGATCGCCCCGCCCATCGAGTTGCCGGCCAGCACGACCGAGTCGAGCTCCAGCAGGTCGCAGAGGCGGTCGAGCGCGGCCGCGTAGCCGGCGATCGAGATCGGCGCCGTCGGCAGCTGGGAGCGCCCGAAGCCGGGCAGGTCGAGCGCCACGACGCGCCGCTCGCGGGCGACGCGCGGGATATTCTCGATCCAGTTCTGCCAGCGACCGCCGAGGCCGTGGACGAACAGCACCGGGGCCTGCGCGCCGGAGCCCATGTCGACGAGGTGGACCCGTCGGCCATCGACGGTGACCGCACGCAGATGGCTGCGCCACGCCACCGTGCGCCAGTCCGGCTGATCGCTTGTGCCGTAGCCGGGTCCGGCCCTGCTCGCCGAGGCCAGGGACGCCGGGCGGGCCGGCGAGGGAAGGATGCGCTTGTGCGATGCCATGCTTCGGCGACGAGTCTATTTATGCGCCCTGTTGCCAAAGCTGCGGCTGCGCTCGCCGCGCGCCCATGAGCCTCCCGCCCGCGGCGTGGTGGGAGGTGCGCCCGGCTGCCAACCGCAAGCCGGCGACCTATCGCTGCCCGATCTGCGAGCGCCGGCTGCCCGCCCTCTCAGAGCACATGCTGCTCTTCCCCGAGGGTGACCACAGACGCCGCCGCCACGCTCACACGGCCTGCGTGATGCGAGCGCGCGCCGCCGGCAGGCTGCCGCTGAAAGAGGACTGGCGAGCCAGGCAGCCGCGCCCGGGCAGCCTCTGGAGCCGCCTGCGCGCGCGAGCCTGGCGCCCGCGCCGGCGCCGCCCGCTTCCCTGAGACGAAACTTTCAGCGCCGCGCTACGCTCTTCAGGTCGTCTGTGCAGGCGCCGTTAACCCTGGGGAGGGGGGCGCGCCACCGCGCCGACGCCGTCTCTGGCGTGTTGCTCATCGGGGGGCCCTCAAGCGGGCATCTTGTGATGGCTTTTTCCACGCGAACACCTCAAATCCTCGCCCTCGCCCTGGTCGCGCTCTGCGTCTGCGCGTCATCGCCCGCGGACGGCGCGCCGGCCGCGCGCGCCACCAGAGACACCGGACGGGCTCCGGCGACCCCGGTCATCACAGCGGCCGCGTGTTACAAGGTGCGCAGAACCGTCTGCGTGAAGAACCCCCACATCGTCCAGATCACGGGCGAGCTGGTCCTGCGCGGACACAACCTCCGGCAGGGCTATCTCGTGTTCTTCCCGATCGCCCGCGCGAGCGCCGCCCACTCGCACGCGCTCGGCGCTCGCCTGCGCCCGACAAACCACGGTCTCGCCGTCACGATCCCCAAGGGAGCCTCCAGCGGGCGGATCTTCGTGGCCGCATCCACGAGCGTCAAATCGAGGCAGTACGGACCGATCGCGGTCCGCGCCGCGCCGCCGCCGCCGCCCACCCCGGGCGGAACGGTCGATACGGCGGCGCCGGCCAGCGCCGCGCTCGACGCCGACGGCATGTGGATCTGGTATCTCAACCAGTCCGATGGCGGCAACCTCGCCGCGATCGCCGCGCAGGCGCAGGCCGCGGGGATCAAGACGCTGTTCGTCAAGAGCTCGGACGGCGGCTCGAACTACTGGTCGCAGTTCAGCCCGGCCCTCGTCGCCCAGGTCCACGCCCTCGGCCTGGGCATCTGCGCCTGGCAGTACGTCTACGGCAGCCACCCTGCGCAGGAGGCCGCGCTTGGAATCCGGGCGGTCAAGGCCGGCGCCGACTGCCTGGTGATCGACGCCGAGGTCGAATACGACGGCAAGTACGCGGCCGCACAGACCTACATGCAGGACCTGCGCGCCGGTGTGGGGCCGAATTACCCGATCGGCCTGGCCTCCTTCCCCTACGTCGACTACCACGAGTCGGTGCCCTACTCCGTGTTCCTCGGGCCCGGCGGCGCGCAGTACGACGTACCGCAGATCTACTGGCATGAGATCGGCGACAGCCCCGATGTCGCCTACGGCCACACCTTCGTCGAGAACCGCATCTACGGCCGCCCGATCCTGCCGCTGGGGCAGCTCTACGGGGGTGTGCCGGTGTCGCAGATCGAGCGCTTCCGCCAGGTTGCGACGGCCTACGGCGCTCCGGGCCTGTCGTGGTGGGACTGGCAGTCGGCCAGCACCGCCATGTGGGGCGCGCTGAGCGCCCCGCTGAGCGACACCGCTCCGGTCACACTCGACGAGGCCTGGCCCAGACTCGCGCTGCACGCCCGCGGCGACCAGGTCGTCTGGCTGCAGGAGCACCTCGCGGCAGCCGAGCCGCAGACGCCCACCAGCGGGATCTTCGACGCCACGACGCAGGCTGCGCTGGAGGCTTTCCAGGTCTCGCGCGCGCTGCCTGTGACCGGCGTCGCCGACGCGGCCACCTGGCCTGCGCTGCTCGCGCTGACACCGATCCCGGTGCAGTGGGCGAGCACACCCAACGGCGGTACCGGAGCCACCGGGCCGACCGGCGCGACCGGCGCGACCGGGGCCACGGGCCCCACCGGCGCGACCGGTTCAACCGGAACCGCCGGTGCGACCGGAGGCACGGCAGCCCCCTAGTGGGTCGTCCAGAAACGTTGGGCCTGAAACCCCGTCTCTGGCGAGATTCCGGGGTCGTCTGGTGGCCGGCTCGCGCTAGCGGCGCTGCGCGACGGCGGGCAACGGCTGCGTCGCGCTGAGCTGGCCCATGTCCAGCACGAACTGCACCCGCACCTGCGAGCTGGGCGCCGAAGCTCCCCGGCGGTAGATCCCGTAGGCCAGGGTCGCCTCGGTGTCGTTGTGGCCGACCAGGGCGATCTGCTCACTCGGCGTGCTGGCGTCGGTGCCGAGGTAGATCGTCTGATCGAAGAAGAACGCCTGCTCCCTTGCGCTGTCGCCCTGGCGGCCGATCAGCACGCGCAGGGTGTCGCCGGCGTCATAGGTCGCGGTGCCGAGCGCCTGATAGCCGTGGCGGGCGAGGACTGCGAGCGCCGCCGCCAGATCCCGGCCGGCTGCCGTGTTGCTCGTCGGGTTGGTTCCAACGAAGGCGGGCGCCGTCTCGGTGCGCGTCGTCGCAGTCGAGCTGGTCGTGGTCGAGTTGGTGGCGGTCGCGCTCGTCGTCGAGGTGCTGCTCTGCGCCTGCGAGCTGGTCGAGGCGGTGGACGTCTGGGAACTGGTGGCCGAGCGCGAGGAGCTGGACCCGGCGCTCGTCGCGGCGGAGGTCGTGCTCGCGGTGGTGCTCGCCGGCCCGGTCTTTGTGGCGGTGACCGCGGCTGGTGTGCTTGAGCCGCACGCGGCGAGCGTCACCGCGAGCGCGGCGGCGGCGAGTGCGGTGGCGACGGGGATGGCTCTCATCGGGCGAGGTGACGGTTCCCGTTCGCAATCGGTGCCGCCAGCGGTTATGGTCCGCCGGGACGGGAGCGAGAGCGATGGCCCGTAGAGCAGCGCCGGCACAACGGCGCTGCTCTACGCATCGTCGCAGGTGCGCGCCGGCCCCGCTCGTCTGTCGCGGCGGCGACCCACTAGGCCGCCGGGCCGCTGTCGTGGCGGTACACATTCGTTTCGCGCAGCTGAAAGCCGAGTCGCGCGTACAGCCGGTTGGCCGCCTCGCGGTCGGGGCGCGAGGTGAGATCGACGGTGCGGGCGCCAGCCGCCGCCGCCAGCGCCAGGGCCGCCAGCGTGAGCCGCTCACCGACCCCCCGGCCCCGTGCCTCCTGATCGACGACGACGTCCTCGATCCACGCCCGCAGGCCGGTCGGGATCGGGAAGAGGGCGAGCGTCAGCATTCCCACGATGCGACGGTCGCCGTCGCGCGCGATCAGCAGCCGGCTTGCGCCTGCGGCCAGGAGCGCGTCGAGTTGCGCTGCGTCCGGGGCGGGCGCAGAGGCGGACAGCTGGCGCACGAGTCGCCCGACCGCCTCGAGGATCTCCGGCGAGCCGGACGAGACCTCCTCGATCTGAACCGCCGTCGCGTCGGAGGGCATCCGCGCACTCTGCCACGCGGGTGGCGTGCGCGCCGGGCGGCCGCGCGCCGGGCGGGCGCGCCGGGCGGCTAGTGCGGGCGTCGGGCGGCCGCCGGGGTGGCCGCCCGGCTGGTGCGCGCGCCGGGCGGCCGCGCAGGGCGGTGCCCGGGTGTGCGGCGAGCGGCGTGCGCGCCGGTGGCCTGCTTTGCTGTCGGGGTGAGGATCACCGCGGGCGGCGCGCGTGTCTGAGGGGCCGGCGCTGGTGATCGCGCTGGTGATCCTGGCGGCGACGCTCGCCGCCGCGGTGTCGCGTTCGCGCTACCTGTCGGAGCCGGTCGTGGCGGGCGCAGGAGCGGTGGCGCTTGTTGCGATCGGCGCGATCGGCGCCGGCCAGGCCGGCGACGCGCTGCGCACGCTGGCGCCGACCGTCGGCTTTCTGGCCGCGCTGCTGGCGATCGCCGAGGGCGCGCGGCGCGCGGGGCTGTTCGAGGCATTGGGCGCGCTGATGGCGCGCGGGTCTCGCGGCAGCCCGCAGCGGCTGCTGGCCTTCGTGGTCGCGGTCGCGGCGCTCGTCACCGCGCTGCTAAGTCTCGACGCCACGATCATCCTGCTGACGCCGATCGTCTTCGCGACCGCGACAAGGATGCGCGTACGCCCGCGCCCGCAGGTCTACGCCTGCGCGCACCTGGCGAATTCGGCGTCGCTGCTGCTGCCGATCTCGAACCTGACCAACCTGCTGGCGTTCCACGCGAGCCGGCTGTCGTTCGCGCGTTTCGCCGCATTGATGGCTCTGCCGACGCTGGGCGTCGTACTCGTGGAATGGATCGTCCTGCGGCGGTTCTTCGCCGCCGATCTCGGACGTCCCAGCCGCTCCTCGGCGCTGCCGCCGCGGCCCGCGCTGCCGCGCTTTGCGCTCGTCGTGCTCGCGCTCACGCTCGCGGGTTTCGCGCTCAGCTCGGTGCTCGCGATCGCGCCGGTGTGGGTTGCGATCGCTGGAGCTGTGGCGATCAACGCCCCGGCGTTGGCGTCGGGGCGGGCCAATCCGGTCGCGCTCGCGCGCGCGGTCGAGCCCGGTTTCCTGGTGTTCGTGCTCGGCCTCGGCGTGGTCGTCGCGGCCGCCAGCTCAAACGGCCTCGGCTCCGCCGTGCGCGACGTGCTGCCGATCGGTGCCTCGCTGCCCGACCTGCTGGCGATCGCCGCGCTCAGCGCCGTTCTCGCGAACCTCGTCAACAACCTTCCCGCCACGCTGATCCTGATCCCGGTCGCGGTCGCCGGCGGGCCGGGCGCGGTGCTCGCCATGCTGGTCGGCGTGAACATCGGCCCGAACCTCACCTACGCCGGCTCGCTCGCCACGCTGCTCTGGCGCCGGGCCCTGCGTGCGCAGGACACCGAGGTCCAGCTTGGCGTCTTCCTGCGGCTCGGGGCGCTGAGCGTGCCTGCGGCTCTCGTCACCGCCACGGTGCTTCTATGGTTGTGCCTGCAGGTGTGATCTGAATGCGCGCGCTCGTCTGGATCGTCGAGGACAGCTGGGAGGCCACCGTCGCGGCGGCCACCGCGCACCTGCCCGCGGGCGCCGAGATCACGCTGCTGCACGTCGCCGATGCGCAGGCCGAGGGCGTCGTGCAAGCGGCGCGCCGCTCGCTGCTGGGCCGCCCGCACCGCGGCGCCGCCGATGGCGAGCCGCTGCCCGCGATCTCCGCGGCAGCCGCCGGGGAACTGCTGGCCGAGGCCCTGTCGCGGCTGGGGGTGGCGGCGGACCTGCAGGCGCGGCGCGGGCGCGTCGAGCACGAGGTGGTCGCGGCGGCCGAAGGGATGGACCTGCTGATCCTCGCGCGCGACGGCGAGGGCGACCGCCTCGGCCCGCGCAGCCTCGGCCCGGGCGTTCGCTTTGTCGTGGACCACGCCCCCTGCGACGTGCTGCTGATCTGGCCGCACGACGCGCCGGCGCTCGCGACGATCCCGCCGCCGCCAGTCGGCCCGCCGCCGGCTGGGCCGCCGCCAGTCGGACCGCCGCCCCCGGGCGGCTGAGACCGCTCAGACGCGCGAGCCGGCGAACGACGACTTCGCGAACACGCCGGCCTTGGCGCTGCCGGGAGGACAGCCGCTGCCGGGAGGCTGAGAGCCCTCAGGCGCGCGCGCCGGCGAACGTCGACTTCGGGAACATGCCGGCCTTGGCGGTGCCGGAGATCGAGTCGCCCTCGACGGTCGCGGTGAATGTCACCGTCAGCTTCATCGGCTTTGTGATGTCGACCTTCCAGGTCGCGGTGTCGCCGTCGACGCTGCCGTCATAGATCGCGGTCGCCCCTTCGCCGCCGCTCTGGGTGCCGGTGAGGGCGCTGCCGTCGCTCACCAGCTCGACCGTCGAAGCCTGTGGTCCCATCGGCGACTGCACCGTGATCTTCCAAGTCCCGTCGACGCTCATCTGGCGCTCCTCGCTTGTGCGTTGGTCGGTTGCGCTTCGTTGGGCAAAGCCTATCCGGCCGCCGCCCGGCGGCGCCGCGAAGAACGCGGCGGAGGCGGCCCGGGCGCGGTCCCCCCAGACGCGCGGAGCGCGTCCCCTTGACAGGTTATTAGTGACTGCTAAGCTGTGGCTAGTTAGCACTCACTAAGAAAGGATCCCGGATGGCTTTGGCACGCGAAAATCACCGCAGGGGCTGGACGCTCGGGCTCGTTTCCGTCGGGCTGTTCATGGTGGTCCTCGACAACCTCGTTGTCAGCATCGCGCTGCCGAGCATCCATCGTGACCTCGGGGCGTCGATCCAGACGCTCGAATGGACCGTCAACGCCTACGTGCTCTCCTACGCGGTGCTGCTGCTGACGGGAGCGGCGCTCGGCGACCGCTTCGGCCGCAAGCGGATGTTCATCGCCGGGCTGACGCTCTTCACCGCCTCCTCCGCGGCAGCCGCGCTGGCGCCGACGATCGGCCTGCTGATCGCCGCGCGGGCGACGCAGGGCATCGGCGCCGCGATCGTCACGCCACTCACGCTGACGCTGCTTGCCGATGCGTTCCCGCCGGAGCGCCGCGGTCTCGCGCTCGGGGTGTGGTCGGGCATCAGCGGCATCGCCGTCGCGCTCGGGCCGCTCGTCGGCGGCGGCGTCATCCAGATCAGCTCGTGGCACTGGATCTTCTGGATCAACGTGCCGATCGGGCTCGTCGTCGTGCCGCTCGCAGCGACGCGCCTGACTGAGAGTCGCGGCTCGCAGCGCCGGCTCGACCTGCGCGGCCTGGCGCTCAGCTCGGCCGGGCTGTTCGGCATCGTCTACGGGCTCGTGCGCGTCCAGACGCTGGGCTGGAGCGACCCGCAGATCATCGCCTCGCTCGCCCTCGGCGTGGCGCTGGTGGCCGCCTTCGTTCGCTACGAGCTGCGCACCACCGACCCGATGCTGCCGCTGAACTTCTTTGCGAGCCGCGGCTTCGCGGTAACCAACGTCGTCTCGCTCGCGATGTACTTCGGGATGTTCGGCTCGATCTTCTTCCTCAGCCAGTTCCTCCAGAACGTGCTCGGGAACACGCCGTTCCAGGCCGGCCTGAAGCTGCTGGTGTGGACCGGGGCGACGATGATCGTCTCGCCGCTGGCCGGCTTCTTCTCCGAGCGCTGGGGCAGCCGCCCCTTCATGGTCGCCGGCCTCGCGCTGCAGGCGATCGCGCTCGGCTGGCTCGCCGCGCTGGCGGGCGTCCACGAGACCTACGCCAGCGCGATCGGCCCGTTCATCCTCGCCGGCAGCGGCATGGCGCTCGTGTTCGCGCCCGCCGCAAACGCGGTGCTCTCATCGGTACGCACCGATCAGGCCGGCCAGGCGTCGGGGGCGACGAACGCGATCCGCGAGCTCGGCGGCGTGCTCGGGGTGTCGGTCCTGGCGACCGTGTTCACGAGCCACGGCGGCTACGCGACCCCCCAGGACTTCGTCAACGGGCTGGTTCCCGCCCTCTGGGTCGGGACGGCGGTGCTCGGTGCCGGTGCGCTGGTCGCCGCGGCCCTGCCGTTCAGCACACGGGCCACGGCGGCGGCGCACGGCGCGGCCGAGGCCGCGGCCCGGGACGCCGGCGCGCGCTCCGGGGATCTGCTCGGCGGGACAGCCTGAGCGTCGCGTAGCATCGAGACGACGATGACGACAGCTGCGATCAAGGCCAGCGGACCCCATCGCGAGCGTGTGCCCGCCGCGCAGCGACGCGACGCGCTGATCGAGGCTGCCGTGCACGAGTTCGCGCTCGGCGGGCTGCACGGCACCCCGGTCGCTCGCATCGCGCAGCGCGTCGGTGTCGCGCAGCCTTACGTGTTCAGCCTCTTCGCGAGCAAGCTCGAGCTGTTCCTCGCCGCCGTCGAGCGTGCGTTCGAGCTCGTGACCGACACTTTCGCCGCCGCCGCGGCCGGCTTCGACGCGGCGAGGGCGCCGGCGGATGTCGACGTGCTCAAGGTGATGGGCGCCGCCTACATCGAGCTGCTGCACTCGCACCGTGACCACCTGCTGCTCCAGCACCAGGCCTACGCGGCCTGCGCGCAGGAGGAGGTCCGCGACCGGGTCCGCACGCGCTACGCCCAGCTCGTCGCCCACGTCGAGCAGCTGTCCGGCGCCGAGCCCGATCAGATTGACGAGTTCTTCCGCTACGGCATGTGGCTGAACGTCGCCGCGGCGATGGGCGTCGAGGACCTCTCCGCGGGCTGCGCGTGGGTGCGCAAGGAGCAGCGGGAGCTCTAGCAGGCCGCAGAGCCGGCGTATGCGTTTCGCTGGCTCGTCCAGGCGGGTCGTGCCACGATCACCGGGCACCGCTGGGGCGCGCAGGGCTGGATCGTCATCGCCGCCTGGACGGCCGGCTGAGCGCGCTTGCCGCGCTCGCCTATCGCCGCGACAGCGGTCGCGTCTGACCCTCACCGCACCACTGCCGACGACGTGCGGCCGGCCCGCGGCGAGGCGGTCCAGTACGTCCTTTAAGACGCGGGCCGCAGTGGCCGATAACTCAATCCATGTTCCGACCGCTGGAGCCTGGTTTGCCGCGATCGCGCGACCGGGTAGCTCAAATCGCGCGGGAGGAAGCAGCAGGGAGAGTCGTCTGGGCCATCTTCGCGCTGCTCGTCGGCGTGCTGATCGCCTACCTCGTGTTCCTCACGTCGCGGACCTCGTGGCATTTCTCGCCGTTGCTCGACGGATGGCTCATCGTCGCCTTCGAGGTGGTCGCGGCCGTGCTGTGCATGGCGAGCGGGCTCGTGTACCGCCGCCACCTGCGAGCGGCCCTGGCGCTCGGATCGGCCTGTCTTTTGTGGTCGCTCGGGGATGTGGTGAGCACGCTCGAAAGCCTCGGCGGGGCGGCGCCCTCGACGCCGTCGCCGGCCGACCTCTGCTACCTCGGGTTCTTCCCGTTGGCTTCGATCGCGCTCGTGCTGTTCATGCGCGGCGAGATCAAGCGCGGCGACGCGCTGCGGTGGCTGGACGGGGCGATCGCCGCGCTCGGGATGGCCGCGCTGTGCTCCGCCTTCGCATTTCACGGGCTCGAGCACCTGTTTGAGAACACCTCGCCCGCCATGGCGATGAACCTGGCTTATCCCGTCGGCGATCTGCTCCTGCTCGGGCTGGTCGCGGGCAGCGTCGTGGTGGCCTCCAGTCGCGCCAGGCCGGCGCTGGTACTGATGGGACTCGGCCTGGCGATCAGCGCCACGGGGGACACGTTCAACTTCGTTGGCGAGGCTTCGAATGTCGGTCAGATCGTCAACGCCGTCGCCTGGCCGACCTCGATCCTCGTCTTCGCGATGTCGATGTGGGTGCGCGACGACGGCTCGAGCCTGCCCTCGCTGAAGCACCTTTCCGGGTTCTTCATGCCGGGCCTCGTCACCGTCTCGAGCCTCATCATCCTCGTCGTCGGCAACGTGTACGGCTTCGGCCCGATCGCGGCCGGCCTCGCCACCACGACCGTCGTGCTCGCGGGCGTTCGCCTCGCCTTCCGGCCCGCACTGCGGCGGGCGCGCGAGGAGCTGCGCGACGTCGGCCGCCAGTACCGTCTGCTGTTCGAGCACAACCCGCAGCCGATGGTGGTGTATGACCGCGAGACGCTCGCGATCGTCGCCGTCAGTAACTCGGCGGTCGCCAACTATGGCTACTCGCGCGAGGAGTTCGTCTCGCTGACGATCCGCGATCTGGTGCCGGCGGAGGATCTCCCCGAAGCCGACCGCTTCCTGGAGGACCTGGCATCCGGCGGCGCGGGCGGATTGGTCAGCAGGCCATGGCGCCATCACTTCAAGGACGGCACGATCATCGACGTCGAGGTGACAAGCGATGAGCTCTCCCTCGACGGGCGTGCCTGTCGCCTCGTGCTCTGCCAGGACGTGACCGAGCGCAAGCGGGCGACCGCCGAGCTGGCCATCGCGCGCGACCAGGCGGTCGAGGCATCGAACATGAAGTCGGCGTTCCTCGCCAACGTCAGCCACGAGATCCGCACGCCCATGAACGGCGTGATCGGGATGAACGAGTTGCTGCTCGACACCGAGCTGAACGACGAGCAGCGCGCGTACGCCGAGCAGGTCGCGCGCTCCGGCGAGCAGATGATCGCTGTGATCAACGACGTTCTCGACCTGTCGCGAATCGAGGCGGGGCACCTCGACCTGGACATCACCGATTTCGACCTCGATGACACCGTCGAGCGAACCTGTGCCGTTGCCCGCGCGCAAGCTCGCGCGAAGGGCCTCGAGGTCGAGGTCCACATCGCTGAGGAGATGCCGCGCCGCGTCCGCGGCGACGGCCGCCGCTTCGGTCAGGTTCTGCTGAACCTGCTCTCGAACGCCGTCAAGTTCACCGCGACCGGCACGATCGCGGTCCGTGTCATCGCCGGGCAGGAGTTGCCGCGCAGCGCGGCGGACGCGACGAGCATCCGCGTCGAGGTCGCCGACACCGGCATCGGCATCGAACCGGCGAGTCTCGCGCGCATGTTCGAGCCGTTCACGCAGGCGGACGTCTCGACCACGCGGAACTACGGCGGCACCGGCCTCGGGCTCGCGATCGCCCGCGAGCTGGTCGAAATGATGGGCGGAACGATCGGGGCCGTGAGCCAACCGGGACAGGGCAGCACATTCTCCTTCGAGGTCGAGCTGTCCACCGCCCCCGTCGTGACAGCGCTGCCCGCCGAGGGGGGCGACGCGATCTCGCTCGCCTGGCCGAGCCCACCGCTGGTGCTGGTCGCCGAGGACAGTCAGATCAACCAGATCGTTGCGACGCGCGCGCTCGAACGCTGCGGCTGTCACGTTCACATCGCCTCGGACGGGATCGAGGCGCTCGACGCGCTGATGGCGCGCCGCTACGACGCGGTCATGATGGACTGCCAGATGCCCAACCTGGACGGCTATGAGGCTACCGCGGAGCTTCGCCGCCGGGAGCGTCCTGGCGTCCACACACCGGTCATCGCGATGACCGCCCACGCGATGGATGCCGAGCGCCAGCGCTGCCTGGACGCCGGCATGGACGACTACATCAGCAAGCCCATGCGCCACGCCGATCTGGCGGCCGTGTTGGGACGGCGCATCGTCGCTCGAGCAGATGAAGCGGCGGTGGGACCCTCGCTGAGCGCGGTGGCGAACGCCGCGTCGGGCTGAGGCGCCGCTGCGGCGCTGCCTGGCGGTCTGGGGCGGCGGCTTTCCCGTGACGTGATCGGCCCGTGCCCGGGTGCGCCGGCGTGGGCCGGCGCGGGGGTGCTTGGCGCGATCGGCGCGCAGTCTCTCGGCGGTGCGCGACGCGGGCGGGCGCGCGGGCGCCCGGGCGCCGGCCAGCCAGAGGCTGCGGCGGTGGGCTACCCTGCACGGATTCGTCACGGAGGCGCGTTGCACGCGAACAGGGCATGTTCATCCGCGAGAGCACAGCAGCGCACGCGACCGCTGTCGCGCGGACGCCCGCGCCGCGCGTCGTGACCGCCTCCAGCGCGCGCGAGGGCGGTTTACCGGCATCCTGTAGCGGATGTCGCGACCCAGAATGAAGCGCCGCAGCGCCGCCGCGGCGACGATGCTCGCGCTGGCTCTCGGCGCCCTCGCGGGCGGCGCGTTCGTCGGCGTCAGCGTCACGGCGGCCGCTGTCACGCTGCCGGCGCTCGCCGGCCACTGGCCGATGATCGAGGCCGGCGGCGGCACGACCGCCGACACTTCAGGCAACGCCAACACGGCCTACCTCGGCAGCGGCGCGAGCTGGACCACGGGGCCGGCCGGCGCGCCGGCGATCGCCCTGAACGGCACCTCGGCGGGCATTGTGCCGGTCTTCAAGTCGGTCATCAACACGTCGCAGAGCTTCACCGTCTCCGCCTGGGTGAAGTTCAACAACACAAACGGCAACCAGACCTTCGTCAGCATGGACGGCACGCACGTGAGCGGGTTCTTCCTGCAGATCAACGGAACCCCAGGGAAGTTCGCCTTCATCCGCTACAACAGCGACAGCACGAGCTCGCCCGCCTCGCAAGCGCTGTCCAGTGTCACGCCCACCGCCGGCACCTGGTACCACGTGGTCGCCGAGGACAACACCTCGACCGGCCAGCTCCAGCTCTACGTCAACGGCAGCGAGGACGCCACCGCCGCCTACACGGCGAACTGGCAGGACAGCGGCGTCACGCTGATCGGGCGCGGCTTCTGGAACGGCGCCCCGTCGGACTTTGTCAACGGCGCCGTGTCCGATGTGCAGATGTACCAGGCAGCCCTGAGCAGCGCGCAGGTGGCCGCGCTGAGCGCGATCCCGGTCCTCACGGCCACCACGACCGCCGGCGCCGGCTCCGGCACCGCGACCGTGACCGATGCGAACCCGCTCGCCGCCTGCGGGAACGCTGCGAAGTGCCTCACCTACGCAGCCGATCCGCTCACGATCACCGCCGCCGCGGGGTCGGGCGCTCGCTTCACGGGCTGGTCCGGCGGAACCTGTGCCGGGGTGCTCAACCCGTGCAGCTTCGCCTCCGCCAAGTCCGAGACCGACAAGGCCAGCTTCGCCAAGACCGTCACGGTCACGGTTGCCACGGGCGGCGGCGGGGCGGCGGCGATCACCGACTCCGACCCGCTCGCCAACTGCACGAAGGTCACGACATGCGTCGCCGACGTGGGCGACTCGCTGACGCTCACCGCAACCGCGGCGCCGGGCTGGAGTCTCACGGGCTGGTCGGGGGGCTCGTGCTCGGGCACCGCCGCCACGTGCGTGATCGGCAGCGTCAGCGCGAACACGACGGTGAGCGTGGCTTTCAGCCTGCCACTCGCGGGAACGGCGGCGCAGGCGATCTTCGTCTCCACGGCCGGCAGCGACGCAAATCCGGGCACCCAGAGTGCGCCGGTGCTGACGCCGGCGCATGCGCTCGCGCTCGTCGAGGCCTCGAAGGGGAGCAAGGATCAGCTGCGCCTCGCGCAGGGCAGCTACAGCGGCGGCCTGTCGTTGACGAGTGCCGATGACGGTGTGGCGATCTACGGCGGCTTTGTCGCCTCGAGCTGGGCGCCGAGCGGCGCCCCCGCAACGGCTACGACGATTTCCGGTGCGCCCGCGGCCCTCGTCGCCGATCACGCGACGGGCGTCCTGTTGCAGCAACTCGAGCTCACCGGCCAAGCCGCGTCCGGCGCCTCCGCATCGGTCTACGGCGTGCGCGCGATCGACGCATCGAAGCTGACCCTCTCGGATGTCGGCGTCGTCGCGGCCGGCGCGGCGCCGGGTGCGGCCGGAGCGCCCGGGGCCGGCGGGGCGGCGGGCGCCGACGGCGGGCCCGGGGGCGCCGGACAGACGGCCGCGCAGGTCATCGCGGCATGCCTGGCCTCCGGCGGGTCCAGTTGCACCGCCGTGGCGGGCAAGGGCGGGGCGGCAGGACGCGGCGCGAACGGCAACGACTACTCGCTTCGCGCGAACGGCACCTACAAGCGCAATCCGCTGCTGCTCGCGCGCAGCCGGACCCTGCCCGATCCCAAGCCGGGACCTTCGGCCGGCGACGGCGGATTCGGCGGCTGGGGCTCCACCGCGTCGCCCTCGGCGCTGAAGGGTTGCATCGGCGCGGGCGCTTTCGCGGCATGCGGTCCCGAGCAGCGCTCGGCGAAGACGAACGCCCTGCAGGTGGTCGCACTCTGGTACGGCTCACTTGGTTCCACGCCGTCTGGTGGCGTCGCGTACGCGCGCGAGGGCCGCGGCGGCGCCGACGGCTACTACAACGCCGGCGGCGACGGGTATCCGGGTAAGGGTGGAACGGCCGGCTCAGCCGGTGTGCCGGGTGGGGCCGGCTCAAGCGGCTTCAACCCGGTCGCTCCTGGAGATGCATGGGCGCCCGGGAACGGTGTCGCGGGCGCGCCCGGCGCGCCGGGCGCCGGCGGTGGCGGTGGCGGCGGGGGCGGCGGCGGGATCGGCAACATCGGGGTCGCCGGCGACGCCGTCGTTTACGGATCCGGCAACGGCGGTGGCGGTGGCGGCGGTGGCGGTGGCGGTGGCGGTGGCGGCGGTGGCGGCGCCGGCGGCGGCGGCTCGTTCGGCCTGTACATGAACGGGGCTTCGAGCGTCACCGCGCAGAGCGGGAGCACGATCGCGGCCGGCAACGGCGGCGCCGGCGGCCCCGGCGGAAGGGGCGGGCATGGAGGCGCAGCCGGCAGCGGTGGCGCCGGCGCCTCCAGCGGCGTTCCGGTCGAGGGCGCCGGCGCGAGCGGCGGCGCCGGCGGCGCCGGCGGCTCGGGCGGAGCGGGCGGCGGTGGCGCCGGCGGTCCCAGCTTCGCGGTCTTCCAGGCCGACGGTAGCGCCTCGACGTGGAACCCGGTGGGCGTCGCGCTGAGCGCCGGCACCCCCGGCGCCGGCGGGGCCTCGGGCGCGCCGGGAGGCAGGAGTGCACCGCGCGGTGGCGGCGGCGCAAGCCATGCCTGTTCGATCGCGCAGTGCGGATTCGACAGCCAGATCCCGATCGAAGCTCCGGCCTACGCACTGGTCAGCGGCACCAAGGCGGCGATGGAGATCGAATGCTCGCGCGCATGCCGCGGCGGCGGCGTCCTGCTGTACCCGCGCGCGCCGTCCGCCCGCCATCGCCAGGTCCTCGCCCGCTTCCGCTTCCAGCTGAACGTCAAAGGGGCGGCAACGCTCGAGGCCAAACTCACGCCGGCCGGGCGCAGGGTCCTCGCCGGCAAGCGGCGGCTGATCGCGTCGGTGACGATCGTGTTCGTGGCCGGCCACTCGCGGCCGACGACCTATGTCACGGCGCTCGACCTGACGCGGGTGACCCCGGCGGCTGCTGCGGGTCACCGCAAGGCGTCGCTGCTCCTACTGACCGGGGCCTGACCGGGCCCGGCCTGGGACGTTGAGCGCGGTTCTTGCTGTGGCCGGTTCACGACGCTACGGTAGATCCGACGCCAGCGCGTATCAATCGGAGGGAGCAACATGAGCGCACAGCCGCCCGTGCCAATTCGGCTTGCGAGCGAGGACGTGATCATCAACGCGCCGATGAGCTATGCGGGCTCGGCGCAGCGCATCATGCGAATCCGACGTCGCGCGCCCGCGGGCTGGCAGCTCGTGGCCGTCACGTCGCTCGCGGTCGTGCTCGTGCTCGTCGCTTGGTGCTTTGTCACCGCCTGGTACATGGTCTGGGGCCTGTGGCTCATCCCCTACAGGCTGCTCCGCCGTGGCGCTCGCAAGCGCAAGGCCGAGGCGATGCGCCACCGCGAGCTGATGGGCACGATCCAGGGCTCGGCCGCAGCATCGGCGGCGGCCATCGTCGCTGCAACGGCGGTTCCCCGGTTGTCAGCGGCCGATCCGCCCACGCTGCCCTCGCCGAGCGAGCGCATCGCTGACGCCGACCGCGACCGCGCGATCGAGGAGTTACGCGAGCATATGCTCGCTGGCAGGCTGGACGCCGACGAGTTCGAGGAACGCCTGGTCTCGGCGCACAGGGCACGAACGCGGTCGGATCTGGACGCGGTGAGAACTGACCTGCCATAGGCCGGCGCTCGTGGCGCCACGCTCCGCGTGGTGGCCTGCGCGGCTCGTGTTGCTCGCGCTGGCTCCGGTGGCGGGGAGAGCGGTTAGCATCGCGGTGACGTCGACCATTGGGGGGGAAGCGCGAGTGAAGCCGGTCGGCACGGCAGCAACGCGGCGGCTGGTGAGGCTGGGCGCGGTGCTCGCGTCGGGTGTGTTGCTCGCCGGGATCGCCGTGCACGGAAGTGCCGCGTCTGCGAGTCCGAGGGCGGTACTCACCTGGATCAAGAGCTCGAACTCGCTTCACAGCAGTGTTGAGATCGCAAATCTGGACGGCAGCGACGCGCGCACGCTCGGGCCCGGCACGTTTGCGGCGGTCGCGCCGGACGGCGTGTCGGTCGCCGTCGTGGAGTCGCTGCCGCCGGCCGACAACGCAACCTCCGAGCTGCTCGTGTATCGCTCGCGCGGCGCCCAAGCGGCTGTGAAGCTCTACCACTGCGACGGCTTTCTTGGCATCGACGGCTGGTCGGCGGACTCCAAGCTGATCCTCGCAAGTTGCCCCCACGGGCTTGGCGACAAAGGTCCGCTGCTCGTGATCGCGGCCGGCGGCGGCTCGGTTGCGACGATCGCGAGCGGCGTCATCGACGGCGCGAGCTTCGCGCCGAACCGCTCAGACGACGTCGTCTACGCGCTCGGCTCCTCACAACTCCTGACTGCGCCGGTCAACCTCTACACGACCTCGCCGGCGGGGACCGGGACGCGGCGGCTCACGCACGGTTGGGTCATCTCCGACCCGGTTTGGGGCCCCGGGCTCATCGTCTTCGCCCGCACCACCTCGCGCGGGAAGTTGATCGCGCCGATCAACCAGCTCTGGTCGATCGACCCCAACGGCACCGCACTGCGCCAGCTGACGCACATCAAGGTCGACCCGCTAGCGAGCGGCCTCGAGCCGCTTGCCTTCTCCGCCAACGGCGAGCATCTGCTGTGCGGCTTCAGCGGCACCGACCAGAGCTCCTCGTGGGCCGTCACACTGGGCGGCAAGGAGGTTGTTGCACGTCAGATCTTGAACGAATTCAGCGCTCCCGACGCCATCTCGCGTGACGGCAGCAGGGTGCTGCTGACGAAGGGCTTCGAGGGCGAGCCGACCTCGGTTGTGAGCGCCCCCTGGGGCGGCGGCAAGCCGGCGGTACTCGTGGCGCACGGCGCAAACGCGAGCTGGAACGAGTAGCGACGCTCAAGGCCGCGCCGGTCGCGCGGCGTCTTGCTGGCGGGCCGGAATCGGCTCAGCCAACGCAGCGCGCCCGGGAGTCGCGGGGAAGGGGTCGGCGAAGTACTGGGTCTCGTGCGTCACGAGACCGTCGCTGATCTCCATGATGCTGAGCGAATATGTAGGCACGCCGTCATAGGTGATCACGCACTCGCTCACCCACAGCCCGCCGCCGCCCAGGATCCGGCGGATGGCGAAGTGGCGCTCGGCCGGATGCCCGCCGCGTTGCGCCTGGATCCTTGAGCGACCTCTGAAGCGCTCGCCGGACTGCGGGTAGTCCAGGATCGCGTCCGCGGCGTAGATCGCGTGCTCAGCGTCGGCGTCGCCGCGTTCGGAGGCCTCCCAGTGCTCTTGGAGCAGCGCCCGGATAGCCCCATCACGATCCAGCGCGCCGCTCACCCCTCATCCCCTCACCGCGAGTCGGAGCCGCTCGCTCGCACGACAGATGTGATCCTCAGGCACCGCATCCAGCGACGATGCCGCCAACAAGGACAGCTGACCACGACGACGACCAGTGAAGCTCTGCGGCATGAGGGCATCGTGTTGGACCCGCCGGACAAAACCAACTGCCGACAGCCACCGCGCCACGCGGCGGCGGGCGCGTCCTCGGAGTTCTTGCCGATGCCTACCGGCTAGGCTCGTCGAGTGATGCGGCTGGCCGGCACTCGCGTCGTGGTGACCGGGGCCACGAGCGGGCTCGGAAAGGCGATGGCTGAAGCTCTGGTCGCTGCTGGCGCACGCGTGGCCGTTACGAGCCGCGAGCGGTCTCGCGCCGAGGCGGCCGCCGCGGCACTGGCACCGGCGGCTGTCGGGATCGAGATGGATGTCCGCGACGAGACATCGGTTGACGCGGGCGCGGATCGCCTCTATGAGCGGTTGGGTGGTGTCGACGTGCTTGTCAACAACGCCGGGATCGGCATGCTCACGGTCAATCCGCGGTTCCTCACGGACCCGCAACCGTTCTGGGCGGTTGCGCCGGAGGGCTTCGCGGACGTGTTCCAGACGAAGGTCACCGGCTGCTTCCTGGTCGCCCGCGCCGTGGTTCCGCGCATGCTGGCCGCGGGCGGCGGGCGCGTCATCACGGTCTCGATGAGCGAACAGACCATGGTCCGTCGCGGCTTTGTGCCCTACGGGCCGGCGGGTGCGGCGGTCGAGGCGCTCGCACGCGTGATGGCCGCCGATCTGGCGGGAAGCACGGTTACCGCCAACGTCCTGCTGCCGGGCGGCGCCACCGCGACGGGAATGATCCCCGACGAAGTTTCGCCCGAGGCGCGGGCGACGCTCCTTGACCCGGCGATCATGGGGCCGCCGATCGTCTGGCTCGCCTCCGACGAGGCGCAGGGCGTGCACGACGAACGCATCACCGCCACGGACTTCGAGGGCTGGCTGGCGCGACGCTGAGCGACCGCGGCCGCAGGCTTCGCCGCCGTCAATCGCTACGCCGCGACGCCTGCTCCGACCTTGCCGAGGAAGTCCAGCACGCGTCGCCACGCGTCGGCGGAGGCCTCAGCGTGCTCGGCGGCGGAGCGGTCAAAGAACGAGTGCGGCGCTCCCGGATAGCTGTGGATCTCGTGCGGCACGCTGTTGCGCGTCAGAGCCGCGTCGAATGCCTCGATGTCTTCCGGCGGGATCAGCGGGTCGGCGCCGCCAAACAGAGCCAGGAGCGGCGTGCGGATCTCGTCGGCGGCGCGCAGTGGCGCCGGGAAGTTCTCGGAGTCCAGCCCCGCGCGCGAAGGGTCGAGCATGCCGTAGAAGCTGATCACGGCGTCAAGGCCGAGCCCAGGGTTGGCGCCGGCCAGGTCGGACTGCGCGCCGCCGAAGCAGAACCCCACCGTCACGAATTTCGTCGCGTCGGTTCGGTCGGCCAGCGCGTCACGCGCCGAAGCTATGTCGGCCTGCACCTGCGCGGGCGTTGTCTGCATGGTGTGCGGCATGAAGTCGAACTCATCGTCGCGCTCGCCGACGCCGGCGGTGCGGCCGAAGTAGTCGATCGCCAAGGCGTGGTGGCCAGCGGTGACGAAGCGCTCGGCAAGGTCGACATAGAAGCGATACAGGCCGCGCACATCCGGCAGGATGATCACGGCCGGCCCGCCAATCGGGTTGGGGCACTCGGCCAGCACGGCGGCGAATCGGGTCCCGTCCTCGCTCTCCAGCGTCAGCCTTTCGGCGCCCGCGCCCCCGGCAAGCGTCCGGATCACCCGATCCAGCGGAACGCGGGGCGGCAGAGCATCAAACTCAAAGCACATTCCTTGACTCTCCTTCGGACGGTTGCGCGACAAACCTACCGCCCAGCCACCGCAGCTGCGCCGGCGTGCGCCCCGATGCCACCGCACGTGAGCTCGCGGCACCGTTCGCTGTTGCTGCTCGCGTGTTGGACGAACTCGGCGCCGCCTACTGCTGGCGACCGCCTTCAAGCAAGGGGACCGCGTTCGGGTCAGGCCGTCAGAGCCCGAGTCTGCGAACGCCCGCCTCGTCGAACCCGAAGTGGTGACCGATCTCGTGGCGGACCGTGGTGATGACCTGCTGTCGCAGGCGCTCGGGATCGTCGCCGAAGTCGCGGACGAGCGTGTCGCGGAAGATCATGATCTCGTCCGGTAGGCCGCCGCCCGCGAGGAAGGGCATGCCACGCAGCTTGTAGCCGACATACATCCCATACGCGTGGTTTTCGGCGCCGCGGTCCGAGACAACCACCGCGACGTTTTCCAGCAGCCTTTCGAACTCGGGCGGTAGGTCGTCAAGCGCGGAACTGACGAGCTCCTCGAATTCGCTCTCGCTGTAATGACGGTGCTGGCTCATGGACTCACGTCGGGACTCACGTCGCTCGAACCCGGGCGCCCACGACGGACCGTAGCGCGAAGGACAGCGAAACGCGTGTGCGACGGCGACTGGGCGATCGAGGACACCGGGCCGTGGCAGTTCCAGCTGCCCGTGAAGGGGTGCGAGCCGGCGAAGACGCTCTAAGCCGGTGCGCTGCTCGCGCGGGGTGAGTCCTCGTGGATGCAGAAGTCGTGGTAGCCGCGTGGCTCGTCGGCGGCGGCATCGAGATACGGCAGCCCGGTGGAGGCTCGCACGACGAGCTGCGCCGGAGCCACGTGGCGACCGCCGATCGAGCGGCCGTCGATGGCGGCGGTGAGGAAGTGGGCGGCACGGCGGCCGATCTCGCTGAGGCACATGTCGACGGTGGTCAGTGGCGGCCGCGCAGCACGCGCGATCAGCGCCCAGTTGTCGGTGCCGACGACCGCCACCTCGGCGGGCACGTTCACCTTCGCCTCGGTCAGGGCATCGATGACGCCGCGGGCGATGAGATCGCTCCCGCAGTAGATCGCATCGACATCCCGGTGTTCGCCGAGCAGGCGCTCGGCTGCCTGGCGGCCCCACGACTCGCTCCAATCGCCGGTGCGGATGCCACCGAGAACGCCCAGGCCGTGCTCGCTCAGATAAGCGGCGAGCCCGGCGGCGCGGCTGCTGACGGCGTGGAAGTCGGGTGGGCCGGTGATATGAGCGATCCGGCGACGACCCACGTCGAGCAGGTGCGCGGCGGCGAGCCGGCCGGCGCCGTGGTCGTCGACCATCACCGAGCAGTCGTCGGGGTCGGTCGATGGGGTGTGGGCGTAGACGACCGGGAAGGGAAGCGACGTCGCGATCGGCGGGCGGGGATTGGAGCAGCGACCGGTGACGATCAGTCCGTCGATGCGACGCCCGAGTAGCGTTGCCAGGTGCTGGCGCTCACGCCGCGCATCGCCTCGGCTGTCGCACATGATCACCGAGAGCTCGCCAGATCCCAATGCATCCTCGGCGCCGGCCATGACCGGGCTGCTGAAGCGGCCGAAACTGTCGGATGTGATCAGGCCGACGGTGAAGCTTCGGCGCCCGAAGACGCCTCGGACCAGCTCATTGGGGCGGTAGCCGAGTCGCTCGCTGGCGGCGAGGACCCGCTGGATCGTCTGCGGTCGCAGTGTTCCCCGCTGGTTGAGCGCCTTCGAGGCAGTGCCCGGTGAGACGCCGGCGAGCTCTGCCACGTCGCGAATCGTCGCCGGGCGCTGGAGATGCTGGGGTGATCGTGCTGTGCTCACGGAGGCGTTGGCGGGCGATCGTAGTGGGGCGACGCGCCACGCCGGCGGTCCTTGTCCGACGGCGCCGCGGTGCGCAACGACTGCCGCGGGGCTCGGCGGACGCCCCGCCGGTCAGGTCATCACGCGCGCGCCGTCGTCGAACGAGCGCACCGAAGCGGCGGCCAGCTCCACCGCCCGGCGACCGCAGCGGGCGTGAATCGGTGGCTCCTCCCCGGCGCGCAGCGCGGTGAGGATGTCCTCGACGTGGCGGTCGAACGTGTTGGTGAACGTGCGGCCGAGGTCGTTGAAGTACCCGGGCCGCCACACCCGGTGGGTCTCCTCTCCCGCCGTCGCGAGTGTGAGCTCCTGCACGGTGTCTCGGATCACTGCGCGTCCCCGCGTGCCGTTGATCTCGATGTACTGAGTGTCGGGGTAGGCGTAGGAGGAGTCGTAGCTGCCGACGAGGCTCCCGAGCGCGCGGCTCGCGAACGCCACGGCGATCACCACCGTGTTGTAGGTGGTCTCGTCGGTCTTGTTGGTCATCTCGGCCATGACCGAGGAGATGGGCCCGGCGAGGTGCTCGAGCATGTCAAAGCCGTGGCATTGGGTCTCGATGAGATTTCTATGCGGGCTGTCGCCCGGGTTGGCTTCGCCCCCGAAGCGCCAGGTTACGTGGACGATCTCGCCCAGTTCACCGGACGCGATCGCCGCGTGGGCGCGCTGGACCGCCTCGGCGTAGCGGTGATTGAAGTTGATCGCGAAGAACAGGCCGCGACGCGCCGCCTCGTCGATCAACTGGTCGGCCTCGTCGAGGTTGAAGACGAGCGGCTTCTCGACCAGCAGCGCCACGTCGTGGCGGATCAGTTCAAGCGTCGGCTCGAAGTGACCCTCGTTCGGCAGGCTGACGGTGACAAGGTCCGGCCGGGCCTGCGCCAGCATCTGCTCGAGGTCGGTGTAGGCGGTCGTGCCGTAGGCCGCGGCGCGGCGCGCGACGCGGTCGGGCGTGCGTCCCACGATTGCCACGAGCTCGGTGTCGGGGCGAGCGGCGAAGATCCGAGCGTGCTGCTCGCCCCAGCCGCCGGCGCCGACCACCGCAACCCGCAGAGGGGCGCTCATGCCGGCTCACCCACGACGACGACCTTGCCCGTCTCGCCGGCCAGGAAGAGATCGAACGCCTCGGCGATCTGGCTGCGAGGCATCTGGTGGGTGATGATCTGGCCGAAGTACTCGCGGTTGGCCAGCAGCAGCGCGAGGTTGTCCGCCATCTCGCTGTAGCGGAAGTACTCGCTGCCCATGACGGCGCGCTCGGTCGCGATCAGGTCGGGCGAGACGGTGAGGCTCAGGCCCTCACCGTGTCCGACGCAGGCCAGGACCCCGCGTTTGCCCAGCAGCCCGATGATGCTCTCGCGGACCGACGTTTTGCCGGTCGAGTCGACGGCGGCGTCGATGTCTCCCAGCTCGGCGAGGGCATCCGGCTGGCGGACGTCGACCGGGATCCCTCCCAGCGATTCGGCAAACCGCAGACGCCAGGGCGAGATATCGCTGATGTAGACGGGAAAGTCGGAGCCAAAGCGCGTTTTCGCCATCGCCAGGATGCCGAGACCGATCGGCCCGGCGCCGGCGCAGAAAAGGCTCTCCACGTCCTCGCGGATGCGCGCGATGCGCCCCAACGCGTGGCCACCGGTTCCCATGACGTCCAGCAGCAGGGTTGCCTCTGGCGCGGAAAGATCATCGGGGACCGGGAAGAAGTTGCTCTCATGGACCAGCTCGAAGGGCCCGTAGCCGCCGTCAGCGGTGAAGCCCATGTCGTTGCGCTTGGCGAGGCACTGGTTCGTGTGGCCGGCCCGGCAACTGCGGCAGCTGCCGCAGTAATCCATCAGGAACACCGCCCCGCGCGCGCCCGCGGAGGTACGCGTGCCCTCCCCGATGGCGATCACCGTTCCCGCCGCCTCGTGGCCGGGGACGCATTCGGATCCCGCGTAGTACTGCTCCCGATCCGTCCCGCAAATGGCGTTCGCTTCGACCGAGAGCAGGAGCTGCCCTGGGCCCGGGTCCGGATATTCACGGTCGGCGAACTCGATCTTCCCTTCGCCGACGAACCGCGGCGCGCTGGCATGGCGTGGCATTGATTCCTCCGCTGATTGCCGAGTCCCGACCAGGGCCGACCGCCGGTCCCCGCGTGTCGGAAACATGTTTCCGACAACAGGATAGCGGCAGGTGCGCCCGCTTGCCGGCTCGGCTACGCGGGAGGCGCGTCAGCCGGCGGTTCGTTGAACGATCTCCGCGAGTTGGCCGAAGCCGCGGCCCCCGGGCTCAGCGGTATTCGGGGTTTGGGTGATCAGGCTGTTCGAGGTTCCAGTCGTGGGTGGAGTTGCCGTAGGCGGGAATCCCGCCGTGGTCCTTGAGCATGCGGGCCAGGTGCAGCATGTTCCAGGTCATGAAGACCGTGTTGCGCGTGGTCCAGGCGTTCTGCTGTCCGCCGCTTCCTTCGTCGAGGTAGGACGGGCCCGGGCCTGCCTCCCCGGTCCAGTAGCTGTCTGACTGTGGGGGGATCGTCAGGCCGATGTGCTGTAGCGCGTACAGGACCTGAGCGCTGACGTGCTTGCCGCCGTCTTCATTGCCGGTCGTGAGGACACCTCCGACCTTGCCGTAGTAGGCCCACTGGCCTTGCTCGTTGACCTCGCTCGAGTACGCGTATAGCCGCTCGATGATCATCCGTGTCTGAGAACTCTGGTCCCCGAGCCAGATCGGGCCGGCGAGCACGATGATGTCAGCCGGCTCGACAAGCGACCGGTAGATCTCGGGAAACTCGTCTTCGTCGTAGCCGTGCTCTCGCATATCCGGCCACAGTCCCGGGGGAATCGTGCGATCGACCGTGCGCACCTCGTCGCAGCGCACGCCGAGCGTGGCGAAGATCGCGCGAGGGATCGCCAGCAGCCCGTCTGTGTGGCTGCGCTCAGGCGAGCGCTTGGTCGTTCCATTGAAGACGACAACACGCAGGTCGTGATAGTGCTCGGGCGCGCGCTTGGCCTGAGCTTCGATGAAGACTGTGATCGCTTCGGGGATCGGCATCGGGCGTAGGGTCCTCTCGTGGTTGTCAGACAAACTCGGGATCGGCGACCTTGATCGGGCCAGGCCTGCGCCTGGCTCATGGCTGTTGGGTGGTGAGCGCGTGGATTCTGCTGTCGAGGAAGCGGCGTTCGGAGGGGTTGTCGGTCAGCGCGATCGCTGCCCTGTAGGCGTCCTCGGCCTCGATGCGGCGGTTGAGGCGTCGGAGCAGGTCGGCGCGGATCGCGTGGTAGCGCTGGTAGCGGTCGAGGTCCAAGTCGTCGAGCAGCCGGAGCGCGGCACCGGGGCCGCTGACCTCGGCGACGGCGACTGCCCTGTTGAGCGCGACCACGGGAGACGGGCTGACCGCCTGGAGCTGGTCGTAGAGCGTGAGGATCTGCGGCCAGTCGGTCTGCTCGTAGGTGTCCGCGTCGGCGTGGACCGCGTTGATTGCCGCCTGGATCTGGTAGGGGCCGGGGAGGTTCGCGCGCAGGCACCGCCGGACGAGCGACTGGCCCTGGCTGATGAGCTCGCGGTCCCACAGCGAGCGGTTCTGGTCTGCCAGTAGCACGAGATCGCCGGACGGGGTCACTCGCGCCCGTCGGCGCGCGTGCGCGAGCAGCATCAGCGCAAGCAGTCCTTCCGCCTCGTGCTCGTCCGGCATCAGCGCGCCGACCAGATGTGCGAGCCGGATCGCCTCCTCGCACAACTCGACGCGCAGATTCCCCTCCGCCGCGTTTGACGTGTAGCCCGCGTTGAAGATCAGGTATATGACCGCCAGAACCGATCCGAGCCGATCGGGGAGGTCGGCCTCGGAGGGAACCCGGTAGGGGATCCCGGCGTCGCGGATCTTGCCCTTCGCTCGCACCAGCCGCTGGGCCATCGTGCTCTCGCTGACGAGAAACGCGCGAGCGATCTCCGCGGTCTCGAGTCCGCCGAGCAGCCTCAGCGTCAACGCGACCTGCGCGGGCTGGGCGAGCGCGGGGTGGCAGCAGGTGAAGATGAGCCGCAGCCGGTCGTCGCTCACCGGGCCCTCCGGCTTTGCGGTTTGCCCCCGACGCTGGGCGAGAAGCCACTCGGCCTGTCTGTGGCGCTCCGGCCGCGAGGCCTCGCGTCGCAGGCGATCGATCGCGCGGTTGCGGGCGGTCGTGATGATCCAGCCGGCGGGGCTTGGCGGCAGACCGGTCTGTGGCCAGCGCTCGCATGCCAGCGCGAACGCCTCCTGGACCGCGTCCTCGGCGATACCGATGTCACCGAAGACGCGGACCAGCACGGCGACGGCCCGCCCGTGCTCCTCACGGAACACCCGTGCAACATCACGACTTTCAAGCGGCGCGTTCAGTCCTGCATCTCCTCTTGGAACGGGCGTACCTCGACCGGGATCCGGCACGCCCGCGCGGCCTTGCGGCCCCAGCCGAGCGCCGCATCGAGATCGGGGGCCTTGATCACCCAGATCCCGCCGATGTGCTCCTTGCCCTCGAGAAACGGGCCGTCGGTGACCAGCACCTCGCCGTCGCTCAGCTTGAGCACGGTCGCGGTGCTCGACGGGTGCAGACCGCCCGCGAACACCCACGCCCCGGCGGCCTGAAGCTCGTCGTTCACGGCGCCGACGTCGGCCATGATCTGCTCGAGGTCGGCCGGCGGCGGAGCGCTCTCGGTTACGTCCGGGTGGTACACGCTCAGCAGATACTGCTTCATCAGAAACCCCTCCCATGATCGCTCGGTCGACCCGATGCCGACCCTCGTCATCTACACGAACGCCAAACCCCGAAATCGACATACCCACCAGACCGGCGGCCCGCGGGCCGCACCGCCTCGCAGGCGGCCGAGCGCGAGTACCGCGTGAGAGCCAAGCAGATCCTCGGGCGCCGATATCGGCCGGCGGCGTTCAGACGCGCGTTCATCGACGGCTCTCGACAGAGGGGCGTCCATCGCCGCCCGGCCTGGCTCGCCGATCTCGCGCGCGCGTCGTCTACGATCCGGGCAAGGTGACGTGGGCGGTCCGCAGTCCCTTTTGACGCTGCCCAGCCACGCCGCTGCAAACTTGTGCTTGACCAACAGTGCCGCGCAGGGCGATTGCCATGACGTTCGACAGCGAACCGATCACCACACTCCGCGACTCGCCGCGCGCGCGTAACCTCGCTCTGGCGCTCTTGGCGATGACGCAGTTCGTCGTTGTGATCGATGCCTCGATCGTGAACGTCGCGCTGCCTTCGATCGGCTCCCACCTGCACTTCTCGCGGACCGACCTCTCGTGGGTGGTGAATGCCTACACGCTCACCTTCGGCGGGTTTCTGATGCTCGGGGGCCGGATGGCTGACCTGCTCGGGCGCCGACGCATGTTCATCGTCGGTTTGGTTCTGTTCTCGATCGCCTCGTTCGCCGGCGGTATAGCCCAGTCCGAAGGATGGCTGCTCGCCGCCCGGGCAGTCCAAGGGATGGGTGCAGCGATCGTTTCGCCCGCGGCGCTCTCGATCCTCGTTACGACCTTCGCCGATGGCGCCGAGCGCAACCGGGCGCTCGGCATCTGGGGTGCCGTGGCGGGCGCCGGCGGTGCAGCCGGCGTACTGCTCGGCGGGATTCTCACCAGTGGCCTGAGCTGGCGCTGGGTGTTGTTCGTCAACGTTCCGATCGGAATTGCGGCCGCCGCGCTCGCGCCGCGAACGCTGGTCGAAAGTCGTGCTGATGACGGCGGTTCGAGATCATTTGACCTGCCCGGCGCCGCGACCGTCACCGCCGGGCTGTCGCTGCTCGTCTACGCAATCGTGGACACGGTAAATGACGGCTGGGGATCGACGGCGACACTACTGCGACTTTCCGGCGCCATCCTTTTTTTGGCCGCCTTCCTGATCATCGAGGCGCGCGCACGACATCCGCTGATGCCGTTCTCGATCTTCCGCCTGCGGACCTTGCGTGGCGCGAACATCGTCGGGCTCCTCATTGGCATGTCCCTCTTTTCCATGTTCTTCTTCATCTCGCTGTACCTCCAGGACGTCTTGCACTACACCCCGATCAAGACCGGGATCTCGTATCTGCCGCTGGCGGTCGGGATCATCATCTCGGCGGGTGTGGCGGCGCAGCTGGTAACACGCTTGGGGTTCAGGGCGCCGCTGATCGCGGGCCTCCTGTTGATTGCGGGCGGGCTCGTCTGGTTCGCTCAGGTGCCAGGCACCGGAGGCGCGTTCCTGGCGGATGTGCTTGGTCCTTCGCTACTGGCTGCGGTCGGGCTCGGGTTCGCCTTTGTGGCGGTGACCACGGCTGCGGTCGCCGGAACCGAGCCACACGAGGCTGGCCTCGCCTCAGGCCTCATCAACACCGCTCAGCAGGTCGGCGGCGCGCTGGGCCTAGCGATCCTCGCGACTATCGCCAACAGCCGAACCCAGGCTCTTTCGCATTCCGGCGCTGGCGTTCATGCCGGGGTTGCCTTGACCAAGGGATTCGATCGTGCGTTTCTCGTCGGCGCCGGCTTCGCGCTGCTCGGGGCGATCCTGGCGGCGCTCTTGATCTCCTCGCGTGACAGCCGAAGCCACTCGGACGAAGCCCGCAGCGGCGACGCGGCGGTAGCGTCCGCGCCCTCGAGCTGACGGCGGTCGCGAGACGGGTAATCCAGACGTCGGAGCTTCGAGCCCGCGTCAGGGGAGCAGGAGCTCTGTGTGGTATTTGGGCGCAAGGGCGATCGCCTTGGCGATGAACGCCTTTTGCGCTGCATCATCGAGCTTGGGTGGTGCTTCGGTTCGGGTCGAAACGCGGGTACCGACCTCGGCGAAGAACTTCTCCTGACCGGGTGGTGAGCACATGCACAGCAGCCGCGCCGGCTGTGGGGAGCTGTTTGTAAAGACGTGCGGTGCGTTGGCCGGGATGTTGATCGTCTCTCCGGCGCTGACGGTCTGCTTCTCGCCTCGAAGCGTGACCTCGACCGCGCCGTCAAGGACGCTGAACATCTCCTCGAAGTCGTGCCGGTGCGGCGGGGGGCCGCCGCCGGTCGGGACGTGCATGTCGATCAGCGTGTAGCGACCGGCGGTCTCCTCGCCGCTGATCAGGATCGTGTAGGTGTCCCCGACCACACCCCAGTGCGCCAGGGTTTGATCGTCGTCGGGCCGTGCCACCGCAGCCTTGCGCGCGGGGTCGTCGTCGGGGATCGCCGAGGCGGGAGGAGCTGTGCTTGGTGCGGCGTTCATCGTGATCCTCCTGTTGTTGATGGAGCTGCAGACGCGGCCAGCTCCTCGATATGGGTCCTTAGCGTCTGTGGCCGACGACCGGGGGCGGCTCGATCAGGCGTTGCTCCCAACGCTCAGAGGTTCGCCGCGCACGTCGCTGGCGTGGGCGGCGAGGTGTGCGCGGAGGAAGTCGCCCGCGTTCGTCAGCGCCACGCCGGCCTCATCGAGCATCGAAGCGAACCCTTGGAACACGTGCGGGACCTGGGGTGTGACCTGTAGCGTCACGGCCACGTCGGCGGCTGCCGCTCGGGCTGCTAGCCGCATCGCGTCGTCGAGGAGGATCTCGTGTGAGCCGACCTGCACGAGCAGCGGGGGGAGTCCGGTCAGATCGGCGAAGATCGGGCTGAGAAGCCCGTCCGCGAGATCACCCGCCCCCACGTAATCGCTAGCGCGACGCCTGAGCCCTTCCGGTGTGAGCGCGGGGTCAAGCGCGGCCCGGTCGCTCATGCTGTCCCCGGACAGGGTCAGGTCGACCCATGGGGACATCATCACCGCGGCTGCCGGCAGCGCCAGCCCCGCTCGCTTCAGCGCAACAAGGGTCGCAGCAGCGAGTCCGGCCCCGGCGGACTCTCCGGCGATGGCGATCGCCGACGGTGACTGTCCGCTGGCAAGGAGACCGCGATAGGCGGCCATGGCGTCCTCGAGGGCGGCGGGGTAGGGGTGCTCAGGCGCGAGCCGATAGTCGACGGAAACCAGTCGCGTCCCCGCGCGACGGGCGAGATCGGAGGCGAGCCCAACCGACGAGGCGGCCGTCCCGACTGCGTACGCCCCGCCGTGGAAATAAAGGATCACCTGCGCTGGATCAGCGCCATCCACGTCAATGTCCACGACCGGGATCCCGCCGAGGCGCCCAGGCGATGCGGCGACATCGGCGGGAACCGGAATCGCGCCCATCATCTCCTCAAAGATGCCCCGTTGCTCGTCGACGTTGCCGCCCAGATCGAGCGGACCGCTGCGCAGCAGCTCGTCAAGGGCGTCCCGTTGCTGTTGGCTCATGATTCTCTCCTCCCGTGTCTCTTGACACGTGGACGTGCGAATTGACGCGTCGCGGTCTCGGCTCCCACGCGGCCGCTCGATCGCACCGCGCACGACCTTGGCGTTCCAAGCGGAAGTGACCAGAGGCTCGTCCCGAAAAACCTCCGTCTCGGAGGAGCAACGCCGCACGTGACCGGCGCCGTGAGGCCGGCTCCGATGAGATACGGGTGGCGCTTCGTGCAACCGGGCAAATCGACCTCCGCGTTGACGCTCGTGAACCGCAGAAGTCAGGTCATGCCGCCAGCGCCGACGCCGACGTCATGGTGGACGCCCTCGACAGCGAGGCTAGCAGAGCGACGCGCCGGTCCAGCAAGGCGTCCGTGAGTCGTGGTTGTCGCTGCGCGTCTTGGCGCACTTCGGTACGGTCCGGCGGCGGATGCGGCAACGATTCCACGCGATTTCGAAACGCGCGGCAGGGCATTGGCGCAGCTATGCGACAGCTGCGCTGCACTAGCTTGCTTGCGGCACGACGGTGACCCGACCAGATCAGCTGCTCGTCCTCTTCCTCAACAGCATGTGGGGCGACTATCCCAACCTCGATGGGGCTGGCTGTGGTGTGCCGTGCAAGGTCAGCACCGATGTCGCGGACCTCGACCGCGCCGACGTGGTGGTGGTTCATCTGCCTACCGCGCCACCGCTGGATGCGCTTCAGAAGCGCCCCGGCCAGACGTGGGTTGCCTGGTCGATGGAGAGCGACGTCACTGTGCCAATGATGCGCGATGCCCAGGCGATGAGCAGGTTCGACATTGAGGCAAGCTACCGGCGAACCGCGGATTTCTGGTGCCCGTACTTCGGGCCGGACAGCCGTGAAGAACTCCTCGCGCCACCGCAGGCCAAAACAGAGCCTTATCCGGTCGCGCACTTTCAGTCGAATCCCTACGATCGCAGCGGCCGCAACGTCTGGCTGGGAGAGCTGATGCGGCGCATCAAAGTTGCCTCCTACGGCTCGTTTCTCCCCACCATGCCCAACGCGGGCACGATCACCACACGCCGCGAGCGCCTGGCGGTCTGCGCCTCCCACAAGTTCACGCTCGCGTTTGAAAACACGATCGCCGCTGACTACGTCACCAACAAGCTGTTCGAGGTGTGGAGCGTGGGATCAGTACCGGTGTATCTGGGGGCCCCCAACGTCGCGGATTTCGCGCCATCGCGTCGCTCCTACATCGATGTCACAGATTTTGATGGTCCAATGGATCTCGCGCGCTACCTCAACCATCTCGACGAGCACGACGACGAATACGAGGAATACCTCGAATGGAAGCGAACCGGCCCCGACGACGCCTTTCTCGAGATGCTCGCATCGGTCGACGATGCTGTCTTCTGTCGCATCGCCGAAGCGGTGCACGCGGACCGCGACCGGCTCGCAGGCACCGGTCGAGACGCCAACGACGCGTGACGGCCTCGCAGTGGATCGGTGGCACGTTCAGCGTTGACCAGCCGCCGCACACCCGGCTCGTCCTGACGGGCCCCGTCACGAGATCAGGCCCTCATTTCGCAGCTGCGCAAGACAGTCGGTGACCTCACTGGCCGGGTGCGCATCGAGCGAGAAGGCGTCCTTCACGAACCGAATGATGTCCGCTTCAGCGTTGCGCCCGGTGCACAGAGCGAGAATGAGGGCCGCGGTGTGATTGAGGTAGTGCACGCGACCGCGGCTCGCGTCGTACACGACGAGACCGTCCTTGACCTCGTTGATTTCGATCCCTGAAGCCCACGCCGGTGCACCTGGCACCGCGAAGCGGGCTTCGTCGCCGGTCGCGATGCCGAGTCGCTCGACCACCTCGAGCGCCGCCGGCGGAATCGACTCGAAGATCGGCCCTATGTAGGTGGGGTGGACCTGACGGCAGTGCAAGCAGGTGAACGCGTTCAGGCGATGAGCCTCGAGCCAGGAGATGCCAGCCACGGCCTCGTCGACCTCATCGCAGTCGGGAATCGGGACGGCTCCGTCGTGGAAGTAGTCGGTCGGTGCGCCGGCGCTGTCGTGCTGGTCGCCGCGATGTACCAAGGCGCGCCCGAGCGTGAGCGGATAGACCCGGTCGGCGAGGAAGCCCTGGTCGTACGTCCGCCCGGTGCCCTCGTACTCGGAGATCCACTCGCCGATGTTCGGCAGCACGCCGCCGCGGACGCCCCACATCCCGCCCATCATCGGCTGCGAGTGGTAGCAATGGTCGCGTATGAGGTGAAAGTCGCGGCCGCTGGACAGCCACGCCTGCACGCACACGGCCTCGCGGGTTGAGAGCCAGGAGTCCGCGTCGCGGACGATCAAGGCCTCGATATCCACCTCGCCGGCGGCGAGGAATCGCCACAGCTTGGCCGCCGGGCTCGTGTGGCGCGGCATCCACCGCAGCTCGACGTGGTCGAATGACTCGAGCGCCACCACGATCTGTTTCGGGACGGTGTCGTCGAGATAGAAGCGGCACGTCCAACCGGGATATATGGACGGGGCGAGCGCGCAGTTGATGACAGCGTTGAGGACATCTTTGCGACGATCGTTGTAGAGACTGAAGCTGACGATCCGTGTCATGGCGCCTCGGCCGGCCACGGCGGTACGGCGGGCGCCGCGGTCTGCGGCAGCGTCAACTCAGCGGTGAGCAGGCCATCACAGGGCCGCGTGAAGCACCGTCGCTTGGCGCGCCCGTTGCGCGGCTCGCTGCGCAGACCGCGCCCCACGGCGGACTGCGACATCGCGGTCGCGTCGGCCTCGTTTTGGCCGTCGTTGGCCATGACGAACTCGTGCTCCTCGGCCGTAAGCCGCTCGAACATGCCGCACTGGTCAGCGAGACGGGCCGGCCGCACCGCGTGGAACGAGTAGAGGCGAATCACGAGTGCAGTGTAGGACGACGGCAACAGGCGGACTCCGCTGCCGGGTGCATATTCGCCGAGTCGCGGAGGACCCTGAAACATCGCTCCTGCGACCTTCTTCGACTTCGCGCGACCGCGTCGAGCTGAGGAGGATGCCCGACGAGCTCGGCGGGCGCAGATTCTGATCGCGGGCGGCGGATATCATCGCCCGATGGACCTCCTGGCCGGCAAGCGCGTTCTTGTGACGGGCGGCTCGGGATTCCTTGGCAGGCAGGTGGTGGGGCGGCTTGCGGGTCACGACGTGGCGGAGGTGATCGCGCCGAGTGCTGCCGACAGCGACTTGCGCGAGCGCGATGCGATCCGCGAGGTACTCGCCGAAGCGCGTCCCGATGTGGTTGTCCACCTCGCTGCGGTGGTTGGCGGCATCGGCGCCAACATGGCGACGCCAGGGACGTTCTTCTACGACAACGCCGTGATGGGCATCCACCTGATCGAGGAGAGCCGCAGGGCTGGCGTCCAACGGTTCGTATGCGTCGGCACGGTTTGTGCCTATCCCAAGCACGCCCCCGTGCCGTTCAGGGAGGAGGACCTGTGGAGCGGATACCCCGAGGAGACGAACGCTCCGTACGGCCTCGCCAAGAAGATGCTGCTCGTGCAACTGCAAGCCTATCGCCTGCAGTACGGGTTCGAGGGGATCTACCTGCTGCCGGTGAATCTCTATGGCCCGGGCGATGGCTTCGACGAACGAACGTCTCACGTCATCCCGGCGCTGATTAAGAAATGCTGCGACGCGCTTGACGACGGGCAGGATTCCATCGTCTGCTGGGGCACCGGGCTGGCGTCGCGGGAGTTCCTCTACGTCGACGACGCCGCCGAGGGGATCGTTGCGGCTGCCAAGCGCTACGCCGGCGCCGAGCCGGTCAACCTCGGGTCAGGCCAGGAGATCTCGATTGCGAGCTTGACCGCTCTGATCGCGGGGCTGGTCGGGTTCTCGGGGGAGATCGTGTGGGATGCCTCCAGGCCCGACGGCCAGCCGCGCCGCTGGCTTGACACGACGCGGGCGCAGCGCGAGTTCGGCTTCACGGCCAGCACGAGCCTCCGCGACGGCCTCGAGCGGACGATCGAGTGGTACCGCGCGGCGCGGGGCGCGGCCCCGGTCGCAACAACGCCCTAACGTCCGAGCATAGGAGCCGCGGCTGCTGGCGACGTCAGCGCGGTATCGCCCAGCTGGAGTCGCTGCGTGGTCTGCTACGCCGCGCCGATACGGGTTCGCAGCCATGTGGCCAGCGCAGGTGAGACGTCGAACAGCGGGGCAGCGCTCTCGCCCAACAGGAACAGCGAGCGGGACGTGGGGACGTGGCCCGATCTCGCCCAAGCGGCTGCGCGTGGGCTGCAGCGCCGGGTGACCCGCGACGGCCCGTTAGTTTCGGGCTGTCACGAGTTGGTTGAGCTGGGTGGCGATCGCGTCGAGCGGCGCGACGTTGCCGCGCCCGCGGCAGAGGATGAGTGCTCCCTCCATGGCGGCGACCGTTGTTGTCGCGATCGCGAGAGCATCGGAGCCGCTCATCCCCGCGCTGACGAGCTGGTCTGTCAGGAGCGCGGTCCAGGCTTCGAAGCCTCGCTCGACTGCTGCGGCGAGCTGCGGTTCGGCGGCGTAGGGATCGCTCGCGAGGGCGGCGAGCGGACAGCCAGCATGAGCGCCGGAGGACGTGACGATCTGGCGCCAGAGATCAACGAAGTGCTCGATGACGCCCGACGGCGTGGTCGCATCGCAGCCGCGCTGGTGGGCCTGCACCTGCTCGGATGTCCACTCGATGGCTTCCGCCACGAGCTGGCGCTTTCCGCCCGCGAAGTAGTGGTAGATCGAGCCGCGAGGAGCCCCGCTGGCTTCGATGACATCCGTGAACGAGGTCCCGCTCACACCGCGAGCGCCGATCAGGGTCGCCGCGGTCTGCACCATCCGAGTCCGCACGTCCGGACCCTCGTGGTGCCGAGTCCACGCGTCCTCGTCGTCCTGGTCCTCGGGTTCTATGACGGCCATCATATGTTAGGCTCCGCGCGCCCAACTATGACGAGCGTCATAACTGCCCAGGAGGCTTGAAAACATGCCGATGATCGACGTCTACTGCGCAACTGACACGTTCTCGGACCGTCATGCCCTGGCCAGGGACCTCGCGGCAGCTGTCATGCGCTGGGAGCAGGTGCCAGACATCTCGCTGTTCCGCCAGAACACGGCCGCGTTCATCCATGACCTACCCGGCGACGCTCTCGCGAACGTCGACGGCGACCGCGATCACGTGCGCGTGCAGGTCCTCACACCAGTCGGTGTGCTTGACCGCGAAAAGCAGCTCGGCGTCGTGCGCGAGCTCACGGACATCGTCGCCGCCGCGGCCGGCGATCCGAGCCTCGCCGAGCGAACGTGGGTCCTGATCACCGAATCCCCCGAAGGCGGCTGGGGCATCGGCGGCCATGCCAACACCGGCGCCGACATAGCCGCCGCCGCGCGCGCCGAACTCACCGCGACCAAGCTGCCAGCAAACGGCTGATCACACTGCGACTTGATGCGTGCGGCTGCCGCGAGTGTCGTCCGCTCAGCGCCAGCCAAGTTCTGGTGCGATTTCGCTCAGGAGCGCATCGAGGACATGCGCGCAGTAGTCGACGCCGAGTTGGTTGGGGATCGTCAGCAGCAAGGTGTCGGCGGCCGCGATCGCCTCATCTTGGGCCAGTTGCTTGACGAGTTGCTCGGGCTCGCCGGCATAGGTTTTTCCGAACCGGGCCCTGCCCCCGTCGATGAACCCGACCTGGTCTTGTGAGTTGCCTTCGCGGCCGAAGTAAGTGCGGTCGAGGTCGTTGACGATCGGGAAAATGCTGCGGCTGACCGAGACGCGGGGCTCGCGGGTATGACCGGCGCTCGCCCACGCTTGGCGGAATCGCTGGATTTGTTCGGCCTGCAGCTGATGGAAGGGCACCCCGGTGTCCTCGCTGAGAAGTGTCGAGCTCATCAGGTTCATTTCCTGCTCGGCCGCCCACTCGGCGGTCCTTCGGGTACCGGCACCCCACCAGATCCGCTCGCGCAGACCATCGGAGTGCGGCTCGATCCGAAGCAGCCCGGGCGGGTTGGCGAACATCGGCCGCGGGTTCGGCTCGGCGAAGCCTTCGCCCTTAAGGACTTCCAGAAAGACCCGCGTGTGCTCGCGAGCCATGTCGGCGTGATCGGCGCCCTCCGCCGGGACGTAGCCGAAGTAGCGGTAGCCGTCGATGACCTGCTCTGGCGATCCGCGACTTATGCCGAGCTGCAGGCGACCGCCCGCGATGAGATCGGCGGAGCCGGCGTCCTCGGCCATGTAAAGCGGGTTCTCGTAGCGCATATCGATCACGCCGGTCCCGATCTCGATCGTGCTGGTCCTGGCACCCACGGCCGCGAGCAACGGGAAAGGCGAGGAAAGCTGATTCGCGAAGTGATGCACCCGGAAGTAGGCCCCGTCCGCGCCGAGCTCCTCGGCGGCGACGGCGAGCTCGATCGACTGCCTCAGGACATCGGAGGCCGAGCGCGCCTGCGAGTGCGGCGAGGGCGTCCAGTGGCCGAACGACAAGAACCCGACGCGCTTCATGACAAGTAGGACATCTCCCACGCCATTCTTCCGGAATCGAGGGCGAATCAAGTGGGACACCAGTATCCGCGGTCGAGGGCGCGGCGAGAACATGGCCCGAAGGTGGCCGCCAAACGCGCCTCCTTGCGAGAGGTCGCTGACAGCTCCAACAACCGGCTACAAGCAGACGAAACCGCGAAGCCCTCTAACGGACTCGAACCGCTGACCCCTTCCTCACCATGAAACTTTTGGGCCGCCACCAGCGCCTACGTAAACCCGTTACAGCCTGTAATCGCGAGGGTTTCGCGGTTCGACGATGCCAGCGTGAATAGGCGCAGATAGGCGCAACGACTGACTCCAAATGGCTACCAGATCCGGTAGCCGATCCGGGTGGTCCAGCAAGATGCCTCCTTGCCAGGCGCAACGACGTCCTCGCTGGCGTGGGAGCCCCCCGGAGCGCGGCGGCTCGAATCAGCCCTTGACTTTGCCCTACAAAGTTCGCTAGGGTTTGCGGCGTAAACTCTAGTTAGGAGACAGGGCTATGACTACAAACATTGGACCGTCCTCCGGAGCCCCCGAGGAGAGCAGGATGGAACCCCGCGAGGCGGCGCGCCTGCTGGCGCAGACCCAGGCCGACGCGCGGCACTCACTGGACTTCCGGGCGCCGTGGGTGTCGCTGGTGGCGGCCGTGGTGGCGCTGGCCAGCTTCGGGATCGTGTGGCTAAACGTCCGCACTCAGCACCACTTCACCGGCCCAAGTCCCGTGGCGCTGGTGTGCTTCTACGCGCTGATCGCATTCCGGATCGCCACCGTCATCTACGCCTACGCGCGAGCACGGACCGGCGTCAGCGGCCACTCGGTGAAGGTACAGCGCAACGAAGCCGCGGCGATGGGCGCGGCGCTGCTCGTCTGCTATCTGCTCCTGATCGCGATCGCGACCGGCGCCCACCACAGCGCAGGCTTCTACTGGTCCCTTTTCCTGAACGGAACCCTGATCGCGCTCGCCGCCATCTGGGCGGGGCGCTCCGCGATCCACAAGAGCTGGCAACAAGTCGCACTCGCGGTTTCGGTCGCGCTGATCGCCGCCGTCGGCGCAATTGCCGGCCCCCGCGGCATGTGGCTCGTCGACGGTGTCGGGCTCTGCGCGTTGCTGCTGGCGAACGCGGCGATCGGCACGTCACGGCGGCGCGGAGGAACTCGGACACACGCGGTGCGTACAGGCGCATGAGCGCCGAGGCGCTCGACCCGCTGATTCACGTCCCGGCGCGACTCCAGATCGTGGCGGCGCTGGCCGCGCTGCCCGACGGCGACCAGCTGTCCTTCAAACGCCTCCAGGACATGATCGAGCTAACGCCGGGCAACCTGATCACGCATCTACGCAAGCTCGAAGAGGCCGGC